>Ga0065721_10003724_pt1 | contig 151251 bp, 129 predicted proteins | sample Mesricmetagenome_FD_59108 | JGI IMG/M metagenome (GOLD analysis project Ga0065721, IMG submission 59108) | Mesophilic microbial community from rice straw/compost enrichment Sample: eDNA_1 v2 (version 2) | ecosystem: Engineered > Solid waste > Grass > Composting > Bioreactor | place: USA...
GAGCCGCAGTCGTGGCGGGGAACGATCGGCGCGAGGCTGGGGGAGCTGGCAACAGGCGGCCAATCGATCGGCACGGTGCGTCTCGGCGCGACCTTCGAAAACGGACGTGCAACGGCAAATGTGGCGCTGGACGCAGGAGTCGCAGTGCAGGCCGAGGCGGAGCTCCCGGAGAAGGTGGACGACCTGGTCGAAACGCGGGCAGCGGGTGTGCTGTTGCTGTTTCTTCCCGAGGTCGGGACGGTGATCCGCGGTCCGCAGGAGGTCGGGGGCGATCTCGTGGCGCGGCTTCCCTTTCAGCTTTCGGATGGAGTGTTCGCGATTCACGGCGGCATCCGCTCGCGATTCCTCTCCGCTGCGGGTGCGCGCGTGTCCGGATTGAGGATCGACGTCGATGCGCGGAAAGATCTTCGCGTCGAGGAGGGCGCGCCACCCTTCCGGGGCGCGACCGGAACGATCGCTCTGAGGACTGCGGATGCGGAGGTGAGCGGGTTTGGCGTGGACGAAGTCGCGGCCGTCGTCGCGCTCGAAAACGCCACGCTCCAGCTTCGGAATATCGGCATTGTGCGTAGTTCCAACTCGGTAAAAGCGAGCGGCGAGGTGCTCCTTCCGGACGACATGGCCACGTTCGCCAAACAGCCGTGGAAGGTCGCCTTTCAAGTCAACGCGCCCGCGATGCATGAGTTTGTTGCGGAGGGTGGGCAATTCGATCTGCAAGGCATGCTGGACATCTCCGGCACTGCAACTTCGGACGGAGCGCGCATCCGGGGCGACCTTCAGATCGAAGGACGGGATTTCGGTTTCAACGGCCTGAACGTCCCGACCATTGATGGCGCGGTCGTCGTCGAGGATGACCAGGCAACCCTTCACGAACTGGTGGTCCATTTCGACGAGGACAATCACGTGCAGGCGTCGGGCGAGGTGCAGCTGAAGGAGCCTTACGCGTATCGGGGAACGGTGAAGGCAGCGCTGGAGAATCTTTCGATCTTCGATCCGGTCACTCCCGAACCGGTTGCGGGATCGTTCACGATGGATTGGGAGGGTGAGGGAACCGTGACGACTCCGCGTCATTCGGGTGGCGGGAGGATCGTCCTGACAAATGGTCAATACGGTGCGCTGGCCGCGCTGAATGCCGAGGTGGAGGCCGCCTACTCGCCGGGCGCGATCGATGTGCCCGTGCTGCGGGCGTCCGCCGAGATGGGCGGAATCGAGGCGACGGCCTCGTGGCGGGACGACGCGCTTTCCATTTCGGACCTCCGCGTGCAGTGGAAGGACCTGCAGGTGCTCACCGGCTCGCTGACGGCTCCGCTCGCGCTTGCACACTTCGGCGACATCGATCGGTTGATTCCCAACGACGGGCCGGTTCAGGTGAATCTGGAAACCCCGGATCTCGCGCTGACGGAGGTTTTTGCCCGTCTCGGCGACGACCCAGCGCCCGTCTCGGGATCGGTGGAAGCGAAGCTGACTGCGAGCGGCACCGTTGCCGAACTGGTGGCCGGGCTGGCCGTGCGCGCGACGAATCTGGAAGCGGCGGTCGCGGGGGATGCCCAGCCGGTGAATGCGAACCTCGACGTTTCGTTGCGGGACAATCGTCTGACGGTGACAGGCCGGATCGTCGAGCCGCGGATTCAGCCGGTGACGATCGAAGGGGCGATCCCGCTGAATGTCGCGCAGGTGAAGCGGGATGGTGCCCTGCCATCCGACACTCCGCTGGACGTGCACGTGAGCATGCCGGATTCGCCGCTCGGATTTGTCACGTCGCTCGTTCCGATCGTGCGCTTCATCGACGGGGTGGCGGGCGTCGACCTGCGTGTTTCGGGAACGACGGCCCAACCGCGCGTGGCAGGGAATGCCCATGCGGACATCCGTCACCTCCGGCTCAACAACGAGGGACTTCCGCCCATCACCAATCTCGTGGCGAGGCTTGATGCGACGACGGAGAGGATGACCGTGAGTGCGTTTCGTGGCGAGGTCGGCGGCGGAGCGTTCGGCGCGGAAGGAATCGTGGATTTTGGAGGCGGGCAGCCGGTCTTCGATCTCGCATTCGGGACGCGAAATGCGCTGGTCATGCAGGACGAGGCTCTCACCCTGCGAATCTCGAGCCGCATCGGATTGAGAGGGCCCCTCGATTCCGCGACGTTAAGCGGCGAGGTCTTTGTCACGCGCAGCCGGTTCTTCAAGGATATCGACATTCTGCCGATTGGTCTGCCGGGGCGTCCCGCGCCACAGCCACCGGAGGTTCCTCCTGCGCCGGGCATCCCCGACCCGCCGCTGAGGGATTGGAAGCTCGACCTCACCATCAAGACTGCAGACCCGTTTCTCGTTCGGGGAAATCTCGCGAACGGTCGTGTGCTGGTCGACCTTCACGTCGGTGGCACCGGTGCGCAGCCGTGGATGGACGGCAGCGTGCGAATCGAGCAGCTTCGGACGTCGCTTCCGTTCAGCACCCTCGATGTCGACAACGGACTTGTCTATTTCACGAGAGACCGTCCGTTTCTTCCGCAGTTCGACATTCGGGGAACATCGAGAATCCGTGACTACGACATCGCCGCCTACGTCTATGGAGACCTGACAAATCCGCAGGCGTCCTTCACGAGCAATCCCCCGCTGCCGCAGACGGAGATCGTTTCGCTGATCGCCACCGGCGTCACATCGAGGGAACTTGCCGGAAATCCAAGCGTGCTGGCGGGCAGGGCGGCGATGCTGCTCTTCCAAAAAATCTACCGGAGTGTCTTTCACCGCGGCAGCGCCCAGCCGCCCCGGGACACGCTGCTGAGTCGCATCGACTTCGAACTCGGTGCCACCGATCCGAAGACCGGGCACCAGGGAATCGGTGTGCGGTTTCCGCTCACCGAAAACATCGTGCTCTCGAGCGGCGTGGACGTGGGCGGGGATTTCCGGGGACAGGTGAGGTATCTGATCCGTTTCCGATGAGAACTGTTCCGCTCCTCATTGCTGCGTTGTTCGGAGCCGTCAGCGCGTTCGCGCAGGTGCCGGATCTCGATCTGCCGGATGCGCCCGATTCGACGAGTGAACCGGCGAAACGCGGCACACTGGAGGTCGAGTATGTCGGGAACACCGCGTTCACGGCAGCGGAGCTTCGCAACGGGACCGAGCAGCAATACTCCGGCGTGGAGAGCTTCGGGCTGAATCCGGCGAGCGCCTACGACATGGCGTATTTCCTCGAGGTGTTTTACCGCATGCACGGGTATTCGCAGGTCGAGGTGGAGGAGGCGATCACCGGTCCTTGGTTGCTGCGATTGCGGATCAATGAGGGACCTCTTACGCGGCTGGGGACCATCACGTTTCAGGGGAACGAGGCGCATTCGCACGAGGATCTCATGAACTACCTGCTGGGGCCGCTGCGGGAGCGTTTTCCGCGAATTCGAAGCGATGCAGACCTGCCATTCGTCGAGGCATTGATCGGGGAAGGCGCGGATTTGATCCGGCGGCTCTACGGCGCGGAGGGCTTCCTGGATGCGGAGGTCGAACCGCCGGGCTTCACGTTCGAGAAGGACTTCACCGTCGGAAACGTCGAGCTGACGATCCACGAAGGGCTGCAATACCGGTTCGGCGAGATCGTTATCGTTGGCAGCACGATCTTTTCCGAAGAGGAGTTGCTGGCGGCGATTCACGATGACGTGGAGGCGCCGTTTACGGATGGTCGAATGGCTTCAGCAGCCCGAGGGATCGAGGACTACTACAAGACCCGTGGATACTACGAAGCGAATGTCTCGGTCGATGCGACGCCTGCCGATCCGGAAGATGGACGCGTGGCGGTCACGTTTCATGTGGAGCCGGGGGCGCTCTATACGTTCGATGGCGTCACGGTGACCGGCGTGCGGGATCTTCCGCCCGATTTCATCGAGAAGCGTCTGCGAAGTCTCCGGGGGAAGCGTTACGACCCTGCGCTGATCGACAAAAAGTTTCGCGAGTTGATCGGGACGGGACTCTTTCAAACCCTGCGCATCCAGCCCGAGCCGGTGCCGGGCGACGAGTTGCGGCTCGACGTGGAGATCGTGGAGGCGAAGTCGAAGGAGGTTGGCTTCGGCATCGGCTACGGGACGTTCGTCGGCGGAATCCTCACGGTGACTTACACGGATCTCAACCTGTTCGGGAGTGGCCGCTCGTTCACGTCGAAGGCGGAGGTGACGCAGCGCGGCTACAATGGGGAGGCCATTTACAGCAATCCATGGCTTTTCGATACGGACTGGCAGTTCAAGGCGCGGCTTTTTGCGGAGACGATCACGCTGGAGGGATATTCGAAGAACGAGCTTGGGTTCCGCCCCAGCCTCGCGCGGCAGCTGACGGACCACTGGCGCGCCGAGGTATTCGTGATCGGAAAGACGCTGGACATTTACGACGTGCTGATCGAGCCGGAGTCTCTCGTCGGGCGCACGCGCTATTCGGTGGCGGCGATCGGAGTTTCGCAGATGGTCGATTACCGGAACGATCCCGCGCTGCCTACCAGCGGCTTCCTGGCCTCGACCTCATTCGACGTCGCTCCGAATGGCGTGGGAGACGTGGCGTTCGTTCGCGGTGTCGCGCAGGCGTCGCTTTATGTGCCGGTGACCTCGAAGACGACGCTGGCATTCGGAGCACGGGGAGGAATCATCTCGCCGTTGAGTTCGGAGGGACTGCCGGTCGACGAGCGCTTCTTCAACGGTGGCGCGTCGAGTGTGCGCAGTTTTCCAGAGCTCAAGCTCGGGCCGAAGGACCATGCCGGCTGGCCGCTTGGAGGGCAGACCTACACCGTGTTCAACGTCGAGTATGGCTTCCCGATCTGGCAGGAACTGCGCGGCGCGTTGTTCTTCGACGCGGGCAACGTGATTTCCAACGCTCGTGATTTCGGATTTGAGGGAATGCGCTACGCGATCGGCGGCGGGCTCCGCTACAACCTGCCAGTGGGGCCGATTCGCTTCGACTACGGCTTCAATCCCGACCGTCAGACGGGCGAACCGCAGGGGGCCTTCCACTTCAGCGTGGGGCTCGCGTTCTGAGCCTCAGAGCTTGTGCCCGAGTTTCTTCTTCTTGGTCGAGAGGTAGCGCTCGTTGTGGGGATTCGCGACGCTGCGGATCGGAACCTGTTCGACGATTTCGAGGTTGTAGCCCTCGAGGCCGACGACCTTGCGCGGATTGTTCGTCATGAGCCGGATCTTTCGCACGCCGAGGTCCTCGAGAATCTGGGCCCCGATGCCGTAGTCGCGGAGGTCGGGGGCGAAACCGAGCTTTTCGTTTGCCTCGACCGTATCGAGGCCCTCCTCCTGGAGCTTGTAGGCGTGGATCTTCGCGGGCAGGCCGATTCCGCGTCCTTCCTGTCGCATGTAAACGAGCACGCCGTTCCCCGCCTCCTCGATCTGGCGGAGGGCGGTGTGAAGCTGGGAGCCACAATCACAGCGCTTGGAGCCGAAAACGTCGCCGGTGAGGCATTCGCTGTGAACGCGCACGAGCGTGGGCTGATCGCTTTGGATCGAGCCCTTCACGAGCGCGAGGTGATGCTGGGCGTCGATGTCCGAGCGATAGAGATGCAGGTCGAACGTGCCGTAATCGGTCGGCAATAGAATCTTCTGCTCGCAGACGATGAGCTTCTCGCTCTTGCGCCGGTAGGCGATGAGATCCTGGATCGTGCAGATGCGCAGCCCGTGCTTGCGCCGGAATTTCATGAGGTCCGGCAGGCGCGCCATCGTGCCGTCGTCGTTCAGGATTTCACAGATCACGGCGGAAGGATCGAGCCCGGCGAGGCGGGCGAGATCGACGGATGCCTCCGTGTGACCGGCGCGGCGTAGCACGCCGCCGCACTTGGCCTGGAGCGGAAAGATGTGGCCCGGCTGGACGAGGTCGGCGGGGGTCGCAGAGGGATTGGCAAGAACCGAGATCGTGGCGGCGCGGTCCTTCGCACTGATGCCGGTGGTGATGCCGGTCGCCGCGTCGACGGAGACGGTGAAGTCCGTCTTATACATCTCGCGGTTGTGGGCGACCATCCGCTGCAGACCGAGCTGTGCGGCGCGTTCCTCTGTGACTGGAGCGCAGACGAGGCCGCGACCGTAACGGGCCATGAAGTTCACCGCTTCGGGCGTCACTTTCGATGCAGCCATGACGAGGTCGCCCTCGTTTTCCCGGTCGGCATCGTCGGTGACGATGATCATCTTTCCCGCGCGGATGTCGGCAATCGCGTCGGCGATCGTGTCGAAGCTGGGGGCGGCGGAGCGTTTGGCGGGCATTACGGATGTATTCTCGCGCAAAGGGCGCGATGGACGCAAAGCAATGATTCGTCCGACAGGCGGGATTCGCGGCGACCTTTTACTTCCGGCAATAATACACGAATGCGGGCGGGACATTCCGCACGACGACGTGAGAGGTCTTCGTGTTTGGAAATACGCTGCGCAGCAGTCTGCGGAAACTCTGGCCGCCGGGCAGCCAGTGCGGGCCGAAATAGGCGAAAGTGGCGAAAGTGCCGCCCGGTGCGAGCACATCGCGGATTTCGCCGAGGATATTCCGTTGAGCCTTCTCGTCGAAGATCGCCCACGGAAGGCCCGACACGATGGAGTCGGCCTCCTCCACCGCATGGTCGCTGGCGTGAGAGCGGAGTTTGCTCGCGCAGCCGCTCACGACCTTGAGTTCGGGAAAGCGGACCTGGAGATCGGTCACGAAATTCGGATTTCGCTCGACGGCGAGAAACCGGGCCTGCGGCTGTTTTGCTTCGAGGATGCGACGGGTGAACACGCCGGTGCCGGGACCGATCTCGAGAATCCGGTCCGCCTCCGCGACCCGGGCTTTTTCCACAATGACGCGCGCAAGATGCCGCGAGGATGGAGCGATGGCGCCGGTAAGGTGGGGGGCGCGGACGGCTTCCTTGATGAATCGCATAAGATCTTCGCCGGCGGTGCCGGGCTGGTTAACCGTAGCGGGATTCGCCGGATTGGCAATCGACTACTCCTGGACCGGCGAGATGCTCGCGGCGATGGTGGCCATTTCCTCCGCGTATTCCTCATCCGCGCCGGGCGGTGCCCAGTAGAGCAGCATGAGGCCCTCTTTCTCCGTGATGCCGACAAGGTTCAGGCTCACTTCGCACTCCCCGCCGGCATCCTCTCCCTTCCATGCGACCTCGACGACGTCCATCCCGTTGAGTTTCGCCTCACCCTGGGTGGCGGATTCGTTGTCCACCGACACACCGTTTCGCTCGAGAAACTTCAGCGCGCCCTGGATGAAATCCGCGATCGCGTCCTCTCCAACGACGGCGATCGCGATGTAGAGCTTGCCGTCGGGGGAAACGGCTTCCGCTCCGATGTCCGATCCGTCCGGACTCCACTCGTCGGGAAGCTCGAATTTTACGATCGGGTTGTCTTTCGGAAGCTGGAATTCCGCGGCGTCTGCGGAACAGGACAGCACGGCGGCGAGCGCAAGCGCGAACAGGAGACTTCGCATTCCGGAATCGTCGGTTTCCCGGCGACGCTGCGCAAGACGGATTGTCACGGGCCGGATGGGGAGGTATCCGGGACGCATTGTGAAATCGGGCATCCGACTTTTCCTCGCGGCCGTCGCGTTCCAGGTGTTTGCCGACGATGCAGGCAGGGTCGTGGTCTCCCGATCGCCGGATGAAAAGTTCGGAGTGCAGGTGGAATTCGACGCAACGGGCACCCCGGGAGGGGTGGAAATTGTCCGCCTTCCCTCGAAGGAAACGGTGGCGGATTTGTCCGGGCTTTTCATGGCGGGCGTTCATGCGGTGTGGGCCCCGGATTCTTCGAAGGTCGCGATCAACGGTCGCGCAGGCGGTCGTTATGAAACGGCCGTCGTTTATCACCTCGGCGGTGACAAGGTGATCGAGTTGCCGTCGCCGGAAGCGGCAACCGGCGATGCTGTCCGGAAGGCCATGGAAGCGGACCGAAAGGAGCAAAAAATCCCCCCGGGCGCCTCCCTCCGGCGCATCTGGGACAAGTGGGAACTTCGCCGCTGGATCGCCCCCGCGACGGTGGAGGTGTTTGCCTACTCCGTGCGGGCCGCCTCCGTCGACGGCGGGGAGGGCGGGACGAACTCGGTGGCCCTGCGATTTGCGCTGCGACTGAAGGAGGATGACACCTGGGAAATTCTCGAGCAGCACGCGGTCGCCGAGAGCGAGGTCCTCGGCGACTGATTCTGAAACGCCGTTCGGTCAGACGATATCCGCAAACGTGGGGTCGCGATCAGCGCTGCCGGAGCCGGGTGAGGGCGAAGACGGTGGCGGCGTGGCGGTTTTCGACGCCGAGTTTTTCGAGGATGTGCGAGACGTGGTCCTGCACGGTGCCGAGGCTCAGGCCGAGGAGCGTCGCGATCTCGCGGTTCAACTTGCCCTCGGTCATCCAGAAAAGCACCTCGCTCTCCCGCGGCGACAGGCCGAGATCCTGCAACTGGCGGCGGCAGTCGAGTTCGCGACGGTCGGCCCATGGGTTTTCGTGCCGCTGCCATGCAAGGCGTAGATGCGGGCCGAAGGCGTCGAGCAGTTCGCAATCCTCCCTCGTGAAATCGGGCGTCCGGCGGCTGAACGACAGCGCAACGACGATCGACTCGTCGATCTTCACCGGCAACACGACGCAGTGGACGAGGCCAAGCCGCTGCAGGCAGCGCCGATAGTAGTTGCTGCCAAGCCATTCCTTCTCGTCGATCACGTCGGAGACCCGCAGCGCCGGTGCCTCGGGGTTCTCGAAATAGTGCCGGCCGAGCGGATGTTCATCGGGATGCGCCGTGTAATACGCGACCTCCTCCTCAGTGTAGGGCGCAGGCGGCGACATGTGGGTGAGGATTCGCTTCGCCTTTGGATCGAGGACGTGGAAGACCACCACATCGGCCGCGATGATCCGGCTCAAACTGGCGACCACTGTTTCGCTGAAGCTGGCGTGGCCACCCGCCGCGTTCATTTCGTAAATCGCGGCGAGCAGTTGTTGCCAGGTGTTCGGATCGATCGGCACGGACGCGGTGCAGTTTCCGCAGACCCTACTATGCGAAGGCCGGATTTCGATGGAGAATTCGGGGGCGAAAAAAAGGGGCGGCCCGGAAAGTCGCCCCTTTTTTCGGGGGAGAATTGTGGGGAACGCGCTACTGGCAGGCTTCGCACTCCTCGCCGCGGCGCATGGCCTCGATCGAGCAGGCTTTCTTCTCCTCGGCGGTGTATTCCCGTTTCGGCTGGGCGCCGGCGACGCCGCGGACGTCCTTTTTCGCGTTGATGGTGGCGCTTTCGATGTTCGAAGCGCCGGTGGAGCGAAGGTAATAGGTCGTCTTGAGCCCGACATGCCATGCGCGGCGATACATGTGGCTGAGCACCTTGAGGTCGGGCTCCTCGATGAAGAGGTTCACCGACTGCGACTGGTCGATCCACTTCTGCCGGCGCGCGGCGGCGTCGATGATGAACGGATAGGGAATCTTGAAGACGGTGAGGTGCTTCTTTCGGATCTCTTCCGGAATGTCCTCGATGTTCTCCAGCTCTCCGCCGAAATACTTGAGCTGCTCGAGCATCGACTCGTTCCACTTGCCCAGCTTCTCCAGATCGCGAACGAGCTCGCCGTTCAGGATGGCGAATTTGCCGCCGAGGTTTTCCTTCACGAAGAGGTTCTTGAAGTTCGGCTCGATGCACGGCGTGGTGCCGGTGATGTTCGAGATCGTCGCCGTCGGCGCGATGGCGAGGACGTTGCTGTTGCGCATGCCCTGGCGCTTGATCTTCTCGCGAACGGGCGTCCAGTCGAGCTTGCCGCCGCGCGGCACGTCGATCTTGATGCCGCGCTCCTGCTCGAGAATGTCGAGGGTGTCCTGCGGCAACAGCCCGCGGTCCCACTTCGAACCGCGATACGAGCTGTAGACTCCGCGTTCGGCTGCGAGATCCGACGACGCGCTGTAGGCGAAGTAGGCGATCGCCTCCATGAACTCGTCGTTGAACTCGACGGCCTCCTGACTGGCGAAGCTGATGCCCCGTTTGAACAGCGCGTTCTGCAGGCCCATGACGCCAAGACCGATCGGACGGTGGCGCTGGTTGCTGCGGCGGGCGGCCTCGGTGGGGTAGAAATTGATGTCGATGACGTTGTCGAGCGCCCGCACGGCGACGGTGATCGTCTCGCGGAGCATGTCGAGATCGAGTTCGCCATTCGGCTTCACGTGCGTGTCGAGGATGACGGAGCCGAGGTTGCAGACGGCGGTCTCATCCTCGCTCGTGTTCAGCGTGATCTCGGTGCAGAGGTTCGAGCTGTGAATGACGCCGGCGTGGTCCTGCGGGGAGCGGACGTTGCACGGGTCCTTGAAAGTGATCCACGGATGCCCGGTCTCGATGAGCATCTTGAGCATCGTCTTCCAGATCTCGATCGCGGGAACCTTGCGGCCGAAGATTTTGCCCTCCTCGGCGAGTTTCTCGTAGTGCTCGTAGCGCTCCTCGAACTTCCGGCCGTAAAGCTCGTGGAGATCGGACACCTCGTTGGAGCGGAAGAGCGTCCAGTCCTGCCGAGCCTCCATGCGCTTCATGAACAGGTCGGGAATCCAGTTCGCCGTGTTCAGGTCGTGTGTGCGGCGGCGTTCGTCGCCGACGTTGCGGCGCAGTTCGAGGAAGTCCTCGATGTCGTTGTGCCACGTTTCCAGATAAGCGCAGCCGGAGCCGCGGCGCTTTCCGCCCTGGTTGACGGCGACGAGCTGGTCGTTGTGGAGCTTGAGGAACGGGATGACGCCCTGCGACTCGCCGTTCGTGCCCTTGATGTAGCTGCCGGTGCCGCGGACCGCGGTCCACGAGCCCCCGAGACCGCCGGCCCATTTGCTGAGGTAGGCGTTTTCGGCGATGCCGCGCTGCATGATCGACTCGAGGGAGTCGTCGATCTTGTAGAGGTAGCAGCTCGAGAGCTGACTGTGCAGGGTGCCGGAGTTGAAGAGCGTCGGCGTGCTCGAGCAGAAGCGCCGCCCCTTGTAGAGGCTGTAAAGGCGGATCACCCAATCCTCGCGCTCCTTTTCCTCCTCGGTGAAGAGACCCATGGCGACACGCATCCAGAAGAACTGCGGCGTCTCGAGGCGGCGCGGCCGTTTGCCGGTCTTGTCGATGATGAGATAGCGGTCGTAGAGGGTGGAGATGCCGAGGTAGTCGAACTCCATGTCGGCCGACGGGTCGAGCGCTTCGGCGAGCTTGTCGAGCTGGTAGCTGAGGAGTTTCTGGCTGAGGCGTTCGATCGTGACGCCGCGGCGCAGGTAGCTCTTGAAGCCCTTGCGGTGGGCCTCCTTCAGCCCCTCGATACCGTTCCGGACGATGCTCCAGTCGAGCACCTCCTCGTAAATGTAGGTGAGCAGGATGCGGCCGGCGAACTTCGCGAAATCGGCGTCGCGCTCAATGAGGGACTTCGCGTTGAGAACAATCGTGTCGCGCAGTCCGTCCTCGGTCGTCTCCGCGCCGATGGAGCGGCGCAGCTCGCGCTCGATCTGCTCGGCGTCGAGGTTCAACCGCAGGCCGACCATGCCAAACTGGATGCGCCGCTTGAGATCGGCGCCGTCCCAGAATTCGCTCTGACCGTTGTTCCTGCGGACGACGACCAGCGAATCCTGCTGCGGCTCGTCCTCGCGGGGTGCGCGGGCCTCCTCCTCGCGCTGACGCGCACGGTGGGCGCGGTAGAGCACGTAGCTGGCGGCCACCTTGTAATAGCCCTGGCGCATGAGTTCCTCCTGCACCATGTCCTGCACCTCCTCGATGTGAACGAATGCCTGGTCGCCGCGACGGACACGCTCGGTGACCGCGCGCGCGATGGCGGCGGCGGGCTCGGCGTCCTCGCGCTCGGAAAGGAACGCGCGGCGCACGGCGTGCTCGATCTTGGATTCAATCCACGGGACGACGGCGTTGTTGCGCCGGATGAGGCGGACCGTGATCGGCTCGGCGTCGGACTCGCGGTCGGAGACGCGCAATCCGCCCTTGATCGAGCGGCTGAAGACGAGGCTCTTCGCGACATCATGGGCGTCGTTTTCGATGAGCGCCTTTTCGATGAGGAGCGAGAGGTCGTTTTCCGAAAGCTTCAGCGTGCGTCCGCCGGCGACCTGCTCGGCAAGTTTTTCCGCGACGGAATGGGCGACATTGGCGACGAGGCCGCGATTCTCCTCGTTGAAGATGTCGTCCTCCTCGCGCGAGAGCAGCAGGTCGGTGAGCGCGTTGCCGATTTCGTCGGCAACGTCGGCGAGGTTGAAGATCGTCTCCTCGCCTCCGCGGGTGATCTTGATTTCCGGACGCTCCTCGGCGGGCAGGATCTCGCGCCACGCGAAGTCGGGTTTCTTTTCGCGTGGCGTCGTGACGATGCTCTTGAGAGCGAGGTCTTCTTCAAGGGTGAGTTTGCGGATCATGGTCGGGCGGCGATTCGGGGTTCGGGGGGGCTGGAGAAATCTTAGAGCTCGTCGTCGGACGCGTCCTTGATGGCGGCGGCGCGACGGTAGTCGGTGACGCGGCTCTCGAAGAAGTTGGACTCCTTGCGGAGGTCCATCATTTCGGCGAGCCACGGAAGCGGGTTCGTAATCGGTCCGTTGAGAGGGGCGAGTCCGACGCCCTCGAGGCGGCGGTCGCCGATGTAATCGATGTAGGTGAGGAATTCCTCCTTCGTGAGGCCGACCGCGGCGACGGGCAGGCAGTCGGCAATGAATTCCTTCTCGAGACGCACGCCTTCGCGCATCGTCTCGCGGAGGTCCTCGCGGAATTCGTCGGTCCAGATCTCGGGGTTTTCATCCACAAGGTCCATGAGGAGGTTGCGGAACACCTCGATGTGATTGCTCTCGTCGCGCAGCGTGTAGCTGAACATCTGGCCGATTCCCGGGAACTTCGCCTGGCGGTAAAGGGCGAGCACCATGCCGAAGAGACCGTAGAACTGCGTGCCCTCCATGCACTGACCGAAGAGGAAGATGTTCTTCGCGAGCGCCTGCTTGTTTTCGAGCTTGGTCAGGTCCATGTCGCGGCGCAACGCACGGCTGTTGTTGACCACGTATTCGGTCTTGGCCTTGATCGTGGCAATGTCCTCAAACATCGCCTCGCACTCGTGCGGGTTGATGCCGAGGGAGCTGATCATGTAGACGAGCGAATCGGCGTGAATGTTCTCCTCGTGGGCATGGCGGCCGAGCACGAGCTTGAGTTCCGGTGCCGTGACCAGTTCGCGAACGACGTGCTGGATGTTGTCACCCACGATGCCCTCGGCCGCGGAGAAATAGCCGATGCCCATCTTGATGATCCAGCGGTCGGTGTCCGAGATGCGGCCCGACGTGTCGCGCCACTGCTCGATGTCCTTTTGCATCTGGATGTCTTCGGGCTCCCAGTGGTTCGCCTTCATCGTCTTGTAGAGGTCGTAGGCCCACTGGTATTTGACCGGCAGGATGTTGAAGAACATCGTGTCGCGGCCATTGATGATCTTTTTCGCTGCGTAGGCCGCCTCCGCCTTCTCCCGGTCAAGGACGAAGGTTCGGTCGCCAATTTGAATCGTCGTAGTTGCAGCCATGGGTTTGAGGAGGTTGGTGGTTCGCCGGTTCCCGTCCGGAAAACGACTCCCTGAGAAAAGCCCTGTCGCCTGGTTCCGATCGGTTTTGGAACTATGCTGAAGCGCATCCGGCAGGTCAATGAGAATCCCATATGATGGGGTGTTTTTTAGAGGCACCACTACAGGTTGTGGTTTTGTGAATGAAATGTGAATTTCCCACTTGACCGCAGAGGGAGCGTGCGAAGGGCTGAAAATCAGCGGGTTGGGCGGGTGGGTCCCGCTGCGTGGCTTTGTCTGAGGGCAAAGAAAAGCCGCTCCCGTCGCGGACCAGCGTGGGAGCGGCTTCTGCGGTGGGAAGGTGCTTAAAGCGGCGCGTTCACGACGACGTAACCGCGGCGATGCGGGCGATACCACACGTTGTCGGCAACGTAGTAGTCGCGGCCGCGATGACGGCGGACCGTGTAGCCGCTGGGAAGCGTCTCGGTGACATAGCCGGCCCGGTAGTTCGAGACCCGGGTGGTTCCGAACGGTGCCTCGACGACCGAGTAACCGGTGGGCACGCGACGGTAGTAGACGTTGTTGGCGACGTAGTAGTCCTCGTTCTGGTAGCGCCGAACCGTGTAACCCGGCGGCAGGGAGCGAACGACGTAGCCGGGTGTGTAGGATTCCTCGCGAACGGTGACGACGCGGGATGGCTCGGAAACGACGCAGCCGGTGAAAAGGGCGGATGCTCCGACGAGCAATCCGCACGCAGCGGAAAAGGGTTTCGTGATCATGAGATTTTGCGTTTTTGCCGGCGATATTCCCGGACAGCAGGAGATCGGCTTTGGAGCCCCGGCCGGTCGTCGCGGACTGCGATTGAGGTTGGTGCCGCGCGCTGGTTACGCTCGGTGCATGGAGATCAGCATCCGGACGATGGCCCGTGACGAGCTGGAGACCGCTGTGGAATGGGCGGCGCGCGAGGGATGGAATCCGGGACTCGACGACGCGGGCGCGTTTTTTGCCGCGGATCCCGAGGGATTCCTTCTCGCCGAGCGTGGCGGTGAAATCGTGGGTTCGATCTCCGCGGTGAAATATGGCGCGGACTTCGGATTTGTTGGTTTCTATATCGTCCGGCCCGAACTGCGCGGACACGAGATCGGCTGGCGTCTCGGCGAACGGGCGCTGGATCGGCTGCAAGGCCGCAGCATCGGGATCGACGGCGTTCTCGGAAAACAGCGGCAATACGAGAAGTTTTTCGGATTCGAATTCGCGTATCGAAACATCCGCTTTGGCGGAGCGGTCGAGGCGACGGCTTCCTCGACCGATATCGTGCCGGTGCGCGACGTGGCCTTTGACGAAGTGTTGCGATACGACCGGCTTCATTTTCCGGCGTCTCGCGAGGCGTTTCTCCGCGCGTGGCTGGCCACGCCGCATTCCCGCGGTCTCGCCTGCGTCCGCGAAGGGAGGTTGCGCGGCTATGGCGTGATCCGCGAGTGTCGGGAGGGATTCAAGATCGGTCCCTTGTTTGCCGACGACCCGGAGATCGCCGAGGCGCTGTTTCTCTCGCTATGCGAGGGCACGGCGCGCCGTCCGGTATTCCTCGACACGCCCGAGGTGAACGAAATGGCGGTGGCCATGGCGCAGCGGCATGGGATGCGCGAGGTCTTCGCGACGGCCCGGATGTATCGAGGCACCTTTCCCGCGCTGCCGCTCCAGCGGATCTTCGGGGTGACGACGTTCGAACTGGGCTGACGTCAGCCGACCCAGCGGAAAATCAGGACCTGCTCGATGTCGGGATGAAGGCTGAGAGCGACGGGGCAGTTCCTCGCGACGCGCTCGAGTTCCGCGCGCTCGGGGTGACCTTCCGGAAGCGGGACGGTGATGTCGGCCTCGATGCGGGCGATTCTTCGCGGCGGGGTGGATGTCATGATCTTCCGCACGGCGAGCGCCGCACCCGCAGGAAATTCGAAGCCCTTTCGTTCCGCGTAGATCGCCATCGTCGTGACCATGCAGGTTCCGAGCGAGGTCGCGCAGAGATCGGTGGGGCTGAATGCCTCGCCGCGGCCGAGGTTGTCGGTCGGCGCATCGGTGGGAAGAATGGCTCCGGAGGGACCGTGCACCGCCTCGCAGCGCAGCCCGCCTTTGTAAACGATGGAAAATTCGACCATGTCAGTTTGCAGCGGTGGTGGAACCTGAGCCGGAGATGATCCGGCCGGCCTTTGTGAGAAATTCCGTGCGCGAGACATCCTCCGTGGTCAGGAGGGTCTCGCCATTGGCGTCGGTCAAACGCAGCGCGGGAATGCCACCGCCGGGATTCCGCGGGATCTCGCGATGGCCTCTCGCATCCCATGCAACCCCCGGCCATGGCATGCGGTAGTCGGCCAGATAGGCGATCGCTTCCTTCTCGCTGTTGTCGTTGGGGACGAGAATGACCTCGAAGCTGGCGTTGCGGCCCTTCATGCGGCGGTGAAACTTCACCAGCTCCGGAGTGAACGCGCGGCAGGGCGGGCACCAGGACGCGGAGTAGTAGAAGATGTAGTATTTCGGAACGCCGCCTTCCGCACCGAGTTTGAACTCCTCGCCTCTGGAGTTGATCAGCTTGTCCGCGAGCAATGCGGGAATGGTTCCGCCGGCCGGGCCGGAGTCTTCTCCGCCACTGGTCGTCGAGGTGTTTTCCTCGATCCACCGGAGATCCGCGTCGCTGAGAAATTTCCGATCCACAGTCTGCGAGCTGCCATTCGGAAGAATGAGAACGACCTTCTCGCCGTCGAGCTTGCTGAACGCCGCCTCCATCGTGGCGGAGCCGTCGCGGCTCGTCCATGTGCGTTGTTCCGCGGCGACGGCGATGGAAATGGTGACGGCGGCAAGGAACGAGACGAAGGCTGGAATTTTCACCGCTCGAAATGGGTTGCGGTCAGGATAATTGACCGACAATCGATCACAAGTCGCATTCCTGCCCCCGGATTTTAACTTGTCCCGGCCCGGAGCTTCCCGTCTTAAAACGCGCAGTGAGTCATTCCATTCTCGAACGCTGGAGGATTGCCTGTTCCTCGAACGGGGAGCGACCCGCCGTTTTTTTGCCGGATGGTTCCGTGGCGAGGTCGTTCGCAGACATCGACCGCGAATCCGATGCGGTGAAGGCCGCGATCGAGGAACTGCCCGGCGGTTCGGTGGTGACGATCTGCGCGCGGAATCATCCTGCTTGGCCGGCGCTCGTGCTCGGCGTCTGGAAGGCGGACTGCTGCGCGTTGCTCGCCGATCGATCCTCCGCAATCGCGAGCGTCACGGGGGCGGAACGCCATTGCGGAGCGCGCGCGCGACTCGGCATTTCGGAGGACGGGAGCTGGATGGTGGAGCCGCTGGAAAATCCGCCTCGCGATTTCGGGCCGTGGAGGCCGGATCTCATCAAGCTCACCTCCGGCACGACGGCCGAACCCCGGCCGATTCTTTTCTCAGCGGCGCAGCTCGAGACGGATTGCGACAACATCTGTGCGACCATGGGCATCGGCGAGGGCGACGTGAATTACGGAGTGGTGGCGTTTTCGCATTCCTACGGGTTCAGCAATCTGATCACCCCGCTCCTTTGTCTTGGGATTCCGCTCGTCGCGGCGACCGATGCCCTGCCGCGCGCGCTCGCGGCGGGATTCCGTGCAACGGGCGCCACGGTGCTGCCGTCGGCGCCGGCGATTTTTCAGGCGATCGCAGGCATCGCGGAGGCCCTGCCGATGCCACGACTGTGCATCTCGGCGGGTGCTCCACTTCGTGCGGCGACCGCAACGGCGTTTCGCGAACGGTTTGGGCGGAAGATCCATTCGTTTTACGGCGCCTCGGAGTGCGGTGCGATTTGCTACGACGCAACGGATGAACCGGTGGAGGTCGATGGATTTGTCGGCACGCCCGTGCGCGGCGTGGAATTCCTGGCCGGGGATGAAGGCGATGAATCCGAAGGCGCGTCGGTGCGTGTGCGCAGCGGCGCCGTTTGTCTCACCGATCTGGACGGCGGTCTTGTAAGCGACGGGATCTTTCATCCGCCGGATCGTGTGGCGCAACACGGCGGCGGATGGCTCATTGTCGGGCGGACTTCCGACACGATCAACGTCGCGGGGCGCAAAGTGAACCCCGCCGAGGTCGAGCGTGTCCTGCTGCAGCATGACGGCGTGGTCGAGGCGGTGGTTTTTGGCGTGCCGGATCCAAGTCGTGGCGAGGCGGTCGTTGCATGGGCGGTGGCGCGCGAAGAGATCTCCGCCGGGGACCTGATGCGGCATTGCGCGACTCTTCTCGCGCCGTGGCAGACCCCGCGGGAAATCCGTCTCGTCGACGCGCTGCCCGTGAACGCGCGCGGAAAGATCAGCCGCCGCGAGCTGCGCGCCGCCCATTTGGCGATGTCCCGGGCTTGAGGTGAAGATCCTCCTTCGCGCTCCCGCGATGCCGGTGGATGCGAGGGTTTGGCCTTGCGCGGGCGGGACGCTCGGTTACGAACAACGCCATGATCGACAAGGTGGAGGCTGTCCTCATCCTGCTGGGCATCGTTGGAGTGCTCGCGGTGATCTCGGCGCGGCTGCGCGTTTCGTTTCCGATCGTGATGGTCCTTGGGGGCGTCGTGATCGCGCTGGTGCCCGGGCTTCCGTCGCTGAATCTCGATCCCGACCTCATCCTCTACGTCTTTCTTCCGCCGCTGCTCTACTCGGCGGCGTTCCGGTTTCCTTGGGACGAATTTCGATCGAACATGCGGCCGATCCTTGCGATGGCGATCGGTCTCGTTCTCGCGACGATGGTTTGCGTCGGGTATGCCGCGTATTGGTGGATTCCCGGGCTTCCACTGGCCGCCGCCTTTGTGCTGGGCGCCGTCGTTTCCCCGCCTGACGCGGTCGCCGCGGGTGCGGTGCTGGAGCGGATGCGCGTGCCTCAGCGGGTGAATACCGTGCTCGAGGGCGAGAGCCTGGTGAACGACTCGAGCGGCCTTGTCGCGTATGCGTTCGCGGTGTCCGCGGTGGTGACGGGATCGTTTTCCTTCGGCGCGGCCCTGCTCGATTTCTTCTGGATGTCGGCGGGAGGCGTGGGATTTGGCCTGCTGATCGGTTGGGCTGCGGCGAGGATTCACCGGCGGTTGAATGAACCGGGCGCAGGAATGATCCTGCAACTCATCACGCCCTACGCCGCGTATCTGCCGGCGGATCACTTCGAGGTCTCCGGCGTCCTCGCTGCCGTGACGGCGGGACTCTATGTCGGCCGGCAGGCGAGCCGCGTTTTTGATCCCGTCACGCGCTCGAACGGCGTCGCGGTCTGGGGCTTCCTGAACTTCGTGCTCAACGGAGCGATCTTCATCCTCATCGGTCTGGAGTTTCCGGTGATCATGAAGGACCTGCGCGATTACCGGCTCGAAGAGCTTTTCCTCTATGGAGCGCTCGTGTCCGCCGTCGTGATTGCCGTGCGCTTTGCGTGGATCTTCCTGCTGCCTGCGGTCTACCGCCGCATCATTCCGACCACCGACACACCGCGGGCGGGGATTCAACTGGTGATGAGCTGGGCGGGAATGCGCGGAGCCGTCTCGCTGGCGGCGGCTCTCGCCGTGCCGCTCACGATCGCCACAGGTGAGGCATTTCCCGCGCGCAATCTGCTCATCTTTCTCACCTACAGCGTGATTTTTTCGACGCTGGTCCTGCAGGGGTTCACGCTTCCGTGGGTCGTGCGCGTGAGCGGAATCGAGGAATCGGAGTCCGACTTTGCAAAGGAACTGCGGGCCCGGAAGACGATGCTCTCCCGCGCGGTGGAAATGATCGACGAAGCCATGGGCGCGGCGCCGCCGCTTCTCTCACCGACCTCCGCGAGAATTCTCCGCGAGCATTTCCAGACGCGACTCGATCACATCCACATGCGGGAAAAGGATCCCGAAACCGCCGAATGGACGGCGAACGACGCGGGCTTTCTGACGAAACTGATGACGGGGTTGCGCGATCTCGTCGAGGAGCTGCGGATTCGCGGAGAAATCAACGAGGCAATCCGGCGCGAGATCGAGCAGGAGCTGGATGCCGAGGAACAGCGTCTCAGGCGCGTGATTTACCATCGCCACGAGTGACGGTCATCACGCCAAGCCCCAGTCCTGCCAACGCCAGCAGCCCGAGCGTCTGAGGTTCCGGAACCACGACGATTTCCGTAAAGAGTAGCGCGTCGGTCTGCAATGCGGGAAACAGCAGCGGAAGCTCCCCGAACGGTGAGCCCAGCTGCTTTGATGCATCCGCCACGAGGTCGGTGTTGAAGTCGTCGTCGTCAAAGGTCGTATTGAGCCTTTCCAGAACCTCGAAGCCGGAAACGACGTGTCCGAACACGGTGAAGCCTTCGTCCACCGTGTCGAGAAATGCGTTGTTTCCCAGATTGATGAACCATTGCGAGGTCGCGGAGTTTACCTGTCCGCCCACGCGGGCCATTGCGATGGTTCCGTAAAGATTGCTGAATATTTCCCCCGACGAGTATTCGTTCTGGATCGGTCCGAACGTCGGCACGCTCTCGATCGAGTTGCCGTTCAGGGTGAAGCCGCCTCCCTGCAGGACGAAGCCGGGATCGAGCCGGTGGGAGAAGCTATTTTCGTATCTTCCGCTGGAGATGTAGCTGAGGAAGTTCTCGACCGTGATGGGTTTTTCCTCGTCGTAGAGCTCGAGTGTGACGGTCCCCACCGGCATTCGAATTTCCACAAAAGTGCCGGCAAATGCAGTTGTGGATCCGATCGTCAGGATGAGCGCAACGAGTCGAGGAAGCATTTTGCCGGGGACATTCGCTTTACCGCGGCCGGCGCTCAAGTGGATTTCCTTGCCATTTGAGCCCGGCGGCGGGGAGCGATCCCTGTGGGAATTTGTCCGACCTTCGAGGGGCGCGAGCTACGCCATTTTGTAAAACTCCTCCCAGCCCTTGCGGGGAGGCACTCCTGCGAGCATTGCGTTCGCTTTCGGATTGTTGGTGATCCGTTTGGCGACGGGATCGAATGCCAGCTTCGCGTTGAAGCGCTGCGCGAGCACGCCGAGGGCCATCGTCTGGCAGAGCGGGCCGGCGACCGAGAACGGGGAGCGGCATTGTTCCTCGCCCTTGCAGGCGAGCAGGAAGTTTTTGAAGTGATTCGAGGGACTGCGGGGCACCTCGGGAAGCTTCGACAGGATGTCCTGCGCCTGCTCGGACGGCAGGATCTCGAGCGTCGATCCATGCGAGCCGCCCTTGAAGGTGATGCCTTCGCCGTAGATGACTTTTCCGGGCGGGCGCTTCTTCGTGTCGATGGAGCCGGTGGACGGCGGCGGGATGTTCGGATCCACGACGGCCTCGCCGATATTGTCGGGAAGCGGCGGGAGGTTGTCCTGGCCGTCATACCATGTCAGCTCGACCGGCGGCTGCGATCCGCGGGCGGGGAAGCGGAACGCCAGCGTGGAGGCCTGCGGGAAGATGTAGGGGTTCCAGCCCTCCAGCTTGACGGCTTCGACTTCCGTCGGCAGGCCGAGATTGAGGAACTCGTGAGCGGTGTCGAAAATGTGCGCGCCCCAGTCGCCGAGCGCGCCGTTGCCGAAATCATACCACGAGCGCCACTCGCCATCCATGTAGCCCTTGTTGTAGGCGTGGTTCTGCGCGGTCGCGAGCCAGCACTCCCAGTCGAGTGTGTCGGGAATCGGTTGCGCGGGCAGGTAGCCCGAGACCTTCATGCCGTGCCAGCGGCGCTTGGAATTCATGAAGGCGGTGATCTTCGTGACATTCTTGATGATGCCAGCGTCGGTCCACGCCTTGAACTGGAAGTAGTTTGCCTCGGAGTGGCCCTGATTGCCCATCTGGGTGGCGACCTTGTATTTGTCGGCGGCGCGCATCATCAGCTCGATCTGGAGGCAGCTCTGCCCCATCGGCTTTTCGCAATAGACGTGCTTGCCCTGCGACATCGCCAGCATGGCGATCGGGAAGTGCGAGAAATCCGGCGTGGCGACGCTGACGGCGTCGATTTCCTTGCCCATCTTGTCGAACATCTGCCGGAAATCCTGGAAGCGCGGGGCATTGGGGAACATCCCCATGATTTCCTGGGTGTGCTTCGCCCCCATGTCCGTGTCGCAAAGGGCCACGATGTTTGCGAGGCCGGTGGCGTGGAGAGCCTTGACGACCTCCTTGCCGCGATTCCCGATGCCACAGCAGGCGAGGTTCACCTTGTCGGTGGATCCCGAAAAAAGCAGGCGCGCGGGGAGCGAGGAGATGGCGGCGGTGGCGACGGCGCCCTTGAGGAAGGTGCGGCGGCGAAGGGAGGGAGGGGTGGACGATGGAAGGGACATGGTCGTGATGAGTGTTCGGACTGGGGCTCTCGATGAGGAGAGCGTTTTTTTGGAGGGAATTCCGCCACGAAAAGGTGCGGAATTTGATCAAGATTCACGGGAACCCCGCCCTTCACAAGCCCGAAGCGCTGCGAATCCGTCCTCCGCGAGGGAATCGTCGCAGCCGAGGACCGTTTTTCGCGCGATCCCGCCATCGATGAAGACCGAAAAGGAAAAGATGCTCGCCGGCGAGCCCTACGACCCGCTCGATCCGCAACTTTGCCGGGAGCGTGACCGATGTCGGGATCTGTGTCTGCGAATCAATGGAATGCGGGAGCCGCAGAAGGTCGAGCGTCAGCGGCTGCTTTGCACGTTGTTTGGAGCGCCGACGGATGTCTGGGTGCAGCCGCCGTTCTTTTGTGACTACGGCACGAACATCCTTCTCGGGAGAAAGGTCTTCTTCAATTTCAACTGCGTGGTCCTCGACGTCGCAAGAGTGACCATCGGTGACAACGTGCTTTTCGGCCCGTGCGTGCAGATTTACACGGCAATCCATCCCATCCATGTGGAGGAACGGCGCACCGGGCTGGAGTCTGCGCGACCGATCGTGGTGGGCGCGGATGTCTGGATCGGAGGTGGTGCCATTCTTTGCCCGGGGATCACGATTGGCGAACGATCGGTCATCGGGGCGGGCAGCGTGGTGACGCGCGACATTCCGCCTGACGTGGTCGCGGCGGGAAACCCCGGCCGCGTGATTCGCGAACTGCCGCCGCCGGCTGCCCCCGGAAACGTGTGATCGCCTGGGTGTTGCCTTGTGCCGCGATTACGGAACCCGGCGGCCCGTCAAAAGCTGCAGGACAAGGACGACCAGAGCCACGACGAGCAGCAGGTGGATGAGTCCGCCGAGGACGTGGAAGCTGAATCCGAGCGCCCAAAGGACGAGAAGAACGACGAGGATGGTCCAGAGCATGATGTGGGAACGGTTTGACGTGGTTAGATCGTTCGTCGGAAGGAGTCCGGCGGTATGCGCGATCGATTGATCTTGGAAAGGCGGTCCCGCGTTGATCCGCTCTGCGCAGCGGACGGTGACCCGCTTACGGGCTTCCATCGAGCCCCCGCGTTCGGCCGGCTTGCCCGGCTCCGGAGTGCTGGCCTTACACGCTGGCCGCGGCTTTTTCGTCCACGGAAACCGGCGTGCGAGCGCAGCCCCGAGCAACGGACTCGTAAACCGCCTCGAGGATCTGGATGTCGCGCAATCCCATTTCCCCGGGACAGGCGAACGGCCGCTTCGCACGAATCGCCGCAGCGAACTGATCATGCAGCTCGGCGAGCTGGAGCGTGCCGGGGCGCTTGAATTTCTTGTGATCCGGAAGATCGATCTCCCGCGGTGCCGGCCGGCCGTTGACGCTCTGACCAAATGGGGTTCCGACGCAGGCGAAGCTGCCCTTGTCGGCGTTCGCGACGAAGTGCTGGCGGCTGTATTGGTAGGTGCATCGGCCGAACACCACGACTCCGTCGGGATACTCCAGCACCACGCTCATGCTCTCCTCGATGCCGGGTGGATAGTTTTCCGCCGTCGTCGCCGGAACTGCCGTGACGGCGAGCGGGGTGGCTCCGGTCATGTAGCAACCGGCCTGAATGCAATAGACTCCCGTGTCGAACATCGCGCCGCCGCCCGCGAGTTTCTTGTCGGACAGCCATGGCTTTCTCTGCCCGCGGCGCCACGAAAACTCGGTGTCGATGGACTTGAGACTCCCGTAAACCCGCTCCGTCGCCAGCCGCATCATTTCCTGGTGATGGGGCTCGAAGTGGAGGCGGTAATTCACCCCGAGATAGACTCCGGACTTGCGCGCAGCATCGATCATTTCCCGGCACTCCGCGGCGCTGGTGGCCATCGGCTTCTCGCACATCACGTGCTTCCCGGCCTGAGCGGCCTGGATGGCGTGGGCGGCATGCAGGCCGTTCGGAGTGACAATGTGGGCGATGTCGATGTCGGCAATGTCGGCGAGCCGGGACATCTGGTCGTAGGTAAGGATGTTTTTCTCCGGAAAGCCGTATTCCCCGGCAAACTTCCGCCCCTTGCCCTGCGGATCGCCGGTGACCACCCCGGCAAGATAGACGTTCTTCGCGGAGACAAGTTCCGGCGCAATGCTGGCGCTGGAAAAGCCTCCAAGTCCGACAAGCACCACCCCGAGCCTGCCGTCGGCGCGATGGTCGGAGGCAAGCATCCGCCGGCTGGAAACTCCGACCAATGCAGGCACGCCCAGCGCGAGCGCCGCGGTTAAAAAAGAGCGTCTGGTCGGTCCGGGGGAATTTGCCATACGCCTCAATCGATGTTCAAAGGGGACGTGGTGATTGTCATCGCGAATCGCGGCGCCCTATTGAAATGGCATCGAAGAGGCGGTTCTTAACATGATTGCAGGGGCCGGCCCGGAGCGTCCGACGGAAAACAGTCGTCGGTTTCAAGACCGCGACCTTGCTCGCGACTCGGATGTCGGTCTCAGGTATGGCAGTTTCCGCCCCGGGTCGCGACGGGACCCATACGCTCAGCCGTTGTTCGATCTGCTTGCCGCGAACCTGGGACGAGCGCATAGTGTGCGCCACTCGACGGGTTCCATGAAAGGCCCCCGCCGACCTTCGGAGGAAGAACCTGCAAAATCGTCGGTCTCTCCGACGGGAAGTCTTTCGGGCAGTTAGCTCAGCGGTAGAGCGGTAGTCTTACACACTATTGGTCGGGGGTTCGATTCCCTCACTGCCCACTCCCCCTTTTATTCGGGGAGTCCGCGCTGGGGGGATTTGAGGAGGATTTGTTCGCGGGTCAGGGTGACGGTCCTCGCCCCGGGAGGGATCGGTTGTCCCCGCGGGGAGGATCTGGAGTTGAACCGCTTCGCCGGGCTTGCCGCGGATTGATTCGGAGATGGTCTGGAGGTTTCGGCCGCTCGTGGAGATCCACGAACCGTTTCCGTCGCCGACGGCAACGATGGCGTCGCCGGCGCGGATGGCACCCGACTTTGCAGCGGGGCCGCCCGATACGAAATTGATCGCGGTGGGGTAGGGGGAACCCGGTGGGGAACTGAGTGTAATTCCGATCCCGGTGGGTGCGATCTCACGGATCATGGACAGTGCGGATTCGGCTTCCGTCGGATCGGGCAGGGAGGAGGCCCAGTTTAATGCGGCTTCGGTGTCGAATCGTGCCCAGACCTGCGCGATGCCGTCGACGGCCCGGCGTCGGTGCGGGGACGGGATTTCCGGAAGGACGTTGGTGGCGAATGTCACGTCTTGTTTAGCGAGGTCGACGGCGAGAGCCGAAAGCACCTCGGAGCGGATGACGGGGTCGAGGGTGCGTGCCCAGTCGAGGGCCTCCCGGGGAGCATTTTGCGACCATCCGTGTGTAATGGCGATGGAGGCTGCCGTGGAGTTCGGATGGAGTTTTGCCATCGCTCTGGCTGCTTCGGGGTTCGTGGAAGCGACCTCTGCGAGTGTGTTGTAGGCTATGATGGTAGTTGGATGGTCGATGGGGAGTTGGGCGGCGATCCGCAGGGTGAGAATGGGTGGGAGGTTTCCGCGAAAGGCCATGCGCGTCAGGCGCACGGCCGGAGGAACTGCGCGGCCTGGAGGATGTCCCTCACGAGATGGCATGGGGCGCCCGAAATCCCGGGCGATGGATGCCAGTGCGAGATTCTGGAGGCGCGTGCCAGGGAGCCGGAGGGCGAGTTCAACGGCCCGGGCCCGGTCCCTTCGGGCGAGACGGAAGAAGGCTCGACGCATGGTCACCTTCTGCCGGCAAAACTCCTGAACAGCTGGCAGAGAAGACAGACGCTCCGCGCCGGTCCATTTGGAGGGCCGAGGGGATGACGCCTCTGACCTGCCGGAATGCTCCACGGAAACCAGGGAAGCCGGAGCGCCGGAGGCAGCGACCGCGTTGTCGTCGCCGGGAGGGGATGCCCTCGTCTCCAGCGGCGCGTCGGTGGAAAATAAAATGATTCCGGCGGCGAGGGTGACACCGGTGAGGGCGGCGATCAGGGGGAGACGCATGGCCGGAGCAAAAATACGACGACGGACCGGCGACCGCCAGTGAATCAGTGCGGCCGTGGTTTCCGGCGGGAAACGGCGCCGGTCGCTTCCTTCAATGCAGCGATTTCTTCGGCCTCCAGCGGACGCCAGTGGCCGGGCTTGAGTCGCGGGTCGGTGAGCGGACCGATGCGGGTGCGGACGAGCTTTTTCACGCGATAACCGACCTTCCAAAACATCTCGCGGATCTGGCGCTTGAGGCCCTGACGCAGGACGACGCGGAGTTTTGCGGGGGCGAGGACGACTACGCCTTCCATGCGGGCGCGGCCGATTTCGAGCGTCATGCCGCGAAGCAGCTTCGGGATGTGATCGGGATCGAAAGGCTTGTCCAGGACGACCTCGTATTCCTTGTCGATCTGGTGCGAGGGATGCGTGAGCCGCTCGGCGAATTCCCCGTCGTTCGTGAGCAGGATCAGCCCCTGGCTTTCCTTGTCGAGCCGGCCGACGTGAAAAAGGCGGCCCCGCTTGTTGGGGACAAGATCGAAGATCGTCTTGCGGCCGAGTTCGTCCGACGCGGTGCAGACGTAGCCGGCGGGCTTGTTGAGCAGGAGATAGACATGGGTCTGCGCCTTGACGACGCGGCGGCCCACCCGGACGACGTCCTGCGGGGAAACCTGCGTGGCGAGGTCGGTGACGACGACGTTGTTGATGTAGACGCGGCCTTCGCGCACGAGATCCTCGCAGGCGCGGCGGGAGCCGAGACCGGCGGAGGCGAGAAAGCGATTGATGCGCATGGCTGCGAAGAAGAAGGCCGGTCCGTCGGTGCGGGCCGGCCTTTTCGTGAAGGTTACCAGGAAAAGCGGGAAGAAAGCGGTCTGAACCTCCCGAAGGCGGAAGTCCTATTCCTCCGGCTTGGTCTTGGGCAGGCCGATCACGCGCTGGCCCTCCTTGAACTGGCCGCGCTTCTTCATCAATTCCACGCGCTCGAAGCGCTTCAACACGCTGCGCTTGGCCTTGATCGCGCCTTTGCCTTTCAAACTGGGATGCTGGCTCATAAGTAGCCGGGAAGAATGCGACAGCCCCCGGGTCCACGCAAGGGGAAATCCGGCAAAGTTTTGGGCCGGGGGCCGGTCAGTTGCGCCGGCGGGGGTCCAGAGCGTCGCGAAGCGTGTCGCCCAGGAAGTTCAGAGCGAGGAGGATGAGACCGATGACAACAGAGGGGAAAACAATCATCCACCAGAGACTGCGCACCGGATTGATCGCCTGCGCACCGTCGGAGAGAAGGGACCCGAGGCTGGCATGCGGGGCCTGCACCCCGAGGCCGAGGAAGCTCAGGAACGACTCGTCGATGATGACGGCGGGAATGGTGAGCGTGAGGTAGATGACGATGACGCCAATGAGGTTCGGGAGCAGGTGGGAAACGAGAATCTTGATGTGCGACTGGCCGAGCGAGCGCGCGGCGGCGACAAACTGCCGGCTCTTCAGCGCGAGCGTCTGGCCTCGAACGATGCGGGCCATTGTCAGCCATTCGATGACTCCGAGGGAGAGAATGAGAATGACGATGCTCGAATAGTCGATCAGCCACGGCCAGTCGCGCGCGGCGGCGAATTCCTGCAGGCGGCTGTTGAAGGAGTTGATGAGGATGAGGATGAAGATGAGACGCGGGACGGAGTAGAGGATGTCGACGAGGCGCATCATGAGGTTGTCCACGCGTCCGCCGCAGTAGCCGGAAATGAGGCCGTAGACCGTGCCGATGACGAGGCTGATCGTCGCGCCGCAGAGACCGACGACGAGCGAGACCCGGGCGCCGGTGAGCACGCGGTAGAGCAGGTCACGGCCGTTGAGGTCCGTGCCGAACGGATGGCTCCACGAAGGTGGTGCGTATTGGTTCGGGCCGGGTAGCGCGTAGGATGCCGGCATCAGGGGCGGAATAATGGCCGCGGCCAACGCCACGAAGCCGAGGAGGCCGATGCAGATGAGGGCTACCGGGCTGCGACGAATGCGCGCCCACACTTTTGGCTCAACCATCGAGTTGGATCCTCCGGTCGAGAGTGGTGTAGGCGATGTCGACGATGAGATTCAGCACGACAAGCAGGACGCAGTAAACGATGACGACGCCGCCGAGCAGGAACCCGTCGCGATTCAGGATCGAATTCACGAAAAATCCGCCTGCGCCGGGAATGTGGAAGATCGTTTCGATGACGATCGATCCCGTCAGCAGGTGGGCGGTCAGCGGGCCGAGGAAGGTGATGACGGGCAGAATCGCGACCCGCAGCGCATGGCGGTAGAGGACGGCGCGTTCGGAGGCACCCTTTGCACGGGCCGTGCGGATGAAGTCCTGGTTCAGCGTCTCGAGCAGACTGCCGCGCATGAGGCGGGCGATGTAGGCGACATACGGCGCGGCTAGCACGCAGGCCGGCATGATGAGATGCGAAATGCCGCCCCACCCGCCGACCGGCAGCCAGCCGAGCCGGAGGGAGAAGATGAGGATCGCGATCGGACCGATGACGAACGAGGGCAGCGAGATCGTGAGCAGTGCGAAGAGCATCGCCGTGGTGTCGCGCCAGGTGCCGTGACCCATGGCGGCCATTGCGCCGATCCAGATGCCGAGCGAGGTGGCGATGACGAATGCGACCGCGCCGAGTGTGAAGGTGACCGGCAGCGTCTGGGCAAGGATTTCGTTGACCGAGCGGTTGCGGTATTTCGTTGAGAGGCGGAGGTCGCCTTTCAAGAGGTCGCCGATGTAGCCGGAGTATTGCTCCCAGAGGGTGCCGTCGAGTTTGTATTTGGCGAGGAGCTGCTTCTCGATGGCCTCGGGAATCTTCCGTTCGCCGGAGAATGGGCCGCCCGGCGAGAGACGGATCAGGAAGAACGTCGCCGACACGACGCAGAAAAGCACCAGCACGAGCGCGAGGATTCTGCGAACGATATAGGCGGCCACGGGCGCGCATCCTGCCATACCGAACGGGCGTGGCCAACGGCTTTTCGCCTCATGACACACGGGCGCCTTGTGTTAGCGTGAAAAGCGTTCATGCGCGGTCTTGCGATCTTTCTTCTGGCGGTGCTGTCCGGCTTTCGAATGGCGGGGGCCGTCATCGTGCAGGGTGGCGACGGATCGCAGAACGTGACGGCCGATGGGGCCGGGGGCGGCTGGGACTATGTGGGATCGGTCGGCGGCGCGAGCGGAGTGTATCTCGGCGAGACCAACGGCGCCTTCTGGGTGCTCACGGCGGTGCACGTGGGCGCAGGAAGTTTCACGCTGAACGGAATCACCTATGGAATGGTCGCCGGTTCGGCGGTGACTCTGAGTGGGAACGCGGACCTCGTGCTGTTTCGCATCGATGCGAACCCCGGGCTCGCTCCATTGGACATCGCCTCTTCGACGCCGGTGATTGGCACGACGTTGACGATGATCGGATATGGTGTCGGGCGGGAAGCGGAGCCGACCCGCTGGACGCAGGATTGGCACGAGACCAACTCGGTCGGGGCTTATCAGGGCTACAAATGGAGTGGCCCGAGTATCAAGCGCTGGGGAACAAACACGGTGTCCGGTTTTGGAAGCGGCGGATCGGTGCTCACGACGACATTTTACACGACATTCGGCATGGGAACGGCCCAGGCGACGCTCGGGGATTCCGGCGGTGGTGTGTTCCTTGCGGACGGCACCCTGACGGGTCTTGTGATCGCCGTGCAGGGGATGAATGGCCAACCGTCCGGGACATCCCTATTCGGTGCAATGTCCGGCACGGCGAATCGCACGCAGATCGCGGATCTTTCCGTCTACCGAAGCGAGATCCTCGGAATCATGAATTCCGCGGTCATCCCCGAACCGCAGACCGAGGTGCTGGTTCTGGTCAGTGGAGTGCTTTTGTTCGTCGCCATGCGGCGAAGGGGCTGAGACGTCGGAACGACGGGACTAAAACAATACCGGCTGACCTTCGGTCATGAGGTGGATGCGGTCGAGGATGCCGAGTTCGCGCGCGCGCTCGATGAGGCGCGCGGGCGGTTCGTGCGGCGGCTCGTAGCTCAGGCGGAAGCTGCCGTAGTGCATCGGCACGAGCTTTTCGGCGCGAAGTTCCTGGAACGCGAGGATGGCCTCCTCCGGGTTCATGTGGACGTTGCGTTTCGTGGGTGCGTCGTAGGCGCCGATGGGCATCAACGCGATCTCCACCCGCGCGCGGTCGGCGATCTGCGGGAAGATGTTCTTCACGTAGGCGCTGTCTCCGCAGTGCAGGATCGACCGTCCGGCAAACTCGATGAGGAAGCCTCCGAAACCGCGATGCGAGTCGTGCAGCATTCGCGCGCCCCAGTGGTGTGCGGGGGTGAGCGTGACCTTTATGTCCTCGTGTTCGATCGACTGCCAGGTGCGCAGTTCATCCACGCGGTTGAAGCCGAGCCCGTGAACGAGATTGCCGACGTTCTGGGGGACGACGATCGGCTGTTCGGCGGCGACGGCCCGTAGCGTCTTCTTGTCGAGGTGGTCAAAGTGCGCGTGCGTGACGAGCACGAGGTCGATATCGGGCAGATCGTGCAGCTCCAGTCCAGGGTGCTTGATGCGCTTGAAGACCTTCAGCCATTTCGCCCAGATCGGGTCGATGAGGATGCTCGTCCGGGAGGTCTGGATGAGAAATGACGCGTGGCCGATCCAGGTGATGCAGACCTGGCCCTCGGCGACGGGAGGAAACTCGGGCTTGAGGTTCGAGCCATTGCGGCGCGCGAACATTGTGGGAATGACGACTTCCGTCAGAAAATTGCGCTCGTGCCAGCCAGCGCCGAGTTTCATCGACGCATGGTTTTCAGGGCGGCGTTTGCGGCGCTTGACGGCGCTTCGGACAATTTTTCGGCGAGCCTTGCGGATTCCCTTGGTGAGGATTCGCTGAACCATACAATAGCGGCCACTCTCCATGATTTCGGACGAAAAGCAAAGGTTGCGCATGGAAGTCCGGCGGCGCGTTCGTGAGTTGTCCCCCGGAGAACGGCGGGAACGTTCGACCCGGATCGCAGAGCATCTGGCGCGCGAACTGGGGCCGGCGCCCGGAGTGGTGCTCGGTTTTGCACCGATGCCCCTGGAGCCGGACTGGCACTCGCCAGCGATGAATGGGTGGACGATCGGTCTTCCACGGGTGGTCGACGGCGGGCTGGAGTTTCACCGCGTGCTCCGGTGGGACGCGCTCGTTGCCGGAGCTCTGGGAAACCGGGAGCCGGTCGTGGAAACGGACTCCATCCTGGGAGAAGGAGCAGTGGCGCTTGTGCCGGGCCTGGCCTTTGATGCGAACGGCGGGAGACTCGGGCGCGGGGGAGGATACTACGACCGGTTTCTTGCCGGGTTTCGCGGACGGACGGTCGGTGTCTGCTTCGCCTGCCAGATCGTGGATGCCGTGCCGCGGGAGCCGCACGATGTTTTGGTGGATGCTGTCCTTACGGAGGACGGATGGGCTTTCCGCCAACCGGACCGGCGGTGAGGGGAAACGGCGTGCCGTTGGGTCGCCCTAGCGGGCACGCGCGGCGCGCAGTGCGTAGTATCGCTGGTCGTCAGGAGCGAGAAGGGTCTTCGCTGGGGCGTCGGCGAGTTTGCAGAGCGCGATGATGCGACGCAGCACGACGAGGCTCGCAACGGCATCGCACAGGGCGTCGTGCCAGCGGAAGTTCGGGATCGCGGCGAAGCATTCGTCCTCGCAGCCGAGCTGGGCTGCAAGTGACCCCAGCGAGTGGGAATCGGCGGTGGGGAGGGCGGCGCGGCAGAGCTTGAGCGTGTCCACCCACGGACCGAATCCGTGCGCGGGAAACGCGCGTAGAAAGCGTTTCTCCGTTCCTGCGCCGTGGGAGACGATCCATTTTCCACCCAGCCGGACCCGGAGCTCCGGCCACAGTGCAAGCAGGGTGGGGGCACCGACAAGATCCTCGTCGGAAATGCCATGGACCCGCCGGGCGCTCCATGCGACGGGGCGTGCCGTGTGAAGATAACTGTGGAAATGTCCGCCGATCCTGCCGTCGCGCATCGAGGCGATGCCAATTTGGATGGGCACATCCGTCGCTCCGCGGACGACGCCCGCGCTCTCGAAGTCGATCGCGGCGAACTCGATTTCGCGGACTTTCATCTCGGATTGCTGGTCACTCCGGCCGCGCCTTCGCGAAAAAGCGATGGCGGTCCAGGCTGCGGACTATTGTTCGCGCAGAAGCGCGGCGGTGGATTCCCAGTCGAGGCAGGCGTCGGTGATCGATACGCCGTATTTCAAGTCCGCCGGCGCAATGCCGGTGGACGACTGCGCGCCGAAATGAATGTTGCTCTCGATCATCGCTCCGATGATCGGACTGCCTCCCGCCTTTCGCTGCGCGATGAGATCGCGCCAGACCTCCGGCTGCCGGGCCGGATCCTTTCCGGAGTTCGCGTGGCTGCAATCGATCATGATCGCGTCGGGGAGATCCGCCTTGCGAAGCTTCTCCGCCGCAGCTTCCACCTGTGGTCTGGAGTAGTTTGCGCCGTCGCGGCCTCCGCGCAGGACGATGTGGCAATGGGGGTTGCCGGTGGTTTTTATGATGCTCGTCGATCCGTCCTGATCGATGCCGAGAAAACTGTGCGCCGTCCGCGAGGACTTCATCGCGTCGATCGCCGTCTGGACGCTGCCGTCGGTGCCGTTTTTGAATCCGACCGGCATCGAGAGGCCGCTGGCGAGCTCGCGATGCGTCTGGGATTCCGTCGTGCGCGCGCCGATTGCGGCCCATGACACGAGATCCGCGGTGTATTGAGGAATGATCGGGTCGAGAAATTCCGTCGCCGCGGGCAGGCCGAGCGCGGTGATGTCGAGCAGGAGCTTCCGCGCGAGGGCCAGCCCGTGGGCAAGGTCGCAGGAGTCGTCGAGATGCGGATCGTTGATGAGGCCCTTCCAGCCGACCGTCGTGCGGGGTTTTTCGAAATACACACGCATGACGATCTCGAAACGGTCGGCAAGTTCGCGGCGCAGTTCGACCAGACGATTCGCATAATCAATGGCCGCCGCCGGATCGTGAATGGAGCATGGTCCCACGATTACGAGCAGCCTTGGGTCCTCGCGCTCGACGATCTTGCGGGCGGCATGGCGGCCTGCGAGCACAGTCTGCAGCGAGGCTTCCGTGGCGGGAATTTGTTCCTTGATCTGGACCGGCGTGATGAGGCGGGTGACCCCGCGAACGCGCAGGTCCTCCACCGCACGCGCGGCCGCGGGAGACGCAGGCTCGGCGGAGCGGGGATGATTGAGGTCGGTGATCATGCGAATGAAAAAGGGGTGGAAGTATCGTTCTGAACCCCGGTCAGCGCAATCCCCGTCTTGAAATCCGCCTTTGCTGCCTGTTTCCAACCCATGCTACCGTCCTGCGATGGAGACGACCGCGAAGGAAAACCCGATGCAGCGCAAGCTGGAAGGGATTCTCCTGCTTGCGGCGCGCGCTCGCAGGGCCGGGAGACATCTGTTTCGCCGATTGATGCGAAAACCGCGCACCGTCGCGGAAGCCCCGAACCTTCTGCCCACCCTCATCAAGGTGCTCGCTGCGTTCGCCCAGGCCGACGGCGAGGTGCTCGAAGAGGAGATCGACTCCAGCCTCGGTTTTCTTCGCTACGACTATCCCGACGCTGTCTATTCGGAACTGCGGAAGCTCTTCCGTGACGCACTCCACGAGCAGCAGGATCTCAACGCGATCGCCCAGAAGCTTGCGAACCAACTCAGCGACGACCGCAAGATCCTGCTCGGCGTCCAGCTCTACGACCTCATATCCAAGGCCGGGCTGAAGCAGGAGCAGGTGATTGCCTATTACTCGTTCATGTCGCAGCTCGGAATGGCGGCGCAGGCGATCGACATCGTTTACCAGCTCAATGCGAACGAGCAGGGGGACACGCTCATCTACCAGCAGGGCGCCTCCCCGCTCGAGGCGGTGAGTTTCGGCGCGGCGGACAAATGCGACGTGCCGTTGAAGGGGTTCACCGGCGACGAGCGGCTCCTCGCCTACCGCTACCACGAGCTCATCATTCTCAAGAACATGAGCGGGCGGAACCTCATCGTGCAGGGGCGTCTCCTCAAGCCGAACGATTTCTGCCGGCTCTACACCGGGCAGCGCATCATTCTCGACGAGCAGGTTCTCACGCACCAGGACCTCGTCTTCTATTTCAACGCGAAGAAGAACGTCTCGCTCCCGCACATCTTTGTCGCAGTGAGCGAGGACGACGAGGTGCGCCTCGAGAAGAACCAGTCACGCGACAGCTGCCTGGAGGTGACGTTTGGGCTGAAGGTCAATGTCCGTGCGCTTCGCGATGTCGACGCCGTCCTCAACGGAGTGCGTCTGCGCCAGGGCGTCGCGGTGGATGCAACGCTCGAGGACAAGATCATCTTCCACGACGACAGCGAGCTCTCGATTGACGACCTCCGGCGGCGCGCGCGGTCCTATGGAGGCCGTTTTCAGCTCAAGGCGTCAAAATCAGAGTATCTGGTTTCGAACAATCCGGGACTGTTGAACGAGGATGACATCCTGCTTTCGCCGGGCACGGGTGGCGATGTGCTGCTGAAGATCTACTGCGACTACGACCGCAAGGTTGGCCGGGTCGAGGTGCTCCAGGCCGACCGGCCGATTCTCGTTCGCGGCACGCCGGTCCGGAATTCCGCAGAACTGGCGGACGGCGACACCATTCGCGTGGACGCCGGGCAGGTGCTGCGTTGCAACTTCACCGACCGTCTCATCGAGGAGGAGCGGAACATCATCCGCACGCTGGAGGTGCGCGATGTTGTCTGCCGGTTCCGCAACGGCGATGTGGCTCTCGACGGGCTCACGTTTTCCGCACAACGCGGCGAGATGATCTGCGTGATGGGTGCGAGTGGCTGCGGGAAGAGCACGCTCATGCGAATGCTTGCCGGGCAGTTCACGCCCGTGCATGGCGAGGTGCTCTTCAATGGACGCTCGCTCTACGCGAACTACGACTCCCTGCGCCGCTACGTCACCTACGTCCCGCAATACGACGCGTTCGATGAGCATCTCACCATCGAGGAGAACCTCGATTTCGCGGCGGCGATCCGTTCCCCGCACCTGTCCCGTCGCGAACGTCTGCGCCGGATCGACAGCAAGCTCGCCGAGCTTGGCTTGAATGAACGGCGCACCAGCGTCGTCGGCGCCGCCCAGAAAAAGACGCTCTCCGGCGGCGAGCGCAAGCGGCTGAACATCGGCCTCGATATGATCAGCTCGGCCGACATCTTCCTGTTCGACGAGCCCACCTCCGGGCTTTCGTCGAAGGATTCCGAGCACGTCATCGAGATCATTCGAGCGATGTCGCACAACAAGATCGTGCTCGTGACGATCCATCAGCCGACCTCGCGAATCTTCAACATGTTTCACAAGGTCATCCTGCTCGACAAGGGCGGGAAGCTTGTGTTCTTCGGCACTCCGCACGAGACGCTGCAATATTTCGCCGACGCCGAGCATCTCCAGCACTACGGCACTGCGCTGGGAGCCGCGGATATCGGGGATACCGCGCGCCCGGAGTTCATTTTCGATGTGCTCGAGACGCCGCTGCGCGACCTCAGCGGCGACATCATTTACGAGGAGAACAATCGCGGCCAGCTCGTGCCGGCCCGCCGCTATTCCCCCGACTACTGGCGCGACAAATACGAGGCATACCGCCTCGTGAAGGATGTCCGTGCCGCGCCGGTGTCCCGCGAGAAATCCCAGTCGCCGGGGGCTGCGGCGAGCGCGACATTCCCCGCCGCTCCACCGCCGGTGCGGCGCCGTGAGCCGATCCGTTGGCGCGAGGAGTGGAACCAGTTTTCCACGCTCATGCGGCGTGCGTTCATCAGCAAGCTCCGCAACCGCGCGAATCTGCTCACCACGCTCGTCATGGCTCCGCTCCTCGCGCTGCTCATCGGGATGGTGTTGCGATTCAGCGAAGGCGGAACCTACGACTTCGCATCCGCCTACCACATTCCGACCTACCTCTTTCTCGCGCTGGTCGTCGCGATGTTCCTCGGCTTGACGAACAGCGTCGACGACATCATCCGCGACCGCCCCGTGCTGCTTCGTGAGCGCAATCTCAACGTGCGCCTCGGTTATTACGTCACGGCAAAAGCCGTGACTCTCGCGGTGTTCGCCATCCTGCAAAGCGTCGAGTTCACGCTCCTCGCAAACTGGCTGCTCTCCGTGCGCGGGATGTTCTGGGTGCTTTTCATTGCCATGGTGCTCACCGCGGTCAGTGGCATTGCGATCGGGCTCATCATTTCCGCCCTCGTGCCGGAGGGGAAAACGGCGGTGAACATCATTCCGGCCGTCCTCATTCCGCAGATCATCCTCGGCGGTGCTCTCATCAAATACGAGGAGATGAATCGCAACCTCGACTTCGTATACGTCGTCCAGCAGTGGTTCTCGAGGCACCCGGAAAGCGCGCTTCCGCCCCGCAGCGACCTGCAGGTTCCGCTGATCTGCGAGTTCATGCCGATGCGCTGGTCCTACGAAGCGCTCATTTACGCGCAGGCGAAATGGAATCCGCTGACCAGCCGGCAGGATCGGATTCAGGCGGCGATGTCCCAGCTTGCGAAGAAGGAAAATCCCACCGAGGACGACGCGGAAAGACTCTACGATCTCAAGGAGCTCCTGGCGCTCGTTTCCGGACTCCGGGGAGCCACTCCGAAAGATGTCGATGCCAAGTTCAAGGTCATCGACCAGATCATCGGCGGCGCGCCCTACGATCCTGCCGCACTCGCGGGGCCGAGGGATGGGGTGACCGCGGAGCAGCTCTACGTGAACCAGAAGGTCACCGATCTTGTTTCGAAGGCGGAGATGGAACAGCTCGACTACCGTCGGGATGGCACGTCGGACGAGCACCTGAACGTCTTTTTTGGGCCCGAGAAGCGCTATTTCGGCATTCGTGCGAGCGTGATCACTTTCAATACCGGGGTGATGATTGTTTCCACGCTCGCGGGATTCGTGGCGCTCTATTTCATCCTCCGAAGGCAGATCCAGGCGGGAGGGCCGTAGCGGATGGCGCTTCAAGGGATGCGCCGCGAAAACGCTCGAATCCATCGGATCCTCCACCAACTCACCATCCAGTATTTTCATATGAATATTCCTCTCGAAGACCGGTTCGAAGACGTGCTCGGCAAGGCCATGCGCGGGCTGGGTATTTCCGCGTCACAGCTCGCTCAGAAGTCGGGCGTGTCCCCCGATGCCATTCAGGCCGCGCTCGATGGAACATTCGACGAGGCGACCGCGCGCGGCCTCGCGCCGGCGCTCGGCCTTGATGCGGATGCGCTCGTGGCGCTGGGTTCCGGCACCTACGTTCCGACGGAACCAGGAATCGACGGCGTTCGGCAGTTCAACACGGCTTTCGACGACATGACGGTAAACGCCTACCTCGTTTGGGACGGCGCGTCGCGGGAGGCTGCGATTTTTGACACAGGCTCCGATGTTGGAGGCATGCTCGACACCGCCGAAGAGCTGGGAGTGAAGGTCCGACAGGTCTTCATCACCCACTCGCATGGGGATCACATTTACGACCTCGACCGCCTCCTCGAGAAAACGAAGGCGCATGCGTGGACTCCGGGGGGTGAACCCGTCGATGGGGCGGAGGAGTTCGAACCCGGGAGCGAGTTCTCGGTCGGTTCATTGCTCGTCGAGACGCGGCTGACGTGCGGTCATGCGCGAGGTGGAGTCACGTATGTGATTCGCGGCCTCGAGCGTCCCGTCGCGATCTGCGGCGACGCCATGTTTGCCGGTTCCATGGGGGGCGGCGTAGTCTCGTATCAGGATGCACTCCGAACGAACCGCGAGCAGATTCTCACGCTTCCCGACGACACGGTTCTATGTCCCGGACACGGACCGCTGACGACCGTCGGTGAGCAAAAAACGAACAATCCATTTTTCCCGAAAAGCAAATGAACAGGCGCATTGGAATCGTTGGAGTCGGCCGCATGGGTGCTAACATGGCGCGGCGGCTGAAGGATGTCGGATACACGGTCAGCGCCGTCTACGATGTGCGAGCCGACGCCGCTCGCGAACTCGCCGCGGAACTCGGGTGCGCCGCGTGCGAGACGCTGCCCGAAGTGACGGCCAAGAGCGACGTCGTCTTCACGGTGGTGACCGATGATGCGGCGATGCGTGAGATCTTTTCCGGCACGGAGCATTCGCTTTTGCAGGGTGCGGAGGGAAGGACGTTCGTGAATTTTGCGACGGTGACGCCCGCGATTCACAAGGAGGTGGAATCGGCGGCCCGTCGCGCGGGTGCGAAGACGCTGGAAGCGTGCATGGCATCGAGCATCACGCAGGCCCGCCAAGGCACGCTCTATCTCATGGTTGCGGGAGACCGCGGGGTCTTCGAGGAAGTGGAGCCCATTCTCGAAAAACTCAGCGCCTCTCTGCGGTATATTGGAGCAACGGGCCAGGCGGCGAAGGTGAAGGCGCTCGTGAACATGGTGATGAACATCAACACCGCCGGCCTTGCGGAAGGCCTCGCTGTCGGCGAGGCGCTCGGACTCGATCTTGCCATGTTGCGGGAGGTGTTTTCACAAACCGGGGCAAACTCCCGGGTGCTGGAGACGGACGGTGAGGACATGCAGAACCGCGACCACGCCTGCTATTTCTCCGCCGCACACGCGGCGAAGGACTCCGGCATTGCGCTCGAACTCGCCCGCGAAGCGGAAGTGGAAACCCCGCTTGCCGCAGCAACAAAGGCCCAATACGACCGCATGGTCTCCCACGGCCTCGGCGAACTCGACAAGTCCGGCATCGCCGAACTGACCTTCAAATCCCGCCGTCCCGCCGGGGCGTAGAGAGCTGGATTTCGCTTCCAAAGCCATTTTCCGTCTTTACTCTGCAGCGCGTGACGGACGTGTTGCAGGCCATCTCCGGGAAGGAAGTTCGCTGGTTTCGGGCCGGTTCAATTGGATTGCTGCTCCTGTTTCTTGCCGCCGGAGCATTTCTGAGTTTCCGGCATCAGGCCGGCGTCGTTTTTCCGGACGAAAAAGAGTATTTCGAATTGGCGGAGAATCTTCGGGAGCATGGTTTTCTGACCTGGGATGGTGAAAATCCGACGGCGTCACGCCCTCCGGGCTTCGTCTTCTGGCTTGCGATTCTCGGAATGGTCGGACTCGGGTGGTCCGGAATGGTTGCGGTGAACTTCGCGATTCTTGCGATCGGAATTTGGGTCCTCTCTGGAGTGTGGTTTCGACCGGAGAGGAAATGGGCGGGCAGGTTCGCCGTGCTCTTGCTGCTGTTTTGTTATCCGGTGACGATCTATGTCTGCTCGACGCTCTATCCCCAGGCGTTTTGCTTCTTCCTGATTTCAGTCTCGCTCGCACTTTTGTTGCGCTCCGCAGAGGGCCGGTGGCGGGCGGTGGTGGCGGGAGTCCTGATGGGATGGTGCACACTCACGGCTCCAATGTATCTGACCTGGGTGGGTATTCTGGCTCTCGTGCCAATCCTGCGATTTCGGACGGGAGGAGTTCTCCATGCGGTGGTTTTTGTCATGGTTGCGGGTCTCGCAACGGCATCGTGGGGGATCCGAAACCATCAAACCATGGGCAAGTTTGTGCCGTTTTCGACAAACAGTGGTTACAATCTTCTGGCCGGAAACTGTGAATTCACCCGCCCCAATGCGGGATTGAACATCGACCTTTCCCAATGGGAAACGGAAGTGCAAAGCCGGGGGATGGATGAAATCGAGGCCGACGCTTACTACTCCGCGGAAGCAAAACGTTGGATTCTCGAGAATCCAGGTTCCGCTGCGGCGATGTATTTCCAGAAGCTTCTGAACTACTTCAACTTCCGAAACGAGTTGATCGTAAAGAGCGCGGGCTCATCCCTGCGGGATGCCGTGATGTTCGCAACCTATTACTCGCTTCTCGCCGTTTTGGTGATCCGGCTCGTCTCTTCGTGGCCGGAAGGCCGGACCGGTTGGAAGGAATGGCTGCTGGTGTTGGGATATCTGGCCTGCGCGATGCTGACATCCGTCGTGATGACGCGGATTCGTTATCGCGTCCCCTGCGACGTGCTCCTTTTCTTTGTCGTGGCGCCCGTCGTCTATGGGACGGTCCGTCTGATGGCGACGAAACTTGTCAGCCGTCTGCCAGGCCGGTTTCGGTAATGGTCGAGCCTTCCTGGTATTCGTAGTCGGTGTTGACCTCCCAGAGATCGTGCCTTGAGCCCTGGGTCAGATTCTCGGCGGCGAGAATTCCCATCAGGATGCTGTGGTCCTGATTGTTGTATTTGAACGCACCATACCGGCCAATGGGGTGCAGATGCGGAATGTTCCGCAAGTGTTCGACGATGGGAGCGAGGTGTTGTTTGTAATCGCAGGTGTAAATGGGGTAGCAACGCGGCACTCTTACGACATGGGTGCGTGTGACCTTGCCGGATGGGACAAACCCCGCGGCGATGCATTCCCGTTTGCCCAGTTCGGCCCACCATGAGTCTGGTTGACGCCAGTCCTCGTCTTCAAAATTTGCCCAGTATTCGAGAGCGAGGATGGTTTCCTCCCGGCCGTTGAGGATGCTGGGTCCCCAGTTCCGAAAATTCGTCACACGTCCAACACGGAGTTGGGGGCTGTGCATGTAAATCCAGTTGTCGGGAAACGGACTCTTTTCCGTCTCCACGTAGACGATGATCGTATTCCGAAAGCGCAGCCGGCTGGCGGATTCCTTTACTGCTTCAGGGGTGCCGGGCAGTCGGTGGACCAGCTGGGTCAGCGGCATGGTGCTGATGACATCGGTCGCTTGCAGGGTGGTTCCATCCTCGAGATGAACGGTCATCCCCTGGTCATCCCAGGTTTCGACGGAATGCACTGGCGAGTTGCACCGCACTTCTCCTCCGTTCTCGACGATGCGCGCGCGCATCTTTTCATACACCCGTCCTGTGCCGCCATGGGGATAGGCAAAGCGGTCCGCAAGGGTTGCATGCTTGCCGCTGTTTCCGAACAAAGCGGTCTTGATGGCCTCCATAAGCGAAAACTTCTTGATTCGCTGCGCGGCGAAATCGGAGTGAATCTCGCTGCACGGCACGCCCCAGAGCTTCTCGCTGTAGGTCTTGAAGAAGATCGAAAACAACCTGCGACCAAAACGCGACACCACCCAGCTCTCGAAATTATCCCGGATCGGCGAAGGGCGGAGTCGCTCGAGAAGATAACTCCCAAGGCACCGCAGAGATTCGAAAGGCCCAAGGTTTAAAAAGGCGTTCAGCGGCTTGAGCGGATAATTGTAGAAGCGGTTCTTGTAAAAGATCCGGGTGAGCCGCTCGACCATCGAGTAGTCGCCGTCCACGATTTCCAGCCAGAGGGCGTTGATGCGCCGGTCCTTCGAAAAAAAGCGATGCGGGCCGATGTCGACGAACTGGCCCCAGAGGGAAATGGTCCGGGACATTCCCCCGACCTGTTCCGCGGCTTCCAGCACGCAAACCGACTTTCCCGCCTTGGTCAGTTCATACGCGGCTGTCAGCCCCGCCGGTCCGGCGCCGATGACGATCGCATCATAGGTTTTTTGCATGGGAACAGAGAAATTGTGCCGGTGAATGGATCCGGGGAACGGCCTGATTAGCGCAGGGCCACCCTGCTGGCGAGTCCGAATAGAATCTCACGCCGTGGCGGTGGCGCGGGATTCAAGCTTCGAGAAGGTTGTCAGGGCCGTCGCGACGACCTGGTCCATATTGAAATATCGATACTGGGCGAGCCGGCCGACGAATGTCACGCCGGGCCGGGTTGCGGCGAGCTCCTGATAGCGCTGGTAGAGCGCCCTGCTGTCGGGCGCGGGAATGGGATAATAAGCTTCTTTTCCGGGTTCGTAGTCGTCGGGATACTCCCGCACGATGGTCGTTCGTTTGGCCTTCTGCCCGGTCGCATGCTTGATTTCCACGATCCGGGTGAAATCCTCGTCGTTCGGGTAGTTTACCTGCATGAACGACTGGAAATACTCCGTCTCGATGGTTTCGGGGGAGAAGCGCAGCGATCGATAGGGGAGCGGACCGAACCGAAAGTCGAAAAACTCGTCGATCATCCCCGTGTAGATCATCCGGTCATACGTGACCGCTTTGGGCAACTGACGGTGGTCGCGATTCAGTTCGAGGGAAATATTTGGGTGGTCCAGCATCCGTTCAAACAACGCCGTGTATCCCTGCTTCGGGAGCGCCTGGAATTTCTCCGAGAGGTAACGGTTGTCGCGGTTGAAGCGAATCGGGATGCGGCCACAGACCGACGCGTCCAAATCTCGCGGATGGCGCTTCCATTGTTTGAGGGTGTAGTTCTCGAAGAACATCTCGTAGAGCGGTCGCCCCACCTGGGAGAGGATGACTTCCTCGGAATTCCGCGGATTCGGGATGTCCATTCTCCACTCGGCCAGCGTTGCCTGCATTTCCTCCGCCGTGGATGGACGTCCGATGAATTGCTCGAAGGTATTGAGATTGATTGGAAAGTTCCAAAGCCGCCCGTTTGTGCAGGAGCGGATCTCGTATTCCACCGGATGCCACTCGGTGAAACGGCTGAGGTAGTCGACAACGACCTGGGAGTTGCTGCGAAAATAATGAGGGCCGTAGCAATGAAGCAGAATGCCGGCGCTGTCGGGTGCGTCGTAGGCGTTTCCGCCGATGTGGTTGCGCCGGTCGATGACGAGGCAGCGTCGCCCCGCCGTTGCCAGACGCTCCGCAAGCACGCCGCCGGCGAATCCGGCACCGACGATCAGGTAGTCGAACTTCACCGGACCGGCGCTGGCGATTGGGCGGCGAGATCCACCGGGTTCCCCATCTCGCTTTTCAGAAAGTGAGGTGCTGCTTCCCGGAAGAAATCCTTGATGAATTGGAGGGCTTCCTCGCGGCTCTTTCCTCCCGGCTTCAATCCCTCGAGCACTTGCGTCATCGCGATCACATAAGCCCAGCGGTGCGACCGGTTGTTAAAAAGGAGGTCCATGTTGGTCAGAGCGATACGCTCGTAGTGCCTCGGGGTTTGCGCGTCCCTGCTCACGAAGAAATAGGCGTAGAGCGCAGGAACTTCCGTGACGGTGCCGTTGCGCAGAGTGACGGGCCGGGAGATGTCCAGAACCATCACATCGAGATTATGGCCGGACGCGAGAGGGACCTGAACGACTTCGCCGGATTTGACGGACCACCCTTGTCCGGTAAGGCAGATTTCTGGGCGGTGAATGCTGCGGTGTTCGACGCCGCTCAGCACAATTTGCGCGCTGATGCTCTCGCCTTCCGGGTTCGTGTAAAACATCTTCGCGAACTCGGTGTCCTCCGGCAGCAGCGCAAGCTCGCCTTCCGACGGTTCTTCCTTCTTGCCCGTGAAGCCCATGACCTCATCAGGCCACTGCATTACAACGCCCGCCTCCGACACCGTGGCGGCCGGTCGTGCAACCGAGCACACGGCGATGGCACCTCCCAGAAGTAGGAGAAAGGCGCCGAGTTTCATCGTGAGGCCGAAAGTGACGCCGGACGATGGTCGATCGGGGGCAAGAGTCGTGGCGGACATGAAATTAATAGATATCGGTGGCCGGTGTGGCGGGATGGGAGGACTTTCGCGTGGTTACCCGTTCCCGGGAAATGGAGCGCCACCGGTCGCGTAGCAAAGTGGGATCGGAATCGAGCAGTTTCGCGGCGAGGAGCATTCCCGACAGCGCCACGAGGAATACGGCGAAACCCGCGCCAGTGTGAAACCATGTGGGGTTTTCGAGTGTGCCGATGGCGAAGTCGGGACCGACCGTCATCGTGCCAAGCGTCAGCACGAGGATGCGGGCGAGATTTCCCAGAATGGCGAGGGGAATCGAAAGCACGAAAAGAACCATGCGCTTCCACGGTGACTTCAATGCGAAGAAGCCGTAGATCGCGGACACCATCATGAGCGCGAAGAGGGAGCGGATGCCACTGCAAGGATCTGCGACATCCACCCGGAAAAGCTCTCCGGGACTCAATCCTAGCATTGGATTGCCGGCCGACAGGATGCCTGTGCCGTGCCGCACGACGGCAATGCCTAAGAAATTCATCACCCCCACGCTGATTGAAGACATCAGCATACGCAGAGGGAACGTGATTACGTTATCCAGAAACGGCACAGGCCAGGTAAAAACGAGAAAAATGAGGGGGAAGAACAGAGCTTTGAGCCATCGCCACCCCAGCAGCCAGAGAACGATGGATGGGAGCAACGCCTGGAGGGAGAAAAAACCGAGGTATTGATTGTCCACCCGGTAACCGATCCAGAAAATCGACAGGGACAGAGCGGTGGGAATGATCCCTGGCCACCATCCTGTGACGGGGATTTCCGCGAGTTCCTTCCGTCGAAGATAGACGACCAGGGCGGAGAGCACCGGCACGATCATGCCGTGTTGAAAGTCCGGGAACTTGGACCACATGACCCAGAGCGCGCCGAACACGCTCGTCATGTGCATGCTATGACCGTAGGCGTAGGGGAAAATGCCGTAGAGATAGAGCAGCCCCGCGACGCAAAGCACACCCGTAACGATCAGTGGAGTGCGGCTTTGTTCTGCGGAGGTCATCGCGACAGTATTCAACGGATGACCGGGTCCTGCAAGGGTGCGGACGCTTGTGAATCGACAGGCCGTCGGCCGTTGGGCAAGGTGGAAAGTCTTGCGTGCAGGTAATGTCGAACTCTGAACCGATACGGATCATACGGATGAAACCGGTGGCCTTTCCGGACCTTTCTCGAGAGGAGATCGCGGGGGAAATCGCGCGGGCCATGGGAACGGAAAGGCGATTCATCGCGGTGAATGCGCACACCGTGTATCTGGCGGAGCGGGATGCCGAGTTTCGGGAGATCCTGGAGCAGAGTGATTGCTTCTGTGACGGCTTCGGCGTGCATCTGTTGAGCGTCTTGCAGGGAGCGGGAAAGCCCGAGCACCGGAACACGCCGACCGATTTCATGTGGCTGATCTTCGAGAGGCTTTCAGCACTGGGAAAAACAGTATGGCTCGTTGGTGACGAGCCGGGGGTCGCCGAGGAATTTGCGCGGCTCGTGAATTCCCGCCACCCGGGTCTGATTTTGGGATCTCACGACGGCTATTTTGCCATGGGCTCTGCGGACGAAGACCGCATCCTCTCCGAGATCCACGACGCGAAGCCGGATTTGATCTGTGTGGGCATGGGACAGCCCAGGCAGGAAAAGTGGGCGTATCGCCTGCGCGGGCGGTTGGGTTGCCCGACTTTTCACATTGGCGCGAGCATGGCTTTCGCGATCGGAGCTCGGCGTCGCGGGCCGAAATGGGCGACGGACCACGGACTCGAGTGGCTTTTCCGCGTGCTTCACGAGCCGCAACGGATGTTCTCCCGTTACTTCGTTGAAACGCCGTGGCTGGTTGCCCGGGCGCTTCGTTACCGATGGAGTCCGGGTTAAACGCTGGAACCTGCGACGATTTCCGGTGTCAGCTCCTGGATGGCTGCCTTGACATCTTCCACGGTGATTCCGCGGACGCACTGGAGGTGACCCAGTGGGCAGGGTTCCGCTCCGCACGGAGCACACGGCACCATCTTCATGAGGTAGCGCTCGGTTTCCACATATTTTCCGAGAGTCGCGAGATGTTCGCGCCCTTGCCCGAGCACGATGCAAGGGGTTCCCACCGCAGCGGCAACGTGGCGGATTCCGGTGTCCACCGCAATCAGCAGCCGGGTCCGGCGGACGGTTGCAAAAAGATCCGCGAGAGTCCCCGTGGTTTCGCTGAGGTCTTCGATATTCGAGAAACCGTGAAGAAGTTGGCGGGATTGCTCGGAAAATGCCGGCGTGGCCGAGAGCGCGACCTTCAGGTTTCTGCTCTCCATCCATGAGAGAAGCTCCCTCCACGACTCGATGGGCCAAATCTTCGAATGTTGTGCGAAGGGAGCGATGACCACATCACAAGGGCGGACGGAAGACGGGGCGTCGACCAAAGGGGGCCACGTAAACGCTCCCACGGATGGCGCGAGTTCAAGCCATGCCTTTACGAGATTGAGATGATAGTCGACGACGTGCTCGCGACCGGTTGGAGAATAGAGATCGGTAAGCAGTCCGGAGGTGCCTTTGTCCGCGCCGCCCACGCGGTAGGGAACATTTGCGAGAAACGCCGCCACCACTGCGGGAAAGTCGGGGCGGGTGATCCGGTGAAAGACGACAGCGTCGTAGTTTCCCTGGCGAAAACGTTGCAGCCAGTCGGTGACCTGCCTGGAAAAGCTTTGAGACTCGTCGACTTCGGGAACCGCGTGATCTGTCACCTCTGACAAATCCATCTGCCCGATGTAACGCTGCTGAAGGACGACCGTCATGGTGGTTTCCGGAGGCAAGGAGCGACGTGCAAGCGAGAGTGCAGGAACGCTCATCAAGAAATCCCCCAGGTGGTAGCGGCTGACGAAGAGAACATTTCGCGGGAGTTGGCGCTCGCGATTTCGGCGGAAAATGCCGCGGAAAAATTCGACCGGCAGACCGATTGCCAGAATCAGGAAATGCAGGAGGCGCGCCTTCGGGAGTTGCTCATCCCGGGGCGTCACCAACGCAGGTTGCACTACTCTGCGCCACGCGCCATCGCGTTGAAACCATCGGAGCGGGGACACGGCTCAGTATGCTTGATAGGATTTCTCCTCCACCAATGCAGAGCCTGTCAGCGCGTTGATCCGACGCTTCAGCTCGGCGCGCCTGTCGTTCGTAAAATATACCGATCGCGCAAGCTCGATGAATCGAGAGCCGAAATCCTTCCGACGCTCGCAATCCCGGATGTCGTCCTCGATGTGCCACAGGGAGCGGTTGACTTCGAGCAATTCCCTGGAGACGGCTTCGAGTTCCTCGCTGGATGCAAGGGCTGACGGCATGGCCTGCTCCAACGCGGCAAGTTCCGTCTCGATATTCTGCAGCTTTGCGGCGTCTGAAATGTATTCCTGTTTCAGTTTGAGAATCGTGATCTTGTCCACCAACTCTCCGATGGAGATCGGTGTGAGACAGGTGGTGGAAGGAGCCGGATTTCCAGTTTGCATAGACGTGGCGGGGAGGCGGGAAGGTAACAGCGTCCGGAGGCTGTCGCCACAGAATTGAGGGTGAATCGCGCGTTATCGAAGCCGATCGCTCCAGCGCGCATACCAGTCTTCGACTGCGCCTTCCACGAGATCGACGGTCCAATGATGCATGCACGCCATTGGCGACGCGGTATTGGTGCATCGATCCCAGGGAGGAAGGCCGGGGGGATCACAGGCAATGCAGGGAAGCTCCTCGTAGCGAAGGATCCGGAAACGATCCTTGTGCCAGTAGGGATCCCATTGGCGGGCGCTGGGACCGCAGAGGACAACGGATGGCACGCCAAGCGCACTCGCCACATGCATCGGGCCGGAATTGTTGGCGATCAATAATGACGCGCGTGACAGAAGCGAAACGAAGTCGTTCAGGCTCGAGGTCTGAACGACGCTCACGGTTCCGCCCAAGTCCATCTCACTTCCGGGTGCCTGGATCCAGCCCACGCGATATTTCCGGCTCAATCGGACGGCGAGCTCGGCAAACTTCCCGAGAGGCCACCTTTGGTATTCGCGACTGGCTCCCGGATGGATGAGAACCTCAAAGGCCGGAGCCTCCCCGGTGTTCAAATGGGAAAGATCAGGAACCGGAGGCGTATCGGACCATGGCGCACCGCCGGAGGCTTGAACGAAGGCGCTCCCCAGTCGCCACGCCTTTTCCGGCGCGGGCAGCAACGGATCGAGCTGAACTTCGCGGTTGATCGCCGCAGGGATTTTCAGAAATGGCATGCGAGCGCCGACGCGCGCCTGGGCTCCGGAGAGGAGGGCGAGGAGATAGGCGGTGTTGCCCATGTCTTCCGTGATCAACGCGATCTCCGCGTTGCCGGCGCGTGCCTTGCGGGTCAGTTCGAGCAATCGTCGCGGGGATTTCCACGCGGGGTAGAAATCGTCGCGGGAAACGATTTCCAGTCGCAACCCCGGCTCCTCCGAATAGAGCGGTGCGGCGATGGGGGTCGTCCACAGCGTGATTCGTTCGAACGTGGCATCCGCGCACAGCCGTTGCACGACCGGCAAAAACACCACGCTGTCCCCCAATTTGTTGACCTTGAAGATCAGGGCGGAGCGCAACACAACCGGATTTACGTGGGGGTCGGGGTGCGAATCCTACCCCTGATAAGTGCTCTCGGCATAGTCGCTTTCCATGACGCCCTCCCCTTCGATTTCCGGCGCCGATTCGGCATCGGCTTCCACGAGTGTTTTCAGGATTGCCCACTGGAAGAAGAGCACGGGAAACGTTACATGCACATCGCCATAAACGATGACGAAGATCGCGGCATTGGCCGTAATGGCGGCAAGAAATACGCCATGGTAGCGGTGGAGCACCTCACTGTTCCAAGGCCGATTGTGGATCTTCCAGTGCTCCCGGACCGGAACGATGAGAAGAACAAGGCAGAAGATGGTCCCGAGCAGGCCCGTTGTTAAAATCATGCTCAACCATCCGTTGTGGTAGCCGCTCATGACGAGAGCCCACTGAAGATCGTCACGATAGATCATTTCCCGGGCGGCGAGAGCCTCCGCGAGATTGTAGGAGAACCCTTTCCCTACCAACCAGTAGTCAGGCAGATACTCCAGTGCGACTCTCCACAAGCGAAGTCTCCACTCAACTGTTTGAAAAGCATCGCTTTGAGCCACATTACTGACATCGATTCCAGGCAGCCAGCTGATGGCCCGTTGCACGCTGTTTGGTAGCTCACTGGCGAAGAAATAAACGAAGAAAAGACCTATGCATCCCGCCAGAAACAGCAGGGCAAGCCGCGGAGTTGTGAATCCCTTCTGAAGAAAAAGGGTCAATGCAGCAATCAGGATCAATGACGCGGTCATCAAGCGGTAACCGCTGAGAAGGGAGAGTGCGACAATCGCTGCAAAAACCCCCAGCCAGCCAATGCCGGTGAAGCGAAAGAACTTTTTCATCGGAACGAGGCACAGTAGCGAGAGAAGCATTGCGTTTGCTGCCGGTCCTGCGGCGAAAAGCCGTCCGACGGTGGTGGAATCATCTCCCGCGGCATCCCGCAACATCACAGAGAGATCACCGCTGGTTTGGACAAACAAACGGACGACGCCAAAGTCCCAGCCTTTCACAACGAGAAGGTCTGCGAACAACGTAATGGGGGCCAGCAAGGCCATGAGGATGAAAACTGGTTTCCACGCCCTGCGTGGCAGCCCGATCCTCGGCAAAATGATGACGAGTGCCGCGGACAGGAGCAGTTTCAAGTAGAAAAATCCTCCCACCATATCCCCGCCAAGCAGGAGGAAGCCGAAGCCACGGTAGGCACCGATGAAGAAAATCCACACGGCAAATCCGAGAACGATCCACTCCATGCGCGTAAGGCGGGGGGATTTGGCCCGCTTCATGAAGAGTTGCAGGAGAAAAATCCCAATGAGAGAGACCGCAAACGCGTCGAAGAGTCGGGTTTGACCAGGAAGGCCTGGCACCGTCAGCCCTGTGGAGAATGTTGCGATCGCGCAAAAGGCAGCCACTTGGGGACGGCTTATGAGTGCGAGGGCAACAAAAAAACCTGCAACCAGCGATGGCAGAAGGATGTCTCCACTGCCGATGGAAACTCCCAGCACGATGGCAAAGACCATCATTGCCAGCGACAGCAGGAAAGTGACGATTTTTAGATTGACGTTCATCGGCGCGCGGACCGCAGACCATCCCAGAAAGCGAAGTAGTCCGCAACCATGCGCTCAACGCGAAATTGTTGCTCGAATCGCGACCGCGCGGCTGCTCCCAGTTCCTTGCGCGTTTCCGGACATGTCACCAGTCGACGGATGGCAGATTCCACTGCTTCGAGATCACCGGGTGGAACCAGAAGACCTGTTTTCTCGTGAACGACGATCTCCGGGGACCCTCCTGTGTTTGTCGCAATTGCGGGCAATCCGGCCCTAGCTGCCTCAAGGAGCACTGTGGGATAAGGGTCGAGAGCAAGTGAAAGGTGGAGGAGAATGTCCATCCGGGGAAGGGCTTCGATCAGGGGGACCACTCCCGAATACGTGACACGTTGGTGTTGCGATAATGCGTCGAGCACTGGTGCAGTTTCACTGCTTCGAAGGCCAAAGAGGTTCCAATGTAGAGGCAGATCTTTTGTTCGCTCGATGAGATCCGGTAGCATTCCGATTCCCTTCCACATGCTCGATACGGCCATGAAACCGATCCGCAGCATTTTGTCTCTTGTTCGGATGGGCTTCAGAGCGTCCGGCAGACCATTCCGAAGAACGGTGAGCTCTCGACTCCAGCCAAGTTCCTCGCATCTCCGCTTCAGCCCGTCACTAACAACGGCCATGCCGTCAAGATGCCTGGCTGTTGTCCGGACAATCCATTTTCTGGCGGTCCCGAAGGCCGTGTGTTCCGGGTCGTCGTGGAGCGTGCCCGAGCCGGGGATATTCCAACGACGACCAAGAAGCCATGCCCACTCCAGTCCTCGTGAATGCCACGCATGGACAATATCGCCGAGGGGGGAGCGGTGGCGGGCCGCCGTCCGAAGAAATGCACGCGAGTTTTGAGGAAGGGCGTCTTTGCAGGAACGCCATTCGAAGCAGGAATACCCCAGATCTTTGGCTACTCGACTCACAGTAGCTGACGCCGGAGCGAGTAGGCAAATTTCGTCCCTTCGGTGGACAGCTCCCTGCAAGAGGTATTCGAGGACCCGTTCGGCTCCAGCACCATGCCCCGGATATCCATGGAAGATGACGACGCGTCTCATAAAAGGATCGTCGGAACGAATTTCGGGACTTCTGGGGACCGAACGCTCCGTAAATTTCCGAAAGGATGTGAAGCCATTTACGAGATCAATCCGAGCAAATGGAATTTGAGGAGGAAAGTCGCTGTCGAACTGTTCCCAGAATTCTTTGCACTTCAAACGGAATTACATCCGTGCATGGGTTTCTCCTGAGGCAGGTGGCATTGCTTCTCTTAGGCATTGAATAGATTTGACGGGCAAAGTTGGCGATCTGATTGAAATATTCGTTTCCTAAAAGGGAGGCGACGTTTTCGGCGGCCCTTTTTTGAAGCCGTTCTCGGTCGAGAGGGGATAACAAACTGAGACGCTTGGTGATTTCGACCGCGGAGCCTATATCCCCCGCAGGGTAGAGCAGTTCCGAAGCCACCTGAGCCGTTAGGGGGTCGCCACCACAACCGATTGATGGAAAAATGGGAATCGCCCCTGTTATCATAGCTTCCAAAAGAGCAATGGGTGTCCCTTCCACATCACTAAAAAATATAATCGCGTCCCATTTGCTAAGAATTTCCCAATATTCCTTATTTGCTTTGCGGCCATGAAAAGTGACTTGCGAGAAGCTGCCGATTTGCTCGCGGAGAAAAGTTAAATCGTGCCCATCTCCGAGGACCTCGAATTCGATTCTGACGCCGCTTTCCACCAGTTTTTTCAGATAATTTGGAATTCGATCAACACGCTTTTGCTGCACTTCGACGCGACCGCAATAACCGACTCGAAAGGGTCTTTCAGGATCGGGTTGTCGACTTGGTGGATGCGCAAAGGGGGGAATGATTGGATACGTGACGGAAAGGATTCGCATTTCCTGTTCGAACGCTGGGCATGCCTTCGTCGCCATTTGCCGCAGCTGTTCACTAACGACGATGATTCCGTCGGTTGTAGGGGGGCGCGTTCGTAGGTGGTGATCGATTCCCGGGTAGTTGCTGTGGATCATCCAAATTCGTCGTCCCGCCAGATCAAGGTCCACCAAGGTGGGCATTTCCCAAGCAGAATGATGGATGGCGATATCGCAGGGATGCCCCTTCGTCGCTCTGCGCATCCGTTGGCGGGCTTGCCAGGGCATCGACCAGTTTGTCAGGCCCAAATATTCAACCTTGGGAGAGACGTGGGTCGTTGGAGATTCTCCAGAAATGATGAATGAAGAATTGAGACCAACCCCGGCGTCCTCCTGAAGGTGGTGTTGAAGAACGAGTTGAACGCCTCCCAAGGATTGGAAATGGCCGTTGATGTGGCGAACCGAGAGTTTGGCACTCATGGCGTCAGGAGAGCTCTGGCAGGGTCACTTGCGGGCGACTATGCCAATGCAAATGTAGACCGGTTCGGGAGCGTCTCCTGCAATGAACGGGCGAGGTTCGAAGAAACCTGCCAGGACGTTTGCGATCGGCCGGAAGATCCACCGCCAGATTCGTCTAACTCCAGCCATCAGCAACCTGGCGACAAAGCTGTGCCGCGGACAGGCCGTCTCGATGGCCAGATGCATCAGACGAATCGATGCACGGGTTCCAGGAGTTATTTTGACGGTTTCCTCAATTTTGAAGCCAGCTTTGGAAACTGCATGTTCCAACCCTGATGGAGTCCATCTGTAGTAGTCATGGGGACAACCGTGTTCCTGATACATTCCATGAGTTGTCAGGATCAGGAGGCCTCCTGGTGCCAGGATGCGAAAAGCCTCGGCGAGGTATTGGTCAGGCGCAGCAACGTGCTCAAGAACTTGGGAGGAGAAAACCGTATCGTAGGCGCCGTCCGGTTCCGCTGTGAGTCCCGAAGCGTCCAGGAGGCGATCTACGCGGGGACCGTCGACGATATCTGCGCCAATGTATTCGCTGCAACCGCTAAAAAACTCCCGATAAGGAGTGCCCCCGCATCCGTAGTCGAAAAGTCGGCCGGATGCGCGAGCTGCGAAGTGACGAATTGCTGCAGCGAGGTCTAGAAGCACCGCGTGATCATCGCTCCATATTCCGGGCGCAAGCCGTGCCCGCAGGTAACGAGTTTCGGCGAGGGGCTCGTTCCATTGCCGGGGCTCGGAGGGTGAAAAGGTGCTCATGCAGGAAAGCGAAGGAAGCCGAATTCGTTGACTCGGGCAAGAAGGTGAGAAGACTTTTCCCGGCCAGTCTGAAGGACCTTCAAATCATGAAGCAACAGGGATGACGAATGACAGAACATCCTTCAGAAGGTTTCCAGTGAGACATCCAACGGCGAACCCTGCTGTTGCCCGCAGCCAAACACCCAGTAGCAGCCTTCCCAAGGGAAGGCTTTGCACGCGGGCGTAGGCAATCCAGAAGGGTAGCAGGGTGCCACCTGAGGTTCCGACCAAATACGCGGTCGCGATACCTGCTATGCCAAAAACTGGTCCGAGAATCAGGGAAAGTATGATGCTGAGGAGAAGTTCCTGTTCGGTGCATCGAGCCACGCTATGAAAGTCCCCCTTTCCAAAAAGGAAATAGGATGCTGGGCCAGCTGCACCGATTACAAGAAACCGCAAAACGAAGAGCCAGCAAATAGTGGCCGACGGTTCCCACTGAGGCCCCATATACCAAGAGACGAACTCGGGCAGAAGCACTACAAGCCCCCCGGCCGAGAGTCCGTAAATCCACGAATTCGCCCGAATGATTATATCCTGGAGACGATCGATTCCTTTCCCTTGTGCAGCGACGAAGGGCCAAGCCGACTCGTTGAAAACCTGTAGGAAACCACGGCCGATGCCAAGCACTCGTGAGACAATGGCGTAGATTGCGAGTTCGGCAGATGCGCAGAAGAAGCTTGCAATGATGAGATCCGACGAAAAAACCAGGAGAATCGCCAACTGACTTCGGAATGCAGGCCATGCATCGCGTCGGATGTCTTCGAATATCCGACGGAACGGCGTGTCGAGCGAGAACCGAAGGAGGGGAAGAGAAACCCCGCGAAGGCGTAGAAAGATCAGCGCGAGACCGTAGGTTGCAATCCCTGATATGAGGACGGAAAAGGGAAATGCCCACAGGTCCCAGCCTGTGATCAGCGCGGCTGCGAGTGCCCCCACGCCGAGAAGGGCGCTGATCCCATTGATCACGGACATCGTGGCTTGTGCGCCGAGGCCGAGAAGGAGGTTTGCCTGGGCGTTGGCAAACATGGAAAACGCTCCGCAGGCTCCAAGAGTCAGGAAAAGCAGCGAGGTGTCCGTCCCCCCGATGTCGGAACGACGGAGCAGCGAGTAGCCGGCCATCAGGATGGCGCCAACAAAAAGTCCGGCGGCAAGCAGCCAGGAATAGATCTCCTGGGAGAACAGAATGAGACTTTGACGCTGCCCGGGGTCTGCGGCGAGCAGTCGCCGGTTGGTTGCCATTCGGAAACCGCCGTCGAGCATTGGCAGGTAACCGATAAGCTGAAGGGCGACGACCATGATTCCATAGACGTCCGGCGTGAAAAAATGCCCGTAGAGCTTAAGGTTCGCCAGCCCGCTCGCAAAAATGGCTGCGACCGCGAAAAGTCGCGCGCCGGACGCTTTGAGAAACTCACCGCGCATCGCGGGAACGGGCTGGTTTCACTCGACGGGCGGCGAGGTGCGCTCGAAGAACGGTTGCCATTGCGTGCCTCGGCGGGAATTGGTCAGGTGCGGGCGCGGCTTCTCCCGTTTTTCGACCACCAGCAGAAAGGGGTAGAGGTGGATCGAGTGGCACCACCGCTGGAAATTGTTGGTGGCAAGATCGGGACGGTCTGCTTCTTCCGAAAAGTTGAACGCATCACAATAGCCAGAGAAATAGTTGGCAAAGGCGTTGTGTCGGCCATGGATGTCCTCGCAGATGAACACGCCCCCGGGTTTCAGATAGGGGAAGACTTCCTCGAACGTGATGCGCTGCTGTTCGGGCGTGTGGCCTCCATCGTCGATCAGGATGTCGAGTTGAGGGACTTTTCGACGGAAGTCCGCCCAGAAGGTCCGGTCCGCCTGGTCGCCAATGTGGATGTGAATCCCTTCCGCCTCATAAACGCGGCAGGCGTCTTCGATATCGATGCCATGCACTTCCATTGACGGGCCGAAATAGGATCGCCACATGGGAAGACTGCCTCCGCTGTAAATGCCCACCTCGGCCATGACGGCGGGTTTTCCCACGAACTTTGCGAGGTGACGGTGATAGATCTCGAAATAGTGGTCCCACTTCCAGATGCCGGGACCCTCCCGGTGATTCTCAAAATAGGCGCGGACGGGATTTTGCGGGATGGGTTCGGGATCGGCCGGCGCATCCGCGGGCTCATAGGATTGCGAGGTGGCTCGTTTGAAGGCGTCGAGGTGTGCCGGAATGTTCTTCAGGAGAATGCTTGAGGCCCACGGTTGCTCGAGGAAGGTTCGGCCGAGACGGGCGGCCAGGCTGGCAAAATGAGAGAAGGACTTCATTGGAAAGGCGGCCGGGGAGGACGGGGGAGAACTTCAGAATTCGAGTCAATGGAAGGCGCGGACGAGTGTCACGCGAGACGTTTTTTCACGATGCACTGGATTTGGGCGAGAACGTCGGGTCGACGGGTTTGGTCGACAAGGGTGAAGCGTTCAAGCATCGGAGCGAGGAATGGCAGGGAAAATCCGATACGCCGCTGCAGGGAGGAGTTTGCGCGAAGAATGAATCGCAGGATCTTCGCGATCGGGCCGATGGGGCCGTGGCGCATCAGCCGCCGGTCGTAGCCGTGATCCTGCAAGACGAGGCTCACCAGCTCGCCGTCCGGCAGTGACCGGGCGAGATCGAGGACGTTGATCGATTTGGGTGACCAGCTTCTTGCCTTGGAAATGGTGAAGGTTGCCTTGTGGTCGGGATTGAAGCGGCTGGGGAAGACTCCCTGCTCGTAAAGGTCTTCATCCGGCACAAGGAAATAGATGTGGCCTCCGGGCTTCACCAGCTTCCACCAATCCAGAAGCGTTGCCCGGGGGTCGTGCATGTGTTCGAGGCAGTGGGAGGAGAAAACGAAGTCGAACTGCTCATGGACGTATTCGGTGATGTGGTTGGCGTCACCATCGCCCATGTCGAAACGACGGACATTGGGGAGAATGGGATCCGGTCCGCATCCGATGTCGATGCCGCTGCCAACGAGCACCGATTTCTCCAGCGGCCCCATGATCATCTTCGTCTTTGATGCTTCGTCCATGAATTCGGATAGGAAACGGGAGAGTGCCCGGGCCGGCCACTCTTGAGAACAAATATTTGGTGTTTTCCTTTAACCGAGAACGTCGTTCTGGAGGATTCGAATCAGCGGAGAGCACTTTATTTCTCGTCCCTGATGGATGGGAAAGGAATCTGGTTATTACGCAGTGATTTGACAGAGCAATTCGTGACGCGGACGAAGGCGATTCCCCGGGTCTGGATGCAAGACGTCCATCCCCGCGTTTGAGAGTTTTCGCGATTACCACTGATTGCGAAGATCGATGGGGGATGATCGCGGAACCGTGGAAATTTTTCGTGCATGGCGGAGTGTCTCCCAACACACTCCCCGCCTCTCCCGATGAAGACTCTGGCCGCACTTTTGCTGGGACTTGCGTTGCTCATGGCGCAGGTGTTCCATGGCGGCGCGTTTTTCCCTGCGCTGGCGTGGCCGGCCTACGGAATGGTCGTGGTGGCGGCGCTCCTGGCGATCGTCGCAGGACTGAGGAGTGCGTCTCCGCCATCGCCACTGCATTTGCTTGCGGGCGTCGCCGTGGCGGCGGTTCTCATTGTCCGGAGTCTGGACGATGCGGACTTCACGCTTGCCCGGATCGATGCAGTCGCGATCCTTGCGGTGACCGCGGCATTTCTCGTCTCCGCGAGCCTGCCGGACGCGAAATCGCGAATGGTGTTTCTTCTCGTTCTGCTCGTCGGAGTGATTGGTCAGGCGGCGGTCGCTGCGATGCAGATGTCTTCGCAAGGAGAGATCGCTGCCGTGCATTGGTTCTCCGCCACATTGCAGGAATTCTACGAGACAAAGTTCCCCAGTCGGGTTCACGGGACGTTCCTGAATCCAAATCAGCTGGCGTGGTTCGTCGGAGTGGTGGCCCTGTTTTGTTCGGCGCTGGCTATCTGGGGGCGCATTTCGTGGCCCATGCGACTGGTGTGGGTGTTCTTCGCTCTTCTGTGTGTGGCGATGGAGGTTGGCGCGGCCAGCCGTGGGGGTCTCGCCAGCCTTGCGGCGGGATTTGCCGTGTTGCTGGTGGGGAGCGTGGGAGCGGCGGTGGGATTGTCGAGGAGGGTCTCCGGAGCAGGCACCATTTTCCTGGGGTCGGTTGCCGCGCTGGTGATCGGGGGAATTGCTGCCGCCGCGGCGGTTTCGGCGAGCTGGACGGCGCAGGGGCGCATGCAGACCTTCGAGTTGGAGAATGATTTGAGAGGGCGGCTGTTCGACGATGGAGTTCGCGCATTTCAGGCTGCGCCAGTTTTCGGGAATGGACCGGGCAGTTTCGCTCATCTTGCCCGGGAATATCGGCACAGCCGGCATCAGGCCGCGGACCCCGTTTATGCGCACAACGACTGGGTGCAGCTTCTGGCCGAGTATGGGTGGATCGGCTTTGCGGTGGTGGTTCTGGGAGTGATGATCCTGTGGTTCGGAGGAGTGGGTCGTTTTGCGGCGATCGTGCGGGACATTCGGGAAAACCGAAGCCAGGCGGCCAGCAACACTGCCGCCATTCTGCTGGGAGCGGTTGCCGCCACTGCCGCAATGGCGGTTCACAGCTTTCTGGATTTCAACCTGCGGATTCCGGCGAACGCCATTCTGGCGGGGGCGGTGCTCGGCCTGCTGGCAAATCCGGATGGCGGGGTTCTGCGCAAGCGGGGAAGGGTCATGTTCGCCCGTGTGGTGAATGTCGCGTTGCTCGCGGGTGTGGCCTGCGGACTTGGCTGGGCGGCATGGCGGTTCGCAAACGCGGACTATCGGGAACTCATCGCTGACAATGCGATCGGCGCAAGATCATGGAGGATTGCATCGACGGAGGCGTCCCAGGGTCTCGAGCGCGATCCGGAGAACGGCCGGTTGATGCAGATCCTCGCCAAGGCCCAGTTTTCCCGGGCGGTGGGCGGATTGAGTCGGGACATCTATGGACGCATCGAGCAGCTTGTGATCGACGGGCCGACCAATGAGACCGGCGTGGTTTCCGGTGAGCAGTTGCGGCAGGCTGCGGGAACATACGAAAAGCTTTCCTCGACTTCTCCGAGGGAACGCTCGGTTTTCGCAGAGTATGCCAACGTCCTCATGCGAAGCGGGAAGCCGAGGGAGGCGGAGGAGGCCGCGCTTGCAGCGGTGAAGCGGGATCCCCGTCATGCGTTTGCATATCAGGCATTGGGGGATGTTTACCTCGATCGGGGGGATCTCGAGTTGGCCCGTCGAACCTATTTTGTCGGCGCAAGTCTGCCCGGTGGGGCGGTCTGCGCTGCGAAATACGAAGCGGTGCAGGAGATTCTTGCAAGGGAAGCAGATGGGAACGCGGAGGCAGTGAAGGAGTGAAACGCGGGATCCTGTCCGGGATGGTTTTGGCGTGGCTTGCCATGCCCGTGGGCGCGCAGGAGGCGCCGGGGTATGAAGCGATTTCGCTCGATCAGCAACTGGAGGTCGTGCCGGAGGAGGCGTTCGTCGAACCTCCCCCGCCTCCGCCGGAAACACGTGCGGCGGAACGTGCGGCGGAACGTGCGGCGGAACGTGCGGCGGAACGTGCGGCGGAACGTGCGGCGGAACGTGCGGCGGAACGTGCGGCGGAACGTGCGGCGGAACGTGCGGCGGAGAGTCCTGCGCCGGAGGTGGGATCCGTTTCGGCGGAGTCCAAACCCCCGCTCGCGGTCCAGGAAGCCTCGGAGGAGGTCGAGCGTTCCCCGATGCGACGCACCACGCTGTTAGACTCCATGTCCCATTTGGTCGAGGAAGGCTTCAGCCTGTTCGGGCCTCCTGCGCCGGGCAGTCGCGATCCTTTGCGACTAACTGCCGGGGTGCGTGCCGGATATGACGACAACGTGTTCACGATGAACACGGACCCGCAGGGGAGTGGGTTTGGGTCGGTCTTCGGAACTCTCGCCTATAGCTTTGGAACGGAGCGGCTGAAAATCAATTTGGAGCTTTCCGGTGGCGTGACCTATTTCGACAACCGCGCCTCGGACCCGACAGACTACAACGGTGGAGGCGCCATCCGTATCGAGTATCGTGTGTCCCGGCGTCTCTCCATGAACGCGATGGCGTCCGTGCAGTATCTGTCGCAGCCGGATCCGACCTTGATTGGTAACGTTTCCCGATTCGCGGGTGACTACACGGTCGCCACCGCCGGTTTTAATGTTTCCTATGCCATCCGTCCCAGGTGGAGTGTCACGGCGGGATATCAGTTTCTCGGGGTGGAATATGCTGACGAGGCGATCAATCAGAGCCTCGGATTTTATGATCAGAATTTCTCCCTTTCTCTCGCCTATCTCGTGAGTCCGCGGGCTTCATTGGTCGTCGAGTATCGTTACAATCCGCTTCTCTACTACGAAGTGGATGAAGGGTCCGACGGTCATCTGCTCCTCGTTGGTTTCGACTATTCGATCAGCCCGAAGGCGATCTGGACGCTGCGTGGTGGCGCGGAGGCCCGGTCCGTGCGGGAGCCGATCGAGACGAGTGACTCCTCGTATCTCGGGCCGTTCGTGGAGTCGCAGTTCATCTACAGTTACGCACCCAATTCCATGGTCGCCCTCAATCTGCGCTATGGAACGGAGCCTTCCGGCGTCTCGAGCATTGCGATCCGACAGACCTTCCGCGCATGGGCCAGCATCGAGCACGCATTCACGGGGCGGCTTACGGGAAGCGCTGCGGTTTACTGGCAGAATGACAACTATGACCTTCCCGGGGACGTGAATGACTTTTCCCAAAGCATCCTGACCGGAACGTTGGGGCTTCGGTATAGCCTCGGACCGTCGTTTGCGATTTTCGGACGCTACGAGTATTCTGCCGTCTATTCCGACATTGAGTTCAACGAATACACCCGCAATGTGACGTCGCTCGGTATGGAGCTCATTTTCTGAGCCACGTCCCGGGCATGGAATTGACATCTTTTCCCGCAACCCCTACATAGCCGACTCCCCGCAATGGCCCAGCAAACGCAATCCTCGGAGCAGCAGCTCCATTTCTTCGACTACTTTCGGGTCGTTCAGGTCCGCTGGCCGATCATCCTGCTTGTTTTCCTGCTCGTGATGATCGCCACCGGCACGATCACCTTCCTGATGCCCAAGGAGTATTCCTCACGGGTGCTGATCCAGGTGCGGCAGGATGCGGAGTTCGAGATCTTCCAGCAGGGGGCGAAGGGAAAGTCGTGGGATCCGCGATTCACGACGACGCAGTTTGAGATTCTCCAGAGCAAGGAAATCCTCCAGCCGGTGATCGACAGGCTCGATCTCGCGCAGAAGTGGGCAAGGGAATACGACATCAAGTCGAAAGAGACGGTTTACAGAAAGCTCCTCAAGATGATGTCCATCCGAGAGGTGCGAAACACGGACCTAATCTCGGTTTCCATTCTCAGCCGGGACAAACAGGAGGCGGCGGACATTGCGAACGCGATTGCCGATCAATATCAGCAGGCGCGCATCCAGGAGCAGGAAGCCTGGACGAAGCGATCACTGGCTTCGCTGGCCGAGGAGGTCGAGAAACAGCGCCGGAAGACGGAGATGCTCCGTGAGCAGGCCGCCAAAATTCGTGAGGAAAAGGGCGTTTACGATCTGAATCCGGAAAGCGTCGAGGATCCGATGCAGGCGATGGACCGGGTGCTGCTGACCGTGGAAGAGCAGGTGAAGGAGCAGCGGTTGCTCACGGCTGCGGCGCGTGCCCGTTACGCGGAGCTCGAGAAGATGGAGGGCGACCAGATCATGCGGAGCATTGCCACTCTGAAGGTCGACGATCAAACGATCCTTCAGATTCTGCCGCGCTGGCAGGAGTCGGCCTCCGAAGAGGCCCGGTTGCGGAATGCCGGCTATGGAGACACCCATCCGATGGTCCGCGCGCAGGTGGCTGCAAAGGAGGCATTTGGTCAGCAATTGAAGGGGCAGATCGATAACTTGAAGTCCGCGCTGGCTTCGGAGGTTGTCATCGAGGAGCAGAAGCTTCGCGAACTCGAGGAGGAACTCGAGGCTGCTCGAGAGGAACAGCAGGCAGCCAAGTCGAACGCATCCGCTTACTACGAAGCAAAGGCACTCTACATCCAGGCTCAGAAGGTCCTCGAAGCGGCCGACACGCGCTACTGGACGCAGATGATGGAGCAGAACATCCCGATGAACCCCGCGGTGATCTGGGAAAAGGCGGAGCCCGCCGAGCGTCCATCCCGTCCCCGCATCGTCCTTAACATGGCGCTGGGTGTGTTCTTCGGTCTCGTGCTCGGTTTCGGCATGGCGTTCTTCATCGAATACCTCGACACGAGCGTGAAGACGATGGAGGACATCGAACGCTACTTTGCGCTGCCCGTGCTCGCCGTCGTGCCAAAGGGCACCGGCGTTCTCATGGACATGCCGCCGGAGGCGCCGGAGGCGGAACCGTATCGCATCCTGCGGACGAACATCGAATTCAGCCGGAGTGGTCCTTCCTCAAACGTGATGACCCTCGTCAGTGGCGGACCGGGCGAAGGCAAATCGACCACGCTCGTGAACCTTGCCTACGCATTCGCACAGGCCGGGTCGCGCACACTGGTCATCGATGCGGACCTTCGCCGTCCGCGTCAGCATACGATCTTCAAGGTCAGCAACTCGAAGGGACTCACCGATTATCTCTCGAAGGACGTGCCATTCGACGAGCTGGTCATGTCGACGAAGGTGCCGAAGCTCGATTTCGTTCCCAGCGGACGTCTTCCTGCCGGCGCGATCGCGATGCTGGCTTCCCAGCGAATGGCGGACCTCATCGAAGAGGTGCGGGGCCGCTACGACATGGTGCTCATCGATGCTCCGCCGATCCTTGGCGTGAGCGATTCCTCGTTGATCGTGCGGGCGGTGGACATGACGGCGATCGTCATCCAGCACCGGCGCTTCCCGCGCGCCATGCTGCTCCGCGTGAAGAACGCCGTGCTCAACGCCGGAGGCAACCTTCTGGGCGCGGTGCTCAACAACGTCGATATTCGTCTCGATCAATACTACCAGTATCAGACGAACTACTACGGCTATCACGGTGACTCGCCGGACGAGGAGAAGACCGCGTCCGCAAAGTCTTCCAAATCCCCTGTAGCCGCCAAGTCCTCCCGTGGATCCCGTGATGAGTATTAAGAAGTTCCCCGTTGTAACGGCTATCGTCCTGGCGGCGCTGCTGGCTGGCCCCGGTTGCGCATCGAAGAGCGAGGTTCGCAGTTTTCCCACGCTTGCCGATGTGCCGTCGGACACCCAGATCGAGCAGAACATCCGCCTGCGCGCCGGTGATTCGCTGGAAATCCGCCTGGGAGGCGTCCCGCTCGAGGAAATCAACTCCGTCACCGGCACCTACACGGTGGATACGCGCGGTTTCGTGAACATGCCCGGCATCGGTCGTGTCCGTGCCGCCGGGCTCACGCAGGATGAATTCCAGGACGCGGTCGAACAGAAATACCGCGAGCAGGGTGTGTATTCCTCACCGACGATCACGGTCAGCGTGCCGATGATGAATCGCTTCGTGAATGTCGGCGGCGAGGTGAAACTTCCCCAACGAATTCCCTACACGCCGGATCTTACGGTGCTGGCGGCGATCACCGCCGCGGGTGGATTCACCGAATACGCCGCGCAGACCAGGGTGCGCGTGTATCGCGGTGGAAAATTCGACGTCGTGAATCTGAAGTCGGTTCGCCGTCATCCGGAACGCGATATCCCGCTGCATCCCGGCGATTCCGTCGAGGTGATGCGCAGCTTCTTCTAGGCCGTCGCGATCAGCGAGCGGTTGTTCCAGAAATAGCGGGCGCCGGAGTAGACGGTGAGCACGGTCGTCACGACGACCAGTGTTCCGCCGAGCCACTTCCACGTCGGATCAATCCACGCGAAACGTTCCGCACTCCACTCCGAGAGCGAAAGCAACAGGAGGAAAAAGATGATCGTGGCCATCTGCCAGCCGGTCTTGTGCTTGCCGAGCTTCTCCGCGGGGAGGACGACGCCCTTTGCGCCGGCGAGCAGTCGCAGGCCCGTAATCAGGAATTCCCGCGCGATGATCGCGATGACGACCCATGCGGGAATCGCATGAAAGGGAATCAGGCAAATGAACGCGGCGGCGGTGAGGACCTTGTCTGCGAGGGGATCCATGAGTTTGCCGAAATCGGTGATCCACCCGTGCCTCCGGGCAAGCATGCCGTCGAGATAGTCGGTGAAACTCGCGAGGAGGAAGAGCGCGAGCGCCGCGGTGCGACTGAATGGGAAATCCATCGAGAGGCACGCGACGAAGAAGATCGTCAGAACGAGGCGGCCGATGGTGAGTTTGTTCGGGAGATTCATCAGGCGGCGATTCCGGCGGTGTGGAGCGTCGGAACAGGATGCTTCCAGATCGGCGCGAGACGCTTGAGATCCTCGATCATTGCGCGGCTTGCGGTATAGGCCGCATCCCGGTGCGCACACGCGGTGCGGAGAAAAAGGGATGTCTCGCCAGTGGCGACGAATCCAATGCGGTGAACGAGCCGGCATCCGAGCAGCGGGTGCGCCGAGGCGGCCTGCTGGACGATGCCGCGCAACACGGGTCCGGTCATTCGTGGATGGCAGGTGTAGTGGATCCCGGAGATGGATTCACCATTTTCCGTGGGACGCACCACGCCCCAGAAGTCAACAATGCCTCCGCACGCCGCGGATTCACCGGGAGGAGGTGCGGGGATCGGCAGGTCGGTGACGGTGATCTCGCAAAAGTCCACGCGGGAAGTTTCGGATGTCGCGCTCCGATTATCGAGTGCGAAGGCGGGAATTCTCCAATTTGGACGGCGCGACCGAAATCCTCTTTCCATTCGGCAGGCGAAAATCGAGAATTGCCCATTCAATGAGCAGTGACATCGGTCTGATTGGTCTCGCCGTCATGGGTGAGAATCTCGTGTTGAACATGGAGAGCAAGGGCTTCTCCGTGAGTGTTTACAACCGCACGACGGCGGTGACGGAAAAATTTGCCGAAGGAAGGGCGAAAGGGAAAAATATCCATCCGACGAAAACGCTCGAGGAATTCGTCGCGTCGCTCGCACGCCCGCGCAAGGCGATGATCATGGTGAAGGCCGGCGCGCCCGTGGACGCGGTGATCGAGCAGCTCGTGCCGTTGCTCGAGGAAGGCGACATCATCATCGACGGCGGGAACTCGCTCTGGACGGACACGCAGCGACGTGAGAAGGCGCTGCGCGAGAAGGGCATCCACTATGTCGGAACGGGTGTTTCCGGCGGTGAGGAGGGTGCGTTGAAAGGCCCGTCCATCATGCCCGGCGGCTCAAAGGAGTCGTGGGACGCGGTCGGACCCATCTTCCAGAAAATCTCGGCGCATGTGGACGGAGAGCCCTGTTGCCGGCACATGGGGCCGGACGGCGCGGGCCATTATGTGAAGATGGTCCACAATGGCATCGAGTATGGCGACATGCAGCTCATCTGCGAGGCCTACGCGATCCTGAAGGCGACGATCAATCCGAGCGCCGACGAGTTTCACGAGATTTTCGCGGAGTGGAACAAGGGCGAGCTGAACAGCTACCTCATCGAGATCACCGAGCAAATCTTCGCGAAGAAGGACGAGGAGACGGGACTTCCGATGGTCGATGTGATCCTCGACAAGGCAGGTCAGAAGGGCACGGGCAAGTGGACCGTGGGCAACGCCGTCGAGCACGGCGTGGTTCTTTCTACGGTGAATGCCGCCGTCGAGGCGCGCATCCTGTCGTCCATGAAGTCGAAGCGTGTCGCTGCGAGCAAGGTCCTGCCTGCATGGAACGCTCCCGCATTCAGCGGGGATCGGAAACAGCTCATCGCCGATGTGCGCGACGCACTCTATGCGAGCAAGATCGTGAGCTATGCGCAGGGCCTCGACCTGCTCGCAACCGCCAGCAGGTTCTATGACTGGAACCTGAACTTCGGCGACATCGCCACGATCTGGCGCGGCGGCTGCATCATTCGCGCCGTGTTCCTGAACCGCATCAAGGAAGCCTACGAGACGAATCCAAATCTCGAGAACCTCATGCTTGCACCGTTCTTCACGGACGTCTTCGCAAAGGCGCAGGCGGGATGGCGGCGTGCGATCGTTGCCGCGGTCGAAAGCGGTGTGGCCGCCCCGGCATTCACCGCGAGCCTCGGTTACTACGACAGCTACCGCTCGGAGCGTTTGCCGGCGAACCTGCTTCAGGCTCAACGCGACTTCTTCGGTGCACACACCTACGAGCGTGTCGACAAGCCGGAAGGCGAGTTTTTCCACACGAACTGGACGGGCCACGGCGGAACGACGACCTCGAACAGCTATACGGCCTGACCCGCAGAGCGACGAAAAATGACCACGAAGCCGATGCCCAGCCGATCACCCGGGCGACGCGTCGGTTTCGTGGTCGCTCTTGTGCTCGGCATTGCTGCCATCGCGGTGTGGTGGGGGTTTCCCAGTATCACGGCCAGGATGGATCGCCAACGGATGACGGAGTTACTGGCCGACATGCGATCATTGCAGCAGGCGATCTCGTTGAAGATTCTAGACGACTCGCAATCGGGGACCGGCAGCTACGGACTGCCCGCGGACATCGGGGCAAAAACAGCGAGGGCCTATCTGGAACCGCTCGTGACGGATGGCTATCTGGAGAGGGCAACTCTCGACCGGATGCTGGAGCGCATTTCGGTCGTCAATGTGTCGAAGAGCGATCCCGCAGAGACGCCATTCCTTTTGGATCTGCAGGAGGATGGCGACGTGGTGAAAGCGTTCGTGGTCTTTCGGCTGGGAGGTGGCGGTGGAGCGTTCAAGAGGGAACAGGATTGGGAAGCTCAAGAGGCGCTTCTTCCAAAAAGAGAGCCACAGATTCTGCCAAAGGAGTAGCTGGAGAGAAGGCCTGTGGGCCGGCTCAGCTCGAGAACACTTCGCAGCATGCGCGTGCGGTGTTCGTGTGAACCCGGACGACCTGCGAGGTGTCCTTCGTGTATCCGCCGGCGAGATTCCATGCGAGGGGGATGCCGTGGGCTTTCGCAAACTCGAAGACCCTCCGGTCGCGGGCCGCGAGATCCGCGTGACCGAGATCCAGCGGAGAGTAAGGGTCATCGCGAAGCGGGTCGGCACCGGCCTGGTAGAGAAGGATGTCGGGTTTCCCGCGTTCGAGGAGGAGCGGCAGGCTGCGATCGAGAATATCGAGCATTTCCCCGCCGATGCAGCCGTTCGGCAGGATTGCTTCGCGGTGGTTCGGGCCGGCAGGGTGATGAATGACGGAGACATCGCGTTTCGACGCGTTGCCCCAGTAGTCGTTTCCGTAAATCGACAGCGCGAACATCCAGTCGCGACTCTCGGCGAGGGTGGCGGTGCCGTTGCCGTAGTGAAGATCCATGTCGAGCACGGCTGCGTTGCGAATCCGGCCCTCCGCCCGCAGACGCTCAAGCGTGATGACGAGGCCGTTGAAGGTGCAGAAGCCCTCTCCGTGGTCGGCGAATGCGTGATGGAATCCGCTGACCAGTGCCGCAGCAATGCCGGTCTTGAGCGCGGTGCGCGCGGCGGCGAGCATGCCGCCACTGGTCAGGCAAACCGAGGGAAGCAATTCCGGAGACCACGGAAATTTCTGAGATTCCGCAAGGGAGCGTCGTTCTCCCGTGCGGACGGCTTCGACATATTCCGCGGTGTGAACCCGCAGCAGGTCGTGGTCCGAGACCGGTTCGGGTTCGCGAAGGTCGATGCGCGGATTGTCGCGAAGCTCGTTCGCGACAAGACGGAACTTCCGAATCGGCATGATGTGGTTGCCGATCGGAGCTTCGTAACCCGGATGGAAATAGACCGGAAGTTTCATGGGGCGGCGGTGGGGGGAACGAGACGAACGGTCGCGTCGTCCGGGGGGAAACGTTCGAGGTTTTCCCAGAGAGGCTTCATGTCTTCTTCACGGAACCCGGCGCCATACATCCGGTAGAGGCTCGTGGCGATGCCTCGAACCGCGGCTCCATCGAGCGATTTACGGAATTCTTCGCCGACAACTCGCACCAGCAGGTTCAGTCGAAGCGGGCGCGGACCACCGGTGGCGTCAATCTCCTGCGCTGGACGGAAATCGGGTTGAAGGAAGGAAACGACGGACGGGTCGATCATGCGGTATCCCGACTTTTCGTAAGCGGTCAACCGGATGGTGCGCGCGACGTCCGTGGCGTCGAGCGGCTCCATTTCCGCCACGAGGATGATGGGGCCTGTCCGTTTTTGGGAGGCCAGGCAGGCTCGGGCGGTTTGCACGGGCAGCGCGCGCAACCAGCCCGCGATGCCGGATCTCCGCGCATCCGGGGCGACGAGGTTGTGCGACATGTGAACGACCGCGGCATCAAAATCCGGTCGCACGATCGCGGCGTGGTCGCGCACGCCGACAAATGCGCCGTCACGTGTAACGAGCAGGAGCTGGTAGAGGAGCGAGCAGCCATTCACGAGGCGGGAGGGATCCCACCTCATGCGCTGCGCGAGAACGTCGGCGGTTTCGAGTTCGTTCTTTGCACCGAACTCCTCCCACAGCGCGTCGAACGCCATGCGAAACATCGGGTCGTCGATGCTGCGGATGTCATGCAGCTCAAAGCCGGACCAATCGCCCGTCGCACTCTTTGCATCCCCGGGGGCGAGGTCGGCGGGGATCATCCACGGCTTGAGCATGTAGTGATGCTGCTGGGCGACGCGATGGCGCGCAAGTCGGGATCAGGGCAGCGCGGCTTGAATCCAGAAAATGAGTTGGGGATAGACGCGATCGACCTGTTGATCGGGTTGCCGGGGGTCGATGCAATCGTGGGGAACGTTCCAGTCGGCCGGAAAGCGAAGATTGCCCACCTCGGCGTTCGGTTGCCACAGCGCGGCGAGGCGGTCCATGCGCGGCAAATCGATTGCCGGGTCGGTGGGACTGGCGATGAAAAGAATGCGTCGCGTGGCCGGAGCGGAGCTGCGCGCCTTGCGAAAGACTTCGAGACCGAGCCACATCGACTCGCCGATTACCTTCGTGGAAAATCGGGGGTAGCTGAACGGACTGCCCGGCAGGTTTTCCTTCGCGGAAGGATCCCACCACACGAAGACATTTGGAGCCCGGAGCAGGAACCGGGTGAGAGGTGCGATGGCGAAATCCGGCGTTCCCTGCGGCGCGAAGAAGGGTGCGATTGCCACCGCGAGCGTGATGTCCTTGCGCTCCTGCGCCAGCCACGTGGTGGTCACCGCATTGAGCGAGAGCCCGACGACAATGATCCGGTCGCCAAGACCGCGAGCGATGTCGACGGCGTTGCCGGCCGAGGCGACCATGTCCCGGGCCTGGAGCTTTGCCTGATCGGGTGTGAGCCGGTCGGTCATTCCATGGAACGGCAGGCGTGGGATGAACACGTTCGCGCCGCGCTCGAAAAGTTTCAGGCCAAAGTCGCGGAACTGCGCCGGGCAGTTCGTGAGGCCGTGGAGCAGCACGTAGACATCACGCGTGCGGGTGCCGTGATCGAGAAGGATGTCCCGGCATTCTGGACGGACTTCCCCGGGATTGGCGGCGATGCGTTCGGCCGCTGCGCGTTTCGCGTTGTCGAAGTTTCCGTAGGGGTGCGCCTCGACCCCGGGAGACGGACGGAAAAGCGGCAGAAACGCCGCCGCAAGCATCAGGATGGCCACTGCGGCTGCGGCTCCCGCGAAGATACGAAATACGATGCGGGAGACGCGCCGGCGTTGCATCGGCCATGGGTAGCGCCGGCGCGTATTCGCGTAAAACCGAAAAATGCCGCAGGTCACGCGCGGAGCGGCCGTAGGCACCACACCGCCACGAGGAGCAGCAGCACGAACCCAGCGGCACACTCCGGGGGTTCCGGAACTGCCGTGATCGTCATGATCCAGCCGTTCACACCGCCACCTGCGAAGTTTGCGAAGTTGGAAACCGTGTTGATCCGGAACGTTAGAGGTCCGTCGTAGAGCGAGTAGGGGGTGCCGCCGTAGTGGACGGATCCGGATTCGTCGGCAATGTAGAAAAGGAATGTGGCGGCCTGGATCTGACCGAGAAACGCCTCGTTGCGGTCCGTGAAGAATCCGCCGAGGAAAACATCCGAGGGAGCGATCGCCGGGATGTTAAGGAAGATGCCCACCTCGTTGTTCGCAGTGAGCGGCTCGGTGAAGGGAGTGAAGCCGGTGAGGTGCAGCAGGTCGTTGCCACTCGCGGCCGCATTGGCGTAGTCGGGCGGACCGAGCAGCGTGAACTCAAACGCGAAGTCGAGTCCGCCGGAGGCGTCGATGGCGGTGGCCGTGAGAATGCCCGTGCCGATTCCAGGCTCGATGGAGCCGGATCCCGATATGGTGCTTGTAATGCCGTGGCCTGAGAGAACGGACGAGGCGCCGAGACGGACGCCGGATGACGATGCGATATTGCCATTCACCTCGAGACGACCGGAATGCACCCAGGTCGTGCCTGTGTAGGAATTGACACCGTTGAGGATGAGATGTCCCCCACGTTGCGGTGGGATTGCCCACGACGCGGAGTGCCCAGCCCTCGTCATTCATCATTGCATTGAGCTGGGTCATCACGGCGTTCGTGCCGAGAAAGTTCATGAAGTTGAAACCGTTCTCGACGTCGATTGCGGAGTTGTTGCCGAGGATGGCGAGTTCGGGAGCGCCGTTTGGATTTGTCCACGCCGCGAAGACCGGACCGCTGGAATCGCCGCTCTGCAGCTGAACCTCGGTGCGTGTCGTTCCGAAGTAAGCCTCGCTGCCGCTGGATACCGCGCCCACAACCGTCGTGGCACCGATGCGTGGACTCGCGCTGCCGCTGTCCCCCCGGCCGTAAACGAGGATGGGAAGGTCCACGTAGTTCGACGGTGTGTCGGTGGTGGAGGAGTTATTGAGATCCAGCACGGCGTAACGGACGATTTCGTGCGTGGGGGAGATCGGCGCGGCGAGCGTGCCGAGCGAAAGGTCAGGCCCCGGGTCCAGGGGCACACCGTAACCGGTGTTTTGCATGGACTGGCGGGCGAACGATGAAACCTGTCCATCTCCGCCGAACAGGGCGATTGTGGAGCCGCCGGGAGAATGCCGCACCGCGATGTAATGTCGGGGGCTGAGGAACCCGAAGCTTCTCTGCGGATTTGAGGCGTCCCAGCCGACGCCGGACCAGTCGTAGCCTTCGCCGACGAAGGACGGATTTGTATTGGGAACCGGGTCCAGGGGGTATCCGCCGGAGAAGCGGTCGTTGATGCTGGCGGAATAGCCGGTGATGGTGAGTGCGTGCGACGCACACACAAATGCGCTCGCGAGAAGCGTGATGCTGGCGATTTGGATCCGCATCGTGGGATGGGATGATCTACGACGCTGCGTTGCGTGCGTCAAATTTCCGCACCTTGCGCACCTGGAGAAGAAGGGAACCCATCGCCACCAGCCAGCCTGCGATCGCGGCGAAAATGCAGACCGCATACCACCAGGGCGGAGTGAAGCGAAATTCCACCTCGCCGCCGTCGGGGGCGAAGACCCCGGGAAACGCGGCCGCGACACGAACCACATCAGCGTCCCGTCCGTCGATCGTTGCGCGCCAATCCGGATGCCAGGCTTCACTCAGAACCACCCAGCCCGCGCCTTTCGGAGCGGAGAGCGCGAGGGAGCCGGGGTGCTCCGGACGAGCGGCGGAAAGCCTGGCCAGCTTTGTATCTCCGGAAACCGGTGCTGCAGTGATTCCCTCCGGCAGCGAGACGGTGCCGTAGGTGCTCATGACAAGGGCGTGCGTGGATTCGTCGATTTCCGGCGGATGCTCGAGGTCGGTGCCGGGTCCGGCAAAGGCGGGATAAAGCGCGGACGGGTTTTCGAGAACGGCGAAGTGTTCGTTTTCAAACGCCACCGGCCAGATCGAGCGAAGCCATTGCTGGATCTCCGGCGTGGTGCCGGGGTCCGTCTTGTCGACGAGGATGTGGGAAACGCCGGCGAGGTTGCCGTAGGCGGCCATCGCGGGTGCCGATTTCCAGGCGGCGGAGTGGAGACGCGCTGCGTCGCGGGCCATGAAGTTGAGGTGGGCAGCCTCCGTGACGAGCGGCCGGCCCGACAAGGGCGGCACCTGGAGGTAGAAATAGCGGCCGGACACTGCAAGCACGCGGCCCGGCAGCGGACGCTCGCGCAGGAACTTTTGCGTTTCGGCGAAGTCGCGTTGAATTTTCGCACCCAGCGAGCCTTGGGAAAACCGGCTCAGATACGGCGAGGCTTCCAGCATCCCGATTGCGAGGGCGATCCCTGCTGCCGCGCGCCAGATTCCCAAAGGAAGCTGTGTGATCGTGAACTGGATGGCCAGTCCACCCGCGACGCACCAGGGGACCGTGCCTCCGAGGATCCAGAACGAATCCGGAGCGCGCAGGTCGCGGAAAACCGGAATCAACTCAATGAGTCGAAATCCCGGCACGAGATACCACACCGCCAGCGCACCGGCATAGAACACGCGTTTCGACGGATGCGCCGGGAGGAGCCACCAAAGCAGAGCCGCAGGCGCTCCGAGCGCAAGCCAGTGAATGGGAAGCACCCAGTCGCGGAGTTCGTGCGCCTGCTCCAGAAATTCAAAATGCCCCTCGAGCACATTGCGCGGACCGAAGGACAACCAGAACATCGCGAGCGTGATGCCGACGAATGCCTTGATGACGCTGACACGCCGCCGGTCCTCTTCCGGCACGGACCGCCAGGAGCGGACGACGAGGAAGGCGAGGCATGCCAGCGGCAGCAACCCGAGATAGTAGCCACCACGGCTCACCCGGATGCCTTCGGGCATTCCCGCAAAGAGCTCGCCGCTCCGATCGAACCACGAGGTTGTGGTGCGCGCGGAGAACGTCGCCTGCCATCCGTCGAACGGACCGAGTTCGAAAATCGTCATGAACCGCGATTCCCGCACGAGAGGGAGCAGGGGCAGGACGCCGAGCAGGAGCGTGATTGGAGCGGCCCACAGAAAGCCGTAAATGAGGTTGCGGCGAAGCTCCGGTCGCGTTGCGTAGAGCCATCCGCCAAAGATCGCAAGCGGGACGACGAGCGTGGCGCCGATCTTTGGCCAGCAGAGAAGCGCTCCGGAATACGCCATCGCGAGAAGCTGCGCGTCGAACCGCGAGCCGCTCTCCGCGACGCGCGAAAGGGCAAGAAAACAAAGCGGGACGAGCGGATACGCCGCGACGATGGTCATGTGCTCCTGCCAGCCCAGTCGCGACAGAACCTGCGGGGAAAGGAGGAACAATGCGCCCGTTGCGAATCCCGCCCAGCCCGAGCCGGAGAGCCGGCGTCCCAACGCGTAGGCGGCAAGTCCGCCAAGGCCCATCAGGATCAGGCCGACGACTTTGAACGCCGTGATCGTGTCGAAGAAGATTGTGCCTGCGGCGTAGGGAAGCATGCCCGCGACGTAGCTCATCATCGCCGCGCCGCTGTAGCCCGAGAGATAGCCGGGAATCCACCAAGGGATCCCACCCTCCTTCCGAACGAGCTCCAGGAGATAGTCGAGTTTGCCCGCGTAGCCGACGAGTTCCTCGTTTGACGGAGGCAGGGGAATCCACATCGCGCCGAGCATGGCGAGCACGACGATGGTAAATGCGAGAAATGCCGGGAGCGGGGACAGCTTCATTCGGACAGGGATGCAGACTACGGCGAATCACGGTGCCGGGACGAGCCGGGAACGCAGGTGCATGAGCATTGGGGCAGATGCGGTGGACGATTCGAGCGGCGCTGATGGCTGTTTTTGTGCATCGTCTGCCGGATGAAATGGTTGCGATTCGCCATGTTCGGCCTTGCGGGCGGCGCTCTCTTTGCGGCGGACCGGAGATTGGAGCCGTGCCGCATCGAGGTCGTCGAGAAGGGAACCGGCTGGCCGGTGCCGCTTGTCGAGCTGCGAACGACGAACGACATTTTGTATGTCACGGACAACGCGGGAGTCGTTGCGTTTGACGAACCCGGACTGATGGGACGGGAGGTGTGGATGGGCGTGAAGTCTGATGGCTACGAGGTCCCGGAGGATCATCACGGATATCGTGGCGTGCGGTTCACGCCACAGCCGGGCGGCCGGCATCGGATCGAGGTCGAGCGAACGATCATTGCAAAACGCCTCGGCCGGCTCACGGGCGAGGGAATCTTCGCGGAGAGCCAGAAACTTGGCGAACGTCGCGACTGGAAGGAATCGGGTGTGATGGGGCAGGACACCGCGTATGAGATTCCCTACGGCGGCCGGAGGTTCTGGATCTGGGGCGATACAAGCCTGCCGGGCTATGCACTCGGGCTTTTCCATACGACCGCGGCGACAACGGCCCTGAAGCCGCTCGAAAAATTCCAGCCGCCGATCGCGGTGGAGTTCGACTATTTCCGGGACCCGAAGGGGCGGTTGCGCAATGTCGCGGAGATGGAAGGCGATGGGCCGACCTGGGTCAGCGGGCTGGTGACCTTGCCGGATGCACAGGGGAAGCTGCGGCTGGGATGCGTGTATTCGAAGGTCGACAAGGAAATGGTCACCCACCGCATCGGAATTGCCGAGTGGAATGACCGGACCAAGCGGTTCGACTCGATCGAGACGATCTGGGAGAAGGACGTGGATGGCCCGAAGGAGGAACTGGTATGGCCAAACGGACATCCACTGCTTTGGAGGGATCGCAGCGGCAAAATGTGGGTCTACTTCGGCGACGGGTTGCCGGCGGTTCGCTGCCCTGCGACGTGGGAGGCCTGGAAGGACCGCTCCACCTGGGAGCGCGTGAATCAGCCCAAGACACTCACCGCGGCGGACGGGAGCGGAGATGTGGAGGTGACAAAAGGCGCGGTGGCGTGGAGCGATTTTCGGAAGAAATGGGTCGCGGTGTTTCAGCAGAAGTTCGGCAAGCCGTCGGTCTTTGGAGAGGTCTGGTATGCGGAAGGAGATTCGCCGGAGGGGCCGTGGGGACCGGCGGTGAAGGTGCTCTCACATGCGAAACAGACTTTCTACAATCCGCTGCTGCACGTGGACTGGACGCCGGCGGGGTCTCCCATCCTGCTTTTCGAGGGCACCTATACGAAGACGTTCACGGATGCGGAGCCGACGCCGCGCTACGAATACAACCAGATGCTTTACCGGCTGGATCTCGACGACCCCGCGCTTGCCCCCGCGCAACGCTGACGCTCAAGGAATCGTTGATTTCGGGAAGAGCGCGGCATCACGTCGGACTGGAGGCAGTTTTTCGCGACCGCTTTCGCTTTCCGGGTGAAGTCGAAACTCCATGATCTCCCGAACCTCCCCTTTCGTTGCTGCCGTTTCCTGCGCGGCGTGTCTCATAGCAGCCGCATTGCCCGGACGTGCCGGTGGGGACTGGTTTTCGGACTGGCCAGAGGGCACGTCACCGAAATTCGTCGGCACCAAGGTGGCCGAGCGGTTTCTTTCCAAGCTCGCCACGCGAACCCCCGCACCGGACAAGGAGATCCGCTATCCGGAAATGGTGACGTGGTATGGGGCGTTGTATTTCGCAAAAGCCAGCGGACAGCCGGAATTGACGAAGGCTTTGATCGAGCGCGCCGTTCCGTTGCTGAAGGGCGAGAGCCATCAGATTCCTCCTCCCGATCACGTCGATCGAAATGTCTTCGGTGCGCTGGCCGCGGAGATTTATCTGCAATCCGGGAACCGGCTTGCCTACGACATCGCAAAGCGATTCGCGGACATTCAATGGGAACCCTCGGACGAAATCGTGGAGAAAGGCGACGAGGGCAAGGTGAAGCAGGAGGGCCTGAGCTGGAGGTATGACGCCCTGGCGAAGCAGCATCACGAGGAGGGCTTGAGCTGGCAGACGCGTTTCTGGATCGACGACATGTATATGATCACGATGGCGCAGGGGCAGATGTTCCGCGCCGCGAAGGAGCGCAAATATGTGGATCGTGCGGCGAAGGAGATGGTCGCGTATCTCGACAGGCTCCAGGAGCCGAACGGACTCTTCTACCACGCGCCGGACGTGCCGTTTTTCTGGGGACGGGGCAATGGCTGGATGGCGGCGGGAATGGCGGAACTCCTGCGCGTGCTGCCGAAGGACAATCCTCAACGGGCACGAATCCTCGAGGGATACCGGAAGATGATGGCCACGCTGAAGGAAACCCAGGGCGAGGATGGGATGTGGCGTCAGCTTGTGGATGATCCTGGTTCGTGGCCGGAGTCGTCCTGCACGGGAATGTTTGTTTTCGCGCTGGCGACCGGTGTGAAGGAGGGCTGGCTGGAGGCCGACATCTACGGCCCCGTCGCACGTAATGGCTGGATCGCTCTCGCCGGATACGTGCACGGCAACGGCGACGTTTGTCAGGTCTGCGTGGGAACGAACAAGGAGAACAGCCGCGACTACTACCTGAAACGCCCCCGTTCCCTCGGCGACATGCACGGGCAGGCTGCGGTGTTGTGGAGTGCTGCGGCACTGGTGCAATGAGGATCGCAGTTGACCAGTGCGAGGGAATTCCGTTCAACTCCCGGCAGCTATGAAACTCGCTGTTGCCTCCGGTTGTCTCGTCGGAATTCTCATGCTTGGCGGATGCTCGACGACCCCAGCGAAGCGCACTGAAAACATCGAGGCGCTGTTCAAGCGCGCGGACAAGTCCGGCGACGGCCGCGTCTCGCGTGCGGAATACGAGGATTTCATGATTGAGGAGATGTTCGCTCTCTACGACGACAACGGCGATGGGATCATCACGGAGGAGGAATTTGTCGCGGATGGCGGGACGGTTGAGACGTTCCGCAAGCTCAACCGCAGCGGCTCCGGAAAACTCTCGAAGGACGAGGCGATGAAGAGCCGGTTGATTCGTGATCATGTGGCAGCCCCGTTCGACGAAGCTGACAAGGATGGCAGCGGCTACGTGACCTGGGACGAATTCAAGGCGGCTCTTGAGAAGCGTCGCGCCTACGCCCGCGAGGGGTGAGGGCCGTTTGCGCCGGGCATCGTGTGTGAATGCCGCGGTCCGGTGAGCGCGGATTTATTGGTCCGCCGGTTCTCGGACGCTGAGTTGCGTGCCGATGCGGTCGGTGGAGCTCGCCGCGGTCAGTCCGCGGCGAGGAGCTGGTTCACGATGCTGGCCAGCGATTCCTGCCGGGCGGAGCGGGGCTGCGGATCCGATTGCGCGGCGATCGCGTGAAGCTCGGCGAGCGACGAATGGCCGGCCTCGATGCGGCGCCCGAGGTCGGAGTTCCAGCTCGCGTAACGCTCGCAAAGGGCCTCTGCGATCCGGCCGTCGGCACGGATCGCCGCCGCTGTTTTCAAGCCAAGTGCGAAGGCGTCCATCCCGAGGATGTGCGCATGCAGAAGGTCCTCCGGCTCGAACGAATCGCGGCGGCGCTTCGCGTCGAAGTTCAGTCCGCCGGTCGTGAATCCGCCCATCTCCAGCACTTCGAGCATCACGGCGGTCGTGAGATAGATGTCCCATGGAAACTCGTCGGTGTCCCAGCCGCAGTTTGCCGTGCCCTGGTTCGCGTCGATGGATCCGAGTGCGCCGGCGGAGCGCGCAACACGCAGTTCGTGTTCCATCGTGCGGCCGGCCAGCGTCGCGTGATTCGTTTCGATGTTGAGTTTGAAATGCTCGAGCAGATCGAACTCCCGGAGGAAATTCAGACACGCTTCGGCGTCGGAATCGTATTGGTGGGTCGACGGTTCTCTCGGCTTGGGTTCGATGTAGAACTGACCGGCAAATCCGATCTCCTTCTTGTAGCTGACGGCCATGTGAAGGAACGCGGCGAGGTGCTCGCGTTCCCGCTTCAAGTCGGTATTCAGCAGCGTGGAATAGCCTTCGCGACCGCCCCAGAACGTGTAGCCGAGTCCGCCGAGCTCGTGGGTGACTTCCATCGCCTTCTTCACCTGCGCGGCGGCGGCGGCGAAGACGTGAACATCCGGCGAGGTCGCCGCGCCCTGCGCGTAACGCGGATGGGAAAACAAGTTTGCCGTGCCCCAGAGCAGGCGGCGTCCCGTCTCGGACTGGAGCTGTTTCAGTCGCGCCGCCACTTCGTCGAAGGCCTTCTCCGTTTCCGCGATCGTGCGGCGTTCGGGCGCGACGTCGCGGTCGTGAAAGCAGTAAAAATCGATGCCGATTTTTCCGAGGAACTCGAAGAAGACATCCGCCCTGCGCAGGGCGTTTTCCGTGGAGTCGGAGCCATCGTCCCATGGCATCAGCGCCGTGCCGGAGCCAAACGGATCGCTGAGCGGGTTGCGCATGCAATGCCAGTATGCGGCTGCGAACCGCAGGTGCTCACGCATGGGGCGGCCTTCGACGACCGCGGATGGGTCGTAGAATTTGAACGCGAGGGGATTCTTCGATTTCGGCCCTTCGTAGGGGATGGGGGGACCCTGGAAGCAGGACATGGGAAAACTTTACGACGACGGCACAGGCTTGCCATGCAAAAGGACGCCGGATGTAGGATGCGACATGATCGTTCTCGGGGTCGATTGTGGAACGCAGGGCACGAAGACGCTGGCCCTCGATGTTGAAACGGGAGCGGTCCTCGCATCCGCGCATCGCGGTTACGACCTCCTGCCTTCCACGGAGCCCGGCGTGATGGAGCAGAATCCTGCCACGTGGCGCGATGCGGCCGATGAGACGATCCGGGAGGTGCTGGCCGCGCTTGGAAATCGAAAGGATGCCGTGCGTGGCATCGGCGTGAGCGGGCAACAGCACGGACTCGTCGTGCTCGATGCGGCGGGCGAGGTTGTGCGGCCGGCAAAGCTTTGGAACGACACGTCGACGGTGGCGCAATGCGAGACGATCCACCGGCATTTCGGCGGAGCGGATCGGGTGATCGAGCTGGCCGGGAATCCGATGCTGCCGGGATACACGGCTCCCAAGATCTTGTGGCTGCGGGAGAACGAGCCGGACAACTGGCGGCGGGTGAAAACGGTGCTGCTCCCGCACGACTACCTGAATTTCTGGCTCACCGGGACGCCGCGAATGGAATACGGCGACGCGTCGGGAACTGGAATGCTCGATGTGCGAACGCGCGAGTGGTGCACGCCGATCGTGGAGTTTCTGGCGGATGATCTCGCGGAGAAACTGCCGCCGCTTGGGTTGTCCCGGGAACCCGCCGGAGAAGTGCGGGGAGATCTGCTGCGGAAATGGGGGCTGTCCCGGGAGGTCGTGGTGAGCGCGGGAGGCGGCGACAACATGATGAGTGCGATCGGGACGGGCAACGTGCGTCCGGGTGTTGTCACAGCGAGTCTTGGCACGTCGGGCACGCTCTGCGCGTTTGCGACGGCCCCGGTTGTGGATTCCGCCGGAGAGGTGGCGGCGTTCTGCGATTCCACGGATCACTGGCTTCCACTCGTCTGCACGATGAACGTCACGCTCGTGACCGAGGCCGTCCGGCGGATGTTCGCGTGGGATCACGGGGCGTTCGACGATGCGGTGAATTCCGTAGAGCCCGGGTGCGACGGCTTGCTTCTGCTGCCGTATCTCGTCGGCGAGCGCACGCCGAACCTTCCGCGTGGCTGCGGAGTGCTGCATGGATTGACCGTCGAGAATTTCACCTCCGCGCATCTCGCGCGGGCCGCGATGGAGGGAGTGACGTTGGCGCTGGGCTACGGGCTCGGACGGCTGCGGGAATTGGGGATTGCGCCGACGGAAGTCCGGATTACCGGCGGCGGAAGCCGAAGTGCGGCGTGGCGGCAGGTCTGTGCGGATGTGTTCGGCGTGCCGGTCGTCGCGCTTGCCCTCGGAGAGGGCGGGGCGTTGGGAGCTGCGATGCAGGCGGCGTGGCAATGCACGCCCGGTTCCTCGCTCGAGGAGATGGTGGCCAGAATCGTCGTGTGCGACGAGTCGACGCGCGCGACCCCGGCCGAAGGAGCGTCGGAGCTCTACGGCGATCTGCTCGAGCGGGCGACGCGCCTTCGCCACGCGCTCGTGGCGGGGCGGCTACTGTGACTTCGATGTCCCGTTACGGGAAAAGTCGGCTCACCGGGAGGTTCGCCCTCCCGGGGTGTTACAGCGCCGGCGCGGCCTTGTGCCAGTCGGTGGATTGCTCGTAGGCGTGTGCGATGCGCAGCAGTTGCGGCTCCTCGAACGGCTTGCCGAGGAATTGCAGACCGATCGGAAGCTTTGAACCGTCCTGTTCCCCGAATCCGCACGGAACGCTGATGCCGCAGATGCCGGCGAGGTTTGCAGCGATCGTGAAAATGTCCGCGAGATACATGCGAAGCGGATCGTCGGTGCGCTCGCCGAGTTTGAAGGCGAGGTCCGGAGACGTCGGGCAGACCAGCGCGTCGCACTGGGCGAAGGCATTTGTGAAATCCTGGCGGATGAGCGTGCGGACCTTCTGCGCGCGGAGGTAGTAGGCGTCGTAGTAACCACTGGAGAGCACGTAGGTGCCGAGGATGATGCGGCGTTTCACCTCGCTGCCGAACCCTTCCTCGCGCGTGCGCTTGTAGTGGTCGAGCAGGTCCTTTGGCGCGTCGGCTCGATGGCCGTAGCGGACGCCATCGAAGCGGGCGAGGTTCGCCGACGCCTCGGCCGTCGCGATGATGTAATACACGCCGACGGCGAATTCCGTGTGCGGCATCGAGACTTCGACGAGCTCTGCGCCGAGTGATTCGCACTGCTTGATGGCAGCCTCCACCGAGGCGCGGACCTGCGCGTCCATGCCGTCGACGAAATATTCCTTCGGAATGCCGAGCTTCACGCCCTTGAGATCGCGGCCGAGAAGGGCGGTGCAATCCTCGACCGGTTGATCGAGCGAAGTGGAATCCATCGGGTCACGGCCCGCGATCGCATTGAGAATGAGTCCGCAATCCCGCGTCGTGCGGGCGAAGGGACCGATCTGGTCGAGCGAGGAGGCAAAGGCGACGAGGCCGTAGCGGGAAACGCGGCCGTAGCTCGGCTTCAGTCCCACGCAGCCGCACAGCGCGGCGGGCTGGCGGATCGAGCCGCCGGTGTCGGATCCGAGCGTGGCGAAGGCCTCGCGCGCGGCGACGGCCGCTGCACTGCCGCCGCTGGAGCCGCCCGGAATGCGGTCGAGATCCCACGGATTGCGCGTCGGATGATACGCGGAATTTTCCGTGGAGGAGCCCATGGCGAACTCGTCCATGTTCAACCGCCCGAACGGAATCGCACCGGCGGCGCGGAGGCGGTCGATGACGGTCGCATTGTAGGGCGCCCGGTAGCTTTCGAGCATTTTGGAGCCGCAGGTTGCGGGCTCGCCGAGGACGTTGATGACATCCTTGATTCCGATCGGCACGCCGCCGAGGGGGAGAGTAACGTCGGCTTTCGCCGCCTCTTCGCGCGCCGTTTCGACGTTGCGCGAGAGATAGGCCTGCACCTTCGGATCGACTGCCGCGATGCGGGCTTCGAGGGCGTCGAGCGCATCGGCCGGCGAGAGTTCGCGGTCGCGGAGTTTGGTTTGGAGATCGGAGACGGAAAGATCGAAAATTTCCATGGGAACGAAGCGCAGCGTTATTCGACGACCTTGGTGACCATGACGAGGCCGTTGGCCTGACGCGGGGCATTTTTCAATGCGGCTTCCTTTTCGAGACCGTGCCGCGGTTCGTCGGCGCGGAAGACGTTGAAGACGGCGTTCGCGTGCGCGGTGGGCTCGACGTTGGAGATGTCCACCTTGTCGAGTTGCTCGACGTATTCCAGCACGCGGCCGAGCTGGGACTGGAAGCGCGCGATCTCCTCGTCGGTGAGGTCGATGCGGGCGAGATTCGCGACGTAGCGGACGTCAAGGTCGGGGCTGCTCATGGAAAGGCGGTTGAGAGTTGAAGCAAGAGAGTTGAGAGGATGAAGGCGCCGCGGGCAAGCTCACCCTTCAACGTTGAAGAGCGTCCGGTGCTGGTCGATGCAATAGCGGTCGGTCATCCCGGAGAGGTAATCGGTGACCGTGCGGTGCAGGCCTTCCTTCGGAATGCGCCGGGCGGCCTTGCGTCCGAGAAGAGACGGCTTTTCGACAAGGCGCTCGAACAGGTCCTCCAGCAGCGTGCAGGCGCGCTGGTTGGCCTCGGCCACCACAGGGTTGTAGTAAAGGTTTCGATAAAGGAATTTCCGGAGCGCGGCGTTGTGGCGCCGGGTCTCGGGGCTGAACTGGATGAGCCGCTTCTTTTGCCGGCGAACGTCGGCGACGGAGTGGACGTTCGCCTTCCTGATCGCGCGTCCGCTGTGAATGACGATGTCCTCGACCTCGCGGTTCACAATGCAGCGGATGATGTATCCGCGCCGCTCGGTGGGATCGAGGTGACGGAACTCACGCTCCGCCAGCATCCGCGCTTCGGACCAGATGGGGATTTCCTCGAGCGCGTCGGGATCGAGCAATCCGGCGTCCAGTCCGTCGTCGAGATCGTGGCTAGAGTAGGTGATTTCGTCCGCGAAATCAGCGACCTGCGCCTCGAGTGACGGAGAGTGATACACGCTGCCGTCGGGGGCCTTGTAGGTCTCGTTGTGTTTCTGCAGGCCCTCGATGACTTCCCATGAAAGATTCAACCCGGGGTGGAGTGGATACTTCGACTCGAGGAGCGTGACGATGCGCAGGCTCTGGACGTTGTGGTCGAAGCCGCCGTGTTTGCGCATGAGTTTGTCGAGTGTCTCCTCGCCGCTGTGACCGAACGGGGAATGTCCGAGATCATGCGCAAGTGCGATGGCCTCCGCGAGGTCTTCGTTCAGTGACAGGGCGCGGGCAATCGTGCGCGCAATGGATGCGACCTCGATCGTGTGGGTGAGGCGTGTGCGGTAGTGGTCGCCGGTTCCGTTCAGAAAAACCTGCGTTTTCCCGTCGAGCCGTCGGAACGCCGCGCTGTGAATGATACGCGCACGGTCGCGCTGGAAGCCGGTGCGGTAGGGATGTTCGGCCTGCCGGTAGACGCGGCCGAGGGATTCCGCGGATTTGCACGCGTAGGGTGCAAGCGTGAGTTCATCCTCCTCCTCGATCTTTTCTCGTGTCTTGAACATCAGTCGTCCCTCCCCGTCAGTTCCCGCCGTGCGGCGCGTCTTGCGGCGCGGCCGGCGCGGATCACGGAAAGCAGATCGTATATCGCCATCAACATCACGCAAATCGTGATCCACGCGCACACGAGCCAGTAGAACGCGAAGAAAAGCGGGTGGTGCACGAAGACTGTCCAGAAGACCGTCACGCCCGCGAACGCAAACGCCAGCGCGACAAGCGTCAGCAGGAACATCGCGCGACGCCGCGTCCGCTGGTCTCTTGCGATTCCAATGGTGATGGAGAGAACGAGATGGAAGAATCCTTTCACGGGCGAAGAAGCGTCACGGACGCTGCGCGCCCGGTCTGCGATGCCGGCTCCTAGCCCGGAGGCCATGCCATCGGCCGCCCGCCCAGAATGTGAATATGCAGGTGCGGCACGGTTTCGCCGCCGTTCGCTCCGTTGTTGATCACGAGGCGAAATCCGTCGTCGGCGAGTCCCAGCATCCGCGAGACTTCGCCGGCGGTGACGAGAAGATGCCCGAGCAGTTCCCGGTCACCGGTGTTCGCCTCCGCAATGCGGGAAATCACGCGCTTCGGCACCAGGAGCACGTGGACCGGAGCCTTCGGATCGATGTCGTGAAAGGCGATGCACTGATCGTCCTCGAAGACGATGTCGGCGGGGATTTCCCTCGCGATGATCTTTTCGAAAATCGTCATGACGGGATCGTAGCCACGATGACCTTCGAGGGCACGAAGAAGATGGAAGAGCGAGCGGAAATGGACTTTCGTGACGGTGAACAACATTCCTCCGGATCATGAGGTCGCTGAGCAGCATCCGTGGTAGCATGGAACAACCCACCGAGGTTGCATGATGATGCCGGCACCCAATCCTCTCCACCCGGCGGTTGCTCATTTTCCGATCGTCCTGATTCTTTTGGGAACGGTTGTTGGTCTGGCCACCGTCTTCATCCGTTGCTGGCAGCTGCCGCTCGTGGCTGCGGGTCTTCTGACTTTGGGGGCGTTGGGCGCGCTCGCGGCGACATGGAGTGGCGACGAGGCGGAAGACTCCGCAGGGGAGCTCCCACACAAGGTGGAGGAGGTTCTCGAGGAGCATGAGGAGTGGGGAGAGACCACCCGCAATGTCGCGATGCTCGCGGCGCTTCTCGCGATCGCGGCCGCGGCGATCATCCGCTTTCCCGTGCCTGCCCGCGGACTCTCCGCAGCGGCGGCGCTGGTGGCGATCTGGGCGAGCTATTGTGTCCTGGTGACCGGACACCGCGGTGGCGAGTTGGTGTATCGATACGGCGTTGGTGTGAGTGCGACTGCGATTGGCGAAGAGGCTTCGCATCCGTCCGCTGACGGAGTGAGTCGGAATCACCACCATTGAAAACGTAATGAAGCCCGAGGGTGAATCCGTGAATCCGCACACCATCGCGGATCACGAAGGGATCGTTGGTGTCACCCCACTGGGCGACGGAGAGCGGATCGCCATCACCTTCGATCCGGCGCGACTTTCGGAAGCCGACGTTCGGCGCATCGCACAGGAGCATATCCAGCCGTCGGCTCCGGGATTGCGGCGATGCGCGCTCCGGCTCGATGGCATGGGATGCGAAGCCGCGGCGGCCAAGCTCGAACGTCGGGTCAAGAAGGTGCCCGGCGTGCGACGTGCGACCGCCAGCTACGTGGGGCGGGTGCTTTGCCTGACCTTCGATTCCTCCGTTGCGAGTGAACCGTCCGTGCTGGAGGGTGCGCGGAGAGCCGGCGCGAAGATCGAGCCACTCGACGCAAGGAAAGTGGGTGTCCGCACGTCGATCCGGCAGCGATTGCTGTCCGGCCAGCTCAACGAGGAACTTTCCTGCGCGGCGGGGCTTCTTTTTCTGGTCGTGGCCTGGATCGTGGATCGTGATCCTACTGCGGACGTGCTCGCAAACTGGCTCTACGCCGGAGCGTATATTTTCTGCGGACAATATGGCGTGCGTTCGGCGGTGGCTTCGCTGCGGGAACTCACGCTCGACGTGGACGTCCTGATGGTGCTCGCCGCTCTAGGCGCCGCCGTGGTGGGCGCGCCGTTCGAGGGCGCGTTGCTGCTGTTCCTGTTCAGCGTTTCAAACGTGCTGCAAAATTATGCGCTTCAGCGGACGCAACGCGCGATCGAGTCGCTCCTCACGCTCCGGCCCGATCATGCGATGAAGAAGACGGACGGAGGTCTCGAGGAAGTTGCCGTGGATTTGCTCGTGCCCGGGGATGTTGTCGTCGTGCGGCCTGGCGAGTTGCTGCCCGTGGATGGACTCGTCGTGGAGGGCGCGAGCAGCGTGAACCAATCGAGCCTCACCGGCGAGTCGATGCCTGTCAGCAAGACGGTGGGGGCGACGGTCTTCGCTGGCACGCTCAACGAGTCGGGCGGACTGGAGATCGTGGTCACGAAGAAGGTGGAGGATTCCACCCTCGCCCGGATGGTGAAGCTTGTCGCCGAGGCGCAGGCGGAGAAGTCCCGTGCGCAGCGATTTCTGGAAAAAGCCGAGCAGGGCTACGCGGCAGGCGTGATCGCCTTCACGGTGCTGGTGCTGCTTGTTCCCTGGCTTGGATCGGGTGAGGCCTTCGCCACGGCGTTCTATCGTGCGATGACGGTGATGGTCGTGGCGTCCCCCTGTGCGCTCGTCATCAGCACTCCGGCGACCGTGCTGTCCGCGATCGGCGGCGCGGCCCGGCGCGGAATTCTGATCAAGGGAGGCGCGCACCTCGAGCAGGCGGCACGGGTCGATATCGTGGCGGTGGACAAGACCGGCACGTTGACCGTCGGACGGCCCACGGTCACCGATTTTGTTCTCCCGCAGGGCGTGATTCCCTTCTCCGATGGACTTCCACCCGAAGCCATGAAGCTGCTGGCAATCTGTGCGGCGCTGGAGTCGAAGTCCGAGCATCCGCTGGCGGCGGCCATCGTGGCGGGCGCCAACCGGCTGAGATTGTCGCTGCCCGTCGCTACGGCGTTTCGATCAACGCCGGGGAAGGGCGCGGAGGCAACCATCGAAGGCACGGGATTCGTGGTCGGAAGCGAACGGTTCTTTGTCGAGCTTGACGCAGAGGACCGCGACCGCTTCGCGGAGGCGTCGGTTTCCCTCCAGGGAAAGGGCAGAACCTGTGTCTGGATGGGAGATCGCCGTGGGGATTCCGTGCATGTGCGGGCGGTGTTTGCGCTGGCGGACACCCTGCGCCCCGAGGCACGCGAAGTCGTTGCGCGGCTCCGCGCGCGGGGTGTGCGGAAAATCGTCATGCTTACCGGCGATCAATCGACCGTTGCGAAAGCGATCGCCGCGGAGGCGGGGATCGACGAAGTCCGCGCGGAGTTGCTGCCGGAAGCCAAGGTGAGGGCGATCCGCGACCTCAAGAGCGAGGGGGTCGTCATGATGGTCGGCGACGGTGTCAACGATGCCCCTGCGCTGGCTGCGGCCCACCTTGGAGTGGCCATGGGCGCGGCCGGAACCGATGTGGCGATGGAAACCGCCGACGTCGTCCTGATGGGCGACAAGCTGGAAAACATTCCCCTTCTCCTCGGCATGGCGAGGCACGCGCGGCGCGTTCTTGTTCAGAATCTGACGTTTGCCGCCGCAGTCATCGTGGTGCTCGTCGCATCGGCACTGGGGCTCGGCCTGCCGCTGCCGCTCGGCGTGATCGGCCACGAGGGCAGCACGGTGCTTGTTTGTCTGAACGGCCTGCGCCTGCTCGTCTATCGTGAATCCGCGAAGGCGTCGGGATCTGCCGGTGCGGTCAGCTGAGCTGCAGGTTCAGTTCCCTCGCCCGGCTGCATGCGTCGAGTTCTGCGCGAATGAAACGCACGATTTCGGCGTGCAGACCCGCACAATCGCTGCGCCAGTTCTTCGCGCTCCGCAGGTGTTTGACGCACGGGCGCAGGTCGAAGAACTCGACCCTCACCGACGGAGATTCGACGATCTCGCGGATGCGCTGCTGCAGGAGGCGGAAGAAGAACAGTTCGTAACCCTCGCCGGCCTCCCGCGCGATGCGCTCGAGCGAAATGCGAACCGGCGCGGGCAGAGGTTCGAAGTGCGCCGCGATGTCGGAATAGCCAATGACCTGGAGGACGGACTGCACCGCGGTGCGCAACTGCGACAGGCTGATCACCGTGCCGTCGAAATCGTTCCGGAGATAGGTGGTGACGGTTTGCGTCACGTGCTCGGCGAGCCACCACTTTCGATAACCGGCTCGACCGGCGGCGCGTGCAAGCCCCTCCGACAGCCACCGCGATTCGAACGCCATGACGTTGCCGTCGTCAAATCGAACCATGGGCAGGCTGTCGATCAGTGCGATCATGCTTTGAAGAGTTCGGGTTGGGCGGGCGTCTTTGCCCCGCGTTTTTCGAAGGACTGGATTTCCTCGATGAAATCACCGATTTCCTGAAATTCCCGATAGACGCTCGCGTAGCGGACGTAGGCGACGGGATCGAGGCCGTGGAGTTTTTCCATGACCTTCAGGCCGATCTGTTTGGTCGGAATCTCGCGGTGATTTCCCGCTTCGAGCTCGGTGATGATCTCCTGCACACCACGGTCGATTTCCTCGATGCTGATCGGCCGCTTTTCGCAGGCCTTGATGAAGCTGTTCAGCAGCTTGTGCCGGTCGAACGGCTCGTGCCGTCCGTCGCGTTTGATCGCGCGCAGTTCCAGCCGCTCGATTTCCTCATAGGTTGTGAAACGGGTCTCGCAGTCCAGACACTCGCGGCGTCGGCGGATCGACGTGCCCTCCTTCGAGAGCCGGGAGTCGATGACCTTGTCTTCCAGAGAGCCGCACTTGGGGCAACGCATTGTGTCGCGCGGATAAGTTTAGCGGAGATTGACCCAATATCTTGTGGTGTCAAAAAGAAAATCGCATCGAGCGCTTTCGTAAGTGGCGGCAGGTGGAGATTCAGCATCGATGCGGGCTTCGCGAGATCCGGAGGCTCGAAACCCTTGCACTGCAAATGGATCGCGGTGGAATTTGCACGTGGTCCGCAAACGCACGAAAACGCGGTTGCACGGAGCGCTTCCGCTGTGGTTCATCATAGACCCCAACGGCTCCCGCGCGGGCGCCCCGACAGCATTGATGAGAACGAACCTTCCGTGCGGCCCGGCCACGAGCTCGACGCCGTCCCGACAGTCTTTGAAATGAAACGAGTGCTCGTGTTGACCGCGGGCTTTGGCGAGGGCCATAACACCGCAGCCCGAAGCATCCGCGAGGCCCTTGAAGCGACGGGTGAGGCGGAGGTCCTCGTAAGCGATCTCTATGCTGAGACGATTCCGTTTGTGAATTCCACCGTGAAGAAGGGCTATTCCATCGCGATCAACCGTCTGCCGTGGATCTGGCGCGCGATTTTCATCGGGCTCGACCGTCCCGGGTGGATGGAAAGCGCGATGTGGACCACGGGAAAGCTGCGCGCGGCGCTGGACCGGAAGCTGGCCGCGTTCCGCCCGGACGTCGTGGTGTCCACCTACCCGATCTACGCCTACCTTTTCCGGAAGATTCAGCGTTCGCGTCTCGGGGCGAACATGCCGTTCATCACGGTCGTCACCGACTCCGTGGCGGTGAACACGGCATGGCATCGCTGCCTGTCCGACGCTTTCATCGTGACTGACGAAATTACCGCGGATCTCCTGCGGGCGCGCGGGCTGCCGGCGGACATCGTCCATCCGCTCGGCTTTCCGGTTTCACGATCCTTCTCGAATGCGGAGACGCTGCCAGCGACGGCTTCCGCGCCATGGAAGGTTCTGTTCATGCCCTCGACGCAGCTTCATCGAACACTGCATCAGATCGAGGCGCTCACCAGCCTGCCGGACGTGGAACTCACCGTCGTCACCGGTCGTCACCCGCGCGTCTTCGATGCCGTCAAGGAATCGGGGCTGCTGGGTGAAGGCAAGGGGCGGTTGATCGGCTGGACGGACGCAATGCCGCGCCTGCTCTGCGAGCATCACGTCTTCATCGGGAAGGCCGGCGGCGCGATCGTGCAGGAGGCACTCGCCGCACGCTGCCCGTTCATTGTCAGCCACGTCGTGCCGGGTCAGGAGGAGGGAAATATCGAACTCGTCGAGAGACTCGGCGTGGGAACCACGGCGCTGGGACGTCCGGAGAATCTCGCGGATGCTGTGCAGCGTGCTTTCGCCGACGACGCGAAGCAGTGGCGGGAATGGAAGCGCAACCTGGAGAAGTGCAGCCTCCCGAATGCCGCCGACGCCGTGGCGAGATTCGCCCTCGATTTCACGGTTCCCATGCGATGACCATCCTGCGCCGATACGCGGAGATCTACGGCATCATGCTCCGCAACTCGCTCATCCGCGAGATGAGCTTCAAGGCGAACTTCCTGCTCTGGATGCTCGTCGAGTTGCTGTGGTTTTTCGGCCAGATTCTCTTCGTCGAGGTTCTTTTCTCCTACGTCGACCGCATCGGTGACTGGACCAAATGGGAGGTTGTCCTGCTGATCGGGACCCACCAAATCATCGCGCAGCTTTTCCAGGCCGTCTTCTTCATCAACATCGCGCACATTCCCGAACTCGTCCGCACCGGGAAAATGGACTTTCTCCTCATGCTGCCGGTGGACTCGCAGTTCGCCGTGTCCGTGAAACAATTCGGCCTCGACAGCGTGGTGAACGCGCTCGTCGGCGTGGGGTTTGTATTGATCTCGCTGTGGAAGCTCGGGGTCGCGCCTTCCGTGGCCCAGATCGCGCTCTACGTCGTGGCCATTGGCTTCGGCATCGCGATCCATTACTGCGTCATGCTCGCGCTTGCATCATTGAGCTTCTGGGTCGTGCGCGCCGACGGACTGATTCAGGGATACTTCAGCCTGTTCAACATCGGTCGTTACCCCGACGCGATCTACACGGGGGTTTTCAAGTTTGTGTTCACGTGGGTGTTTCCGATCATTCTCGTCGCGAACGTTCCCGCCCGTGTTCTCGCCCGTGCGGCGGAATCCTCCTTCGCCGGAATGCTCCAGCTGGCTGTGGTGACCGCGCTGCTGCTGGGCATCGTGCGGCTGGTGTGGCGCTCGGCGCTGCGCAATTACGGCAGCGCGAGTTCGTAAGTAGCAACACCCCGATCCATGCGTGCGGCCGGATCGTCGGTGCCGCCGTGATCGAGGCGGCGGACGTGCCCGGTTAGTTCGCCGGAACGTTGATCACGTTGCGGGCTGCGTTGCCGCCGGCTTCAAATTCACCGCCTGCGAACGTCGAGCCCGTCGGATGTGAAACGAGCGCGCGAATGGTGCCGTTCACTCCCTGTGGAATGTTCACCGGCCCGGCCAGCGAGCCGTCGGGCTTGAATTTCGCGAGGTTCCTGCGAGGCGAGGCTCCCACTTCGCTGAACTCCCCGCCGATCACCACCGATCCATCCGGATCGACTGCGATCGCGTAGACCGCGCCGTTTGGACAGTCATTGGGCGAGAATTTCGGATCGATCTGCCCTTCGCTCGTGTAGCGGATGAAATTCTTCAGTTCGGAGTTTTTCGGCTGGGAGAAATAGCCGCCAACCAGCACGTCCCCCGAGGGATCGATCGCCAGGGCGTAGACCGTGCCGGAAACACCATTCTCGATCTCCGCGACGAATGTCATGTCCAGCGAACCGTCAGCATTGATGCGTGCGAGGTTCGAGCGCGGCTGTCCGTCCACGTTGTTGAAGTTGCCACCGATGACGACCTTGCCATCCTTCTGCGCGGCGACGGCATAAACCGTGCCGTTCACGCCCATTCCGGGAGCGTAGGTCGATCCCGCGGGCGAACTGACGATCACCTTGGGCTTCTCCTCGAGGCCTTTCTTCTCGGCAAGATCCGCCGCACTGACTTCGTCGTCCTGGCCGGCCTTTTGCTCAAGCCCTTCCTCGCTGGCGAGGTCCGCCGCGCTTTCGTCATCGGCGGCACCGCTTTCGAGTCCCTGTTCCTTCGCGAGATCCGCCGCGCTCGTCTCGTTGTCCTTTCCGGCGGCATCCCCGAGGCCGCGCTTCTTCGCGAGATCGGCTGCGCTCTCATCATCGGCACTTTTCCCACCGAGTCCCTGTTGTTCGGCCAGTTGCTCGGCGCTTTCCTCTGCGCGCAAAACGGCCGGCGGAGCCAGGAAGACAACGGTCGCAAAAGCAAGAACGGCGGGGAAGCGTTTCATGAAAGCAGTCCACCCGCGGAAGCGGGGAAAATCAAGGTGGAAGAAAAGAGCGCGATGCAACTCCGGGAGTCGTGAGATTCCTTGTGTGGTGCAGGCGCACGCCCGGGCGCGCACCATTTCCCAAAACACGGGCCGAAGCCGGATCAACGATTCATCCGCTGAATCTCCGCCACCCATTTCTTGAGCTCGGACAACACCTCCGATGGAGGCATGAGTTGAGCTGCGGGCGGGTCGTTGTAGGTGAAGGTGCGAACCTCCCGTCCGTCCTCGAGCTTCACGGGCAGAAGCGTCTTGGGATCGATCCACGCCCTGCACGTGAAGGTGGGGGCCCCCTGGCCGGAAACCGCGGCACCCACGTCGTAGAACTTCAGATCCCGTCTCGAGATCGGCTTGGAGCTTGTCTTCTCGAAATAATAGAGCGGGACGCCATTCGTCACCACGACTCCTTTGTAGGTTTCCTGGGTCGCCCATTCGGTGTCCTCGAAGTCGGACGTCTCGTATTGCGCGATGTCCGCGTAGTAATCGGCATAAAGGCGTTCCCAGCCCGAAGGGCCCTTGGTGAAGCGGTAGGTGCTACCCGGAGTCAGGAACGCCCAGCGCTCGGCGCCGCTCCCTCCACCGGTTTCCGTTTCGTGGTAAATCGGTGCGGTCTTGGTGACGGTGATCTTCCGCGATCCGGATTCACCGTCGTCCCCGCCGCCGCTGTTCCGTTTGATTTGCACGGTCCAGGAAGCCTTGTCGGGCGCGCGCAGTTTCAGCGGAAACGTTGGAGGGGGAATCTTGTCGGCTTCCTGCGCGGGGCTCGACCGCACCGCCAGGGTCGCGAGGATCAAGGCGACGGGCAGATGAAGAATTCGGGAGTTCAAAATGTGCATGTTCGTCAATTATTCCACCACGCGTTCCACGGAGCGGGCCAGTATCTTTCCAGTGAAGCGATCGATGGAGATGAAAAGCCACCACCGCGATTCCGAACTCGCCTTGAAATCCGTGAAGGTGTCCCCGGTTCCGGACTGGGCGATGAGATCGATCATCAGATTCCAGGTGCGGGTGGTGCCGGAATCCGCCAGCGAGCGCACGAGTGCGGCCATCCGCTCCGGCCGGGTCTGATCTTTGGCATCTCCGAACTGCTCCGGTCGGACGCCGACGAAGCGGGCGTGATTGCTGAATTTGCCATCTCCTGCGCCATAGACGCGGCCGACCAGCTCCGCGAGGCTGCGCATTGGCCCGTTGGCCCCGTCATTCTCCTCGCTGGGGGAGCCGTCGGGATTCCGGTATTGGATCAGGCGGGTCGTCAGGGGAGTCAGCGCGGTGAGCTTGTCCGTGGCGGACAGGCTATCCATGGGAATCTCACGGGCCGCGTTGTGAAGCAGGGCGCTCAGCACCGGGGGCGGAGCAACGTTCAGGTTCACCTTGCCGGCGACCAGCGGAGTGCCGATCTCGCTGTCGCTGGGATTTTCGTAGACGGTGAAGACATCCAGCAGGCCGGTGTCTCCACTTTCCTGGAACGTGAAGTCCAGGTTCTTCCACGGGACATCCCGGAAGGTGTGGGCGAGTTCCCCGACGGAGCGGAAGGGCCGGTTCAAGACGATGGGCCGGTTTTGATAGAAGTTCTGACCCTCTTCGTTCGTTGCCGGCCGGTTGCGAATCGGCAGGCTTTGAAGGGGCGTGGGGAGCGAGTCGACGGCGTTCTGCGTGAGGAGCGGCACCGGCGGTTCGTTGAGATACGTCGCGGGAATGATTGCCGCCCCAGCCATGGCCCGACGGACCACTGAGTCCTGATCGCTGTAGTAAAATCCGCGACTGGCCGATGTGGATTTGTTGTTGATCGTGAGGTATCCGAGGTCTTCGCGATAGGTCCAGTCATTGCCGCTGCCTGCAGGATGGCTGCTCTGGGTCAGCCGCCAGAGATCGGTGAAACCGCCTTTACCGTTGGAGAGAATGCTGGAGGATCGATTGTCGGTTTCATCATAGCCGGACACCGGGCTGGACGAAGCGCGCACGCCACCCCACGGCGCGGCCGTGGTGCCCTCGGGGAGACGATAGCGATGGGTCGCGGCGGGGCCCGAGAAATAGGCCATTTCGCTGGGCCAGATGAAGCGTTGCGACCGGGGATCGCTCTTCAAATACGCAGCTTCCGAGCGGAGGTTCGGGCCGTCTGTGGTCACCGGATTCTGACGTCCCGAAAACAGCGAGGAGAACGTCTCGGTTTTGTGCTCCGCATGCACCCCATGCGAGACGTAGCTCGGATTGAACCACAGCTTGTCGTAGGCGTAGTAATTCCCGTCGCCGCCTTTGTATTTCAGAAGAAACTGGGCCTGGCCTCCGTTGTAGGAAACGTGCATCCAGCTTTTCTTGTCGTCGTTGTGACCGAGCAGAAATCCGATGGCCTGGTTATTCTGAAACGGCTGCAGCGGGGTGAAGACCTGGTTCTCCGCCGTGTTGAGCGGAAAATAGGTGTCCGGGGTTCCTGAGAGCTCGACCCCTTGCGGATAAAGCGAGGACAGGAGCCCCTGCGGCTGGCGGAACGCCGGGCTTTCGGGTGTCCACTTGAACGAAAGCTGGGTGGCGGGAGTGAACTGATTATCGATGAAAATCGCCGGCGGATTCGTGGTGGCGTGGGCATTGACGAAGATTGGCCCATTTGGCTTCAGCGCGGAGACCTGAAATTCGTTCGGAATGGCAGTGGAAACGTTCCGCCGTCTCGGATTGTGGGGGTTCCACAAGGTCGGCTGAGCCAGGAACCAATGGGTTTGCTGGGATTCCGGCTTGCCGTAGCCGACGAAGCGGAAGCCGTAAATGTAAGGCAGATCCTCGACGCCGTAGATTTCGCCAAAAGCCGTGGCGTTGTCGTAGTTGAATCGGATGCGCGTCGGATAGCTATCCGGGTCCGCCTGGTCGATGATGGCGGCGCCGATGCGAATGATGTGTTCATCCACGCGATTGGCGCGGGGTTCCAGAGAGTTGAGAGGGATCATCGTGCTATGACGGCTCTGGGCGAGGGAACCGACCTGAATGACCGCCTTCAGAAGTTCGAAAAAGTTGGGTTCCCGGTTCCTTGCGGCGACCTCGTCGAGGGTCTTGATCTGGGTCTCCTCTCCGTCGATGTCCCGGTATTTCCATGTGTAATCGTTTCCATCCCGGACCAGTCCGAAATACCGCTGGATCAACTCAGGGGTCGCGCCAGCCTTCTGCCGGGCAGCGGGGTCGGTCTGGACCAAGGCGAGGCGGCTCAACGGAAAACGCTTGAAAAGCACGGGTGCGGTAACGGTTTTCCCTCCTGGAACCTCCAGCGCTGACATGACGGTCTTCGGATCGGATCTCGCGGGATTGATTCTTTTCTGGTCGTCGGTTGTGAGCGTTTGCCCTTCCTCGCTTTCCAGGACCTTCTCCCCAGAGGAGGCCCGGCGGAGACCGTTCGCGCCCCTGTCCCGCAGCCCGAGTTTGAGGATCTCCGTATCCGGCGAAAAGCTCGGCGCGTCGGCGTCGACGCTGAAATGCGTCAGAAACGGAAGGGAATCGGCAAAGCCGTTCTGGGTGGCATACTTGATGAGGTCCTTTCGCGAGAAAAACTGGTTGCCTGAGTTGCCCGAGGTGGATGGGTTTTTTCTCCAGCCGACTCCCGCCCCCATGCGGAGATAGTCGAGGATGGAATAGGTGCCTCCTCCGATCGGCGAAAGCGCATCTCCGCGATTGCTCCACGACACGTATGGGCTGCGCCAGTTCACCAGTTCGTTCACCTTGGACTGGTTGCCCTGCAGACCTCCCGGGATCTGGGTGAGATCGGCGAAGGCGGTTGCCCCCTTGAAACCGACTTCGTTGGCGGCCGCGCTGTCGTATCCCGCGACGTTGACGTTCACGAGTCCGCCGACGTCATACACATTGTAGGCGTAGCGACCGGCAATCGGGAACGGAGAGTTTTTTCCGGGAGGAGTTGTGATGGCCTCTCCGTTCTCCTGGACGTAGATCCAGTTGGGAACGTCCTGATCCGAGAAATAGGCCTCTCCGTCGGCCGAGGAATTCTGCAGGAGTCTGGGCAGATCCCACCGGGCGGCGCTGACCGGACGGTCCCCGGGTTTGCCGGTGGAGGAGATCGTGGTGACCGAGCTTGCCGGAATATCCGGAGCAGAGGCGGACTGGCTGTAGAACTTCCCCGGGATGCTTTGCTTGATCAGCGTGTTGCGAAGCCCGCCCGATGGGGGCGACAACTTCGTCACCACGTCGGGGACCATGGAGGGGAATTTGGAGTTCCTCTGGATCGGCTCGAACCACCGGAAGTCGCCAGTCGCCGTCACGTTCGAATTTTCCGGATCGGTGATTTCCTGGATGAAATTGGCAACCACCTGGTCCATCGCCCCGGCGGCGAGGAGGTCCGATTGCACCGACGCGCTGTAGCTCGCGCTGGCCCGGACGTCCGACTGCGATCGAAGCAGGAAGGCCACGACAATGGCCGTGCTGATCAGGAGAAAAGAGAGGGTGATGACGAGCGCGACGCCGCGGTTACTCGAGTGGAGAGTCAGCGGCCCGGGCCTGTTGGAAAGCCTCATGGCTGGATGAAAAGAAGGTTACAGATTGGAGGAAGGGATGGGGAACGTCCGTTCGAAGGTGCGAACGCTATCGAGGAGGAGATTGCCGGTTATCCTGCTGGCGGAGCTCCCGGCTGGGCGGGCAGCCGAGAGGCCCAGCTGGTAGTCCCAGATGGCCTTGGGGCTCCAGTTGCTCCCCGATGGGGGAGCGGATAGCGAAAGATCCTGAGACAGCTTTCCAAGATCGCCCCGCTTTTCGAGGAGTTCCTCGGTTCGATTATCGACGACAACCATGCCGACGGTTACGGCGACCGCACGGCTGGGTTGGCCGGAGGAATTTTCGTAAAAATTGGACGAATACTGACCGTCCGGGTGCAGAAACCCGTAGGAAAAGGCGAGCAGCCCCCGGAGTGCGGTGACGTGGTCGAGACCGCCCGAGTCGATTGGCGTGGGACTCGGCGGGGTCGGAGTGGCCCCGGGATCCGGAGTGGGAGCCGGAAGGAAATCCGGGGATGCGGCGTAGTCGAACGGACGGTTCAGACGATTCAGCACCGAAAGTCCCTTCTCGTCGTTGCCCGGGAGGTATTCGACATAGCTGAGCGGACGGGAATTGCCCCCTGAGTTGGAGGAAAACCCGCGCTGAAGGGTGTAGAAACCAAGGACGGATTCGCCGTTGCCCTGTGCTCCGAAGTTCGGGAGGTCTTCGCGAGGGACGAGGCTCTGGAAATCGACCTGAAGGCGGTTCAGCAGGGTTCGCGCCTTGGCATAGTTGTCCATCTTTTCCTGGGCACGACCCCAGATGGAGCTCACGCTGCCCAGTGACTGGCTGAACATGATGACAATCATCGTGAGGATGGTGATGGAAACCATCAACTCAACGAGGGTGAATCCCCGGGATTCCTGGCGGTGACGACTCATGGCTTGTTAACCAGAAAAGAGGTGGTGACTTCGTAGGAGTCGAAGCGGTCTGTGTTGGACGAATTTCCGGCGAAAACCGCCTTGGGCGGCCACTGGAAGCGGAGCGAACACGTGATGAGATCGTAAGGGGCGTTGTCCGCGGCCAGATCCGGGTCTTTCCAGATCGCGTAGCTGAGCGCGTAGGCGGCGTTTGGATCCGCCTTCGGAACCTCGACTCCGTCGATGGAAATGGCCTCGGCGTTCCCGAAATTCGAGGGTGGGCCGGTTTGAATGGTGGCGTTCTTGAGTGGCGACGCCCATTGCGCGCCGGTCTGATTGCCGTTGAGGAATTCCCGATATTGAATCAGCAGGGTCGTGGCGAGATTCGCCGCCTGGATGCGCTCCTCGCTGTCGGCATTGCTGCGCATGGCCGTGCCGAGGAGGCCGAGAACGGTGAGCACCGCGAAGGCGGCGATGCCGATGGCGAGAATCACCTCCACCAGGCTGAAGCCGCCGGCGATGCGCCTGGAGCCCCGCGGACGCGGGTGAACACTGTTCTGGAGGGGTTGCAAATTCAAGGACGCACGCATGAAACAAAAAAGGGATCAGCTCCCGGCCTGGGCCTGGTAGACATCGACCTGGCCGGTGAGGCCATTGATGCGGATTGCGGCGGCGGATTTTTCCTCGATGGGGGAAGGGTTTTCGCCGCGGCTGGGGATGACGGCGAAATCGATCGCTTCCACGAGGTCGATGCTGTCGCCATCCGCGTCACTCTGGCCGCTGGCAGGATTTGCATCGACGACCGCCTCTCCGCGCGGGGTGAACATCACCACCCAGTTGAACTGAAGCTTCGAATAGTCGTTCGACAGGTCCTTGGAATCCGGCTGGAACTGGCTTTCCGAGGGCGAGGCCGGGACCGAGTTGACGTTTGGAAGCCTCAACCGGCTGGAGGACGGAGGATCGTCGTCGAGCACCACCGACTCGAATTTCTCGATCTTTGAAAGGAGTCTCACGTTGGAGGGGTCCGCCACACTGGAGCCACGGGTGCCGTCCTTCGAAGCGAGCGTGGCCACGGTGACCACATTCTGCCGCGATCCGGGGTCCCGTTCATTGCTCATGGCCACCCACGTATAGGTCCCGTTGGCCACGGCGGATTGTCTCGCGTTCTCGAGCGCGGAACTGATGCCGATCAGTGCCTTCTGGTGGCTGTTTCCTTCCGCAATCCCGCGGAGTGCGGAACTTGCGAACCCGGCAATCAGCACGATCAGGCCGATCACGACGAGGAGTTCGACCAGGGAGAACCCGGATGCGGGGCATCGAAAGCGGGGCGTCAATTGGGTGAAAATGGGGGCATTCCGGCCATTCTTTCGAGCGTTGGAGGGTGGGAGATCCCTGGTTTTCGGAATGGGGAAAATTTGAGGCATAAAACGGGCTGGCATAAGGAACGGTCGCCTGCCGGTCTTCGCAAAGACTGCCTCTGTAGGAACGGGGTCAGTCGCTGACCCAAGGGAGGCGGACGTGGAGAATTTCCACATCCGCGGGCTTGCAATCCCGGTGGCTGTCGGGAATAGTCCGTGGCCCCTGCGCACCGGTAGCTCAATCGGATAGAGCGTCGGCCTCCGGAGCCGAAGGTTGTGGGTTCGACCCCCGCCCGGTGCAGGGTTTTCCGGCCATTCGTCCGGCCGGATTTCGGCGCACGAAAGGAGTGGTTTTTGTGCGGAAAGGCAACGAGACGCGACTGCGTCCGAAGTCCTCCTGCAGAGCGTGTCAGTGGGGGTGCCTGCAACGAATCTCATTTCCTGTAAAATAAGATGCAATTCCCGGGGATTTCGTAGCATCTCCATGCGGAGGGAATCGGCCCCCGGATATCGGGTTTGCAGAACCCGTCGTGCAGGCACAACGGAACGGTGACGATGAATCAAAAAGGACATTGGAGGGGAGGGGTGAGAGACGGTTTGTTCGCGAACGAGGGAGAACGCGAAAGACACGGCGATGCCGGGTGAGACAAACCGGGTGGTGCCGTGGGGTGACGGCGAGGTCGACGAACGTCTACGAGGTGTTTCGCATGGAGGGGTGGAGGGTTTTGAGGAGTGAGGGTGGGATTACGATAGGACTTTTTCAGCGGAACGCAACCCGGAGAATCAAGAACCCTAAGCAACCTCAAATCTGGAGTGGGGAACTCCCGAGGCGGCTCACGGGAGAATTCGATTGTCCTCGGGCGGGATCGTCGAAATTCTGAAGATTCGTGCACCAGCCCCCTTCCGTCCCCGTATCTTCCCTTGTCTGGGTGTTCCTGATCACCGTGATGGTGGGGGTCGGCGGGTGGCTCAGGTTTGTTCACCTCGATGCCCGGCCCGTCCATACGGACGAGGGGGTGAACGGGTTGATTGAAGGGGAATTGCTGGAGACAGGGAAGTATCGATTTGACCCGAAGCACTACCACGGGCCGCTGCTGCACTACCTGGTGGTTCCGGCCGCGTGGGTGCGGGGGGAGCGAACAACGGCGGATCTTCGCATCGAAACCCCGCGGATGGTGACGGCGTTCTTCGGCACGCTGTCGATCCTGCTGCCGCTGATGTTTCGCAGAACGATCGGCCTGCGTGCGGCGGCATTGGGAGGGGCGGCGATCGCGCTGAGTCCGATGCTGGTTTACTACAGCCGGTATTCGATTCACGAAACGGTGTTCGTCGCGCTGAGTTTCGTGTTCCTCGGGGCGAACTGGCACTGGCTGCGCGGAGGAACCATTCGCTGGGCGGTCGCAGCGGGTGCGGCCGCGGGATTGATGCACGCCTCGAAGGAATCCTCGGCCATCTCGTGGCTGGCTGCATTCTGCGCCTCGTTTGCGGTGCTTTGGGTGTCGGACGCCGCGCGCCGGCGGGCCATGTTCCGGCGGGACGTGCACACGCTGGGGTGGGGACTGTTGGCGGGCCTTGCGGTTTCGCTGACCCTATACTCGGCCTTTTTCCAGCACTGGCGCGGCGCGCTTGATTCGATCACGGCGATCTTTGTGTTCGAGCCGGTGCCGGGGCACGAGAAGCCGTGGAGCTACTACTTCGGAGGATTCTGGCCCTGGGGGAAGGGAATGGTCGGAACGACCGAGTGGCCGATTGTGCTGGCGGCTCTCCCCGCTCTATTCTGTCTGCAGGGAAGCGGCGACCGGGCCTCGTGTGTGCGGTATCTCTGGATTTATGCCGCGGCGCTCGCGGCGGTGTATGCGACGATCGCCTACAAGACTCCGTGGCTCGCGCTGGGATTTTACCAGGCGCTGGCGGTGCTTGCCGGGGTGGGAATCGACCAGTGCCTGCGCGGCCCGCGGTGGATCAAGACATGCGCGGTGGTGCTCGCGCTGGCCGGTGCGGTCGTGCTGGGGCGGAGCGCCTGGACGACGGCGGTGCCGCTGGCGGCATCGGACCGAAATCCCTATTCCTATTCCGCGACGGCCCCGGGGTTGGAACGAACCGTGCGGCGGCTCAGGACGCTTTCGCGTCAGCAGCAGGATCTCGTGATTGCGGCCGTGGACGACTACTGGCCGCTCCCCTGGTATCTGCGAGGGATGGACAATGTCGGCTACTGGCCAAATGCCGCGTCTGCGGAGGGAGTGTCGGCGGACATCTGGATCGCCACTGCGAAGGAGGCTGTGCCCCTTGCGGAGCGCCTTGGCGCGGAGTTTCGTCCGGAGATCGTGGGGCTGCGGATGGACACGCCGGTCTACGTGTTCATCCGCGAAAGCGTCTGGCGTCCGTGGATTTCCACCGCACGTGAAAAATGATTGAGCGATTCCGGCACGAGGCGATGAACACGACCTTCGACGTCGCATTTGCCGGCGTCGATCGCGCCGAGGCGCGTCATGCCGCCCGCGCGGTGTTTGATCTCGTGGACCGCCTCGAGCGCATCCTCAGCCGGTTTCTGCCGGGCAGCGACGTGTGGCAGATCAATGCAATGCGCGATGGGGATTGCCTCCGGGTGCGGCCGGAGACGATCGCGTGTCTGGAAATCGCCGCGACGTGCTCGGAGGTCACAGCCGGCCGTTTCGATATTGGCGTGGGATCGGCGATGGATTCCCTTCGCGAGCCAGCGGGCGGGAATGATCAACCGTCGGACGTAACAAAAGGACGGCTTCGGATCGACCGGGACCGGCTCGAGGTCGCCTGCGAGCGACCCGGAATGCGACTCGACCTCGGCGCGGTCGGGAAGGGATTCGCGCTCGACGAAGCGGCCCGGTTGCTGCGCGAGGATTGGGAAATTGGGCGGGTGAGATTGTCGGCCAGCACCAGCACGATTCTCGCGATGGACCCACCGGAAGGGGAGGCGGGGTGGACGGTGGGAATCGAGACCCTCGAACTCCCGCTGGTGCACGCGGCCCTGAGCTGCTCGGGCACGGCGCAGCGCGGCGCACATATCGTGGACCCCCGCACGGGGAAGCCTGGCGGAAATTACGAGCGGACGTGGGTGCGGGCAACGACAGCCGCGGTGTCGGATGCGTTGTCCACGGGATTCATGTTGATGACACCCGCGGAAATCTCACACGTCGTGGCGGAGTCGCCGGGCATCGAGGCATGGTGCTCCGACGGCGTCGGCGGATTGCGACACTTTTCGTAGCCACCCGCCGCCGGCGGGCGCGCGTCCGGCGGCCTACGATTCTTCGGGGAGACCCCAGACCTCGACCTCGACGTAGTGGTTCATGTCGTTGGCCGTGTTCCCGTTGCTGTAGCAGCGGACGTAGCGGGCCTTGGTGCCCTTCGCGTCGATGATACGGCCCTCGAAGGAGTCAATGTAGGCGGGATCCTTGCCTTCGCCGAGATCGGCGGAGTTGTCGTGGTCGTTGTTGTAGAGGGTGGTCACGCCGGTCTTGAACTCCGGATCGTCGCTCACCTGCACGATCACATCGTTGTAGGCGCGGGCCTGCGAATGGAAGTGCCAGACCACGATCGCGTAGAGCGGGAGGGATTTCTCGAGGTCGACCTGAATCCACTGCACGCCTGGCCCGAGTTCGACGAAGTAACCTTCTTCGCCCTCCTTTTCGCCGTCGGTGATGAACTCGAGTTCGCCGATTACCGGATACTCATCGCTGGACGTGACGCTCTTTTCCGCGGCCAGGTTTACGACGCCCTTTGGGGCGAGGAAATCGGGCCGCTCCCCGTCGCGGGCGGGCTCGAGGTTGGGAACCTTGATCTCCATGGGAGTGCCCACGAAGAGCGGCTTTGGAAGCTCGAGCGGGATCGGAGCTTTCTCGCCGTCCTGTGCGTGAAGGATCGGGAGTGAAAGCAGGACGGTGGCGGCAATGGTGGCGATTTTCATTCCGAAGAAAGAGTGCGGGATGGTTTCGAATTAAACAGCCAGTTCGGCGATGTCGAGGGTGACCATCTTCTTGGCTTCGACGGCCTCGTTGGTCTTGAAGATCGCGAACTCGCTCTCGAGTGCTTCATCGGCCGGGCAGTTCAGCTCGGCCTCGCCGCGCACGGCGAGGAGGAAGTTCTCGATGTGTGGCTGGTGGATCGGTTTGTCGAGCGCGATCGGGATGTCGTAGGAAATCAGCGCCGCGGTCTCGCGGGAATCGACCTTCGTATCGGAGGGCTCCGCCGCGGGCGCTGCGAGTTTGCGTAGGTAGTTTTTCTCCTCCCACTGCGCCCAGTTTGGCGACGCTTCCTTGAAGATCTGCGTCCACTTCGGATTCTCGGCGAGCTTGAGCGTGCCCTCGGTGCCCATGAACTGCTCGAAGTAGCCTCCGCCGGAACTCGTGGTCGTGAGGACCTGCGAAAAACCGCGAACGAGGCCCGACTCGGTCGGGTATTCGAAGATGGCCATCACGTTGTCGAACCACTCGTGTGTCGTGTAGTAGTCGACGCCGCCGCCGGCGATCACGGTCGAGGGAATCGTGCCGAGGAACCAGTTGATGATATCGATCTGGTGCGCGCCGAGGTCGGACATCGGGCCTCCGCCGAGGGCCTTGAACCACCGCCAGTTTCGGAACTGGAACATGTCCTCGTAGCCGTATTTTTTCAGCACGTCGGCGGGAATCTCGTATTTCTTCGGCCAGCCGAGGTCTTCGGTGACGGCGCGGTTCCACGAGGTGAACGAGTGATTGATCCGGCCGAGGAGTTTCGCCTCCTTGATCAGGCGGTTCAGGGCAAAGATGTAACGCGGATTGCTCCGGCGCTGGTGACCGATCTGGCAGAGCTTGCCGGTCTCCTTCATCGTCTTCACGATCGATTTCGCGCCTTCGAGCGTGTTCGACATCATCTTCTCGCAATACACCGCGAGGCCGGCCTTCATGCAGTCGTTGGAGATCGGCGCATGCCAGAAATCGGGCGTTGCCACGAAGACGGCATCGAGATCCTTCTCCTTCTCGAGCATGTCCTGATAGTCCGTGTAGGCGGTGGCCTGGTGCCCGTTCTTCTGAAGGTAACGCTCACCGTAGGTGCGGCTGTATTCCCAGATGTCGCAGACGGCCTTGATGCGCACATTCGGGATCGTCAGCATCGCCTCCATGAGGGTGCGGCCCTGCAGGCCGACGCCGACGAGGGCGACGTTCAGGTCGTTTGACGGTGTGCTGCGCTGGGCGCGGAGAATCGAGGGGGCGAATACGAGACCGGATCCGGCGGCGAGGCCGAGGCGGATGAAGTCGCGGCGTTGGAAGAGGTTTTCCGGGGTGTCCATTGGCGAAAAAGGTCACTATCCACATGACGCGGCGCGTGGCAAGGGACCTTTCGCCCGGGATTGCGCGATGTTGCGGTTTTTGACGGAAAGTCCCTCAGTAGTCCGGAGGGAGCGTCAGGAGATCGAGCCCCTGCAGGGTGGCCTTGTCGAGCCGGCCGGTCACCTTGAAGCGATTGCTCTTTTGGTAGTCACGGAGAGCCTCGGTGAGCGCCGCATTCGGCTGGCCGTCGGCTGGGCCTTCGTAGAATCCGAGGAGCTTCAGGTTCTTCTGTGCTTCGCGGACGGTGCGAACCTGAAACTCCGGTGGCGCCGCGAGGTAGGGGCCTCCGACGAAGATGTCCGCGAGCGCCACCGCCCTCGATTTCGGAGGCGTGCCGGGTTTGGTTTTCACGTCGAGGGCGCGGAGGGTCTCGGCGTCGAGTTCGCCGGTGACCCGGAGTTTTTTCGCCAGCTGGAAGCGCCGGACGGCTGCCGCCGTCTGGCTGCCCCAGACGCCGTCCACCTCGCCGTCATAGTATCCCATGCGGGCAAGCCTGGTTTGCACGGCCTTCAGCGCATCGTCGGCGTGGGCGGTGACGATGCCAAAGGTGAGGAGGAGGGCGAAAAGACGGAGCGTTTTCACGGGTTCGAACGTAGTCCCCCGGATTCCCGACGGCAACCGCGGGAATGCCGTGCTCCGCATCCCGCGGTCGGGTGCGGAAGACGGGTCAAACGTTGAAACGAAACTCCATCACATCGCCGTCCTGCACGACGTATTCCTTGCCTTCGATGCGGAGCTTGCCGGCCTCGCGCGCCTTTGCGTGCGAGCCGAGGGCGACGAGGTCGTCGAAGGCGATCGTCTCCGCCGCGATGAAGCCGCGCTCGAAATCGCTGTGAATGACGCCAGCCGCTGCAGGCGCCTTGTCGCCGGCGTGGATCGTCCAGGCGCGGGTTTCCTTTGGTCCGGTCGTGAAGTAGGTGCGCAGGCCGAGCAGGTGATAGGCGGCGCGGATCAGCTGGCTCACGCCGCTGTCGGGCACTCCGAGGCCGGCGAGAAATTCCTTCGCCTCCTCAGGCGGGAGTTCCGCGAGTTCGCTCTCGATTTGCGCGCTGATGACAACGGCCTCGCATCCGAGATGCGTCGCGGCGTATTCGCGGACGGCCCTCACGTTTCGAGCGGCGACGCTGTCACCGGTCTCGATATCCGCGAGGTCGTCTTCCCGGACGTTGCAGGCGAAGAGCGACGGCTTCGAACTCAGCAGGAACAGGTCGCGCATCACGGGCTGCTCGTTTGCTTCGAGCTCGAGCGTGGAGGCCGGCTTTCCGGCGTCGAGGTGCGGGATCAGTTTCTCGACAAGCGCGAGTTCCGCCTTCGCCTGCTTGTCACCGGCGCGCGCACCCTTGGCGAGGCGCTCCTTGCGTTTCGTGAGCGAGCCCATATCTGCGAGGATGAGCTCGGTATTGATCACTTCGATATCGCGCACGGGATCGACGGAGCCGGCGACGTGATGGATGTCCTCGTGCTCGAAACAGCGCACGACCTGAACGATCGCGTCCACCTCGCGGATGTGGCTCAGAAACTGGTTGCCCAGGCCCTCGCCTTCGCTGGCGCCGCGGACCAGACCGGCGATGTCGACGAACTCGAAGGCGGCGGGGAGGATCTTCTCGGATTTCGTGATGCCGGCGAGTTTTTCGAGACGTTCGTCGGGGACGTTCACGATGCCGACGTTCGGTTCGATCGTGCAGAACGGGAAATTCGCCGCCTGCGCCTTGCGCGTGCGGGTGAGAGCGTTGAAGAGAGTGGACTTGCCGACATTGGGCAGGCCGACGATTCCGGCTTTGAGCATAGGGGCGGGAAGGTAAAGGACTTTGACAGAATTTACAGAATTAACCGAAGGTCCCGCCAATGAAGCTTCGCGACATTGTTTCGTTTCTCGACCGCGAGTTGCGCACGGCGGAGGTGAAGGATTATCCGAACGCCCACAATGGTCTGCAGCTCGAGAATGCCGGCGAGGTGACGCGCGTGGCCTGCGCGGTCGACGCCAGCGAGGCGGTGATCGATGCCGCCTGCGAGGCTGGCGCGGATTTGCTCATCGTGCACCACGGGATGCTCTGGCACGGCGCGCAGCGGATCGAAGGCGCGCTGTATCGGAAGTTGCGACGGGCGATGGAGGCCGGCCTGGCAATCTACAGTTCGCACCTGCCGCTCGACCTTCATCCGCGCCTCGGCAACAACGCGCTGCTCGCGAAGGCGCTCGGAATCCGCAAGACCGCGCCGTTTCTCGACATCGGCGTGCGCGCGGCCGTCAATCTGCCGCTGGCAACATTGATCGACCGGATCGAGGATGCCGTGCAATCGCCGGTGCACGTCGCGCCGGGCGGTCCGGACCGCGTGCGGAAGCTCGGCATCGTCACCGGCGGTGCGGGAGGCGAGGTGGCCAAGGCCGCGGCCGCGGGTGTCGATACGTTTCTCACGGGCGAGGGGACGCACTGGACGTTTGCCGCGGCGGAGGAGCTGGGGGTGAATTTGATCTACGCCGGACACTACGCCACGGAGACGTTCGGCGTGAAGGCGCTGGGCGCCGAGCTGGAGCGGAAGTTCTGCCTTCCCTGGGCGTTCATCGATCATCCATCGGGTCTGTGATCCCCGCGGGTGCGTTCCAGAGGTTGATTGGGGCATCGTTTGCGAGCTCGGCCTCGAGAATGTCCCGTTGAGTCCGTGCGTCGGCGAGGGAAGGATCGATTTCCAGCGCCTCGTTGAACCGACGAAGCGCATCGGTGTTCCGGTCGAGCGCGTGGAGGACCTGACCGAGGTTTACCAGGTTATTGGCGTCGTCCGGCCGCATCCGCACAAGGGTTTCCAATTCCATCCGCGCTTCGTCGAGTCGGCCGGACTGCGCGAGGGTGCGAGCCAGCATGAATCGGCAGAACGGAAACTCAGGTGAGAGTTCCACCGCCATTCGGCGCATGACGATCGCACCGTCGATGTCGCCGGTATCTTCGAGGATGTTTGCGTAGTTGGTGGCGGTCTGTGCGAGATCCGGTCGGAGCCGCTGGGCTTCGGCGAAATGGACACGCACGGCTTCGGCGTCGCCCCGCTTGATGAGTGCCATTGCCAGCCGGGTATGCGCCTGCCAGGCGTCCGGGTTCTGCGAGAGCGTGTAGGTCCAGAGCGTTTCCTCGTCCACGAACCGTCCAGCGTGACGGAATGCCGTGCCCATCCACAACGCCACCACGAGGATAATGGCGCCGACGCCGGCTTTTCGCATTGCCGGCGGGGAGGGAGGCGTGAGCACGCGGTTCACTCCGGCAACGGCAAGGCCGAGAAGGCCGAGGTTCGGCAGGTAAAGAAAGTGATCCGCAGTCCACGAAATGCGCATGTAGGCCATGTCGATGAAGCCAAGGACAGGCGCGAGGCTGATGAGGAAGACTCCGAAGCCAAAGATCACGTGACGCCCCCACGAGGCGCGGTGTCTCCACGCCCAGAGGAACCCTGCGACGAGCAGCGGCCAGGGAAGCCACAGCAGAACGTCCGTCCGATCCGCGATCCACTGGGGATACATCGGCAGGAGGTGGATTGGCAGGATCGTCTTCCACAAATAGAAGGCCACGGCGAGACCCGCGATGAGGGTGCGATCCACGAAGTCACCGGCAGGCAGGGGTTCGTCTCCGATCGCGCGCTGAAACTGGAAATGAATTGTGAACAGTCCAAACGCGACCGAGACGAGGAGAAACGGCAATACCTCGACCAGATTGCGACGGGTGATTTTTGCAGTCTTCCACCATGTGTGCAGGAGCAGGATCAACGGAAACGTCACCACGGAGGATTTCGCGGCGACCGCGAGCAGGAAACACCCGAGCGAGACCGCGTAGGCCACGCCCTTTCGAGAGTTTCCGAAATCCAGCCATGCGAGGAAGGAGAGCAGAAGCAGCGGAAGTGACAGCGTGTTCTTCAATTCCGAGATCCATGCGACGGACTCGACGAAAATGGGATGGATCGCAAAGATGAGACCGCCCAGCCATGGCAGGCCGATTCCGAGTTTCCAGAACACCCGCCAGATGAGCAGTGCGCTCGCGAGATGAAGCGCGATATTGCACAGATGATAACCGGCCACCGCCTCGTGAAATACCTGCCACTGAATCCATCGGACCGTGGCAGTGAGCGGAAAATAATCGGCACTGGGAGAGGCTCCGCTCCAGACGGTCAACCATCCCCACGGATCCTTGAGGTCGGGATTCAGCGGGATCGCTTCGTCATCGTCCCAAAGCCATTCGCCATGGACCGCCGGCGCATAGACCAGAAGCCCGGATGCCACGATGAGGAAGGCCTTCCAAAGCGTGGCAAACGTCAGCGGTGCAGCATTCCGACGGGGATGCGAATTCCGGGCACGGCGGGGCATGGAGGGGTGCGGAGTCGTTCGCAGTATGGTCCGGCTCCGTGGGGACTCGCGAGATGTTTGTCGCACTCGACGGGTGCGAACGCCTAATCGTTATCGCCGACGATGCTGGACAGGAATTTCTTCGAGCGTGATCCACTCCGTTGCGCCCGTGAACTGGTGGGCGCGGAACTTCGCTGGGGCGATGCGAGCGGCATCATCGTGGAGACCGAGGCGTATGACGCGGAGGGCGACGCGGCCTGTCATACATTCTTCCGTCCGAGTGCGCGTGCGTTCGTGGCCGCGCATCCTGCGGGCACGGCCTACGTGTATCTCAACTACGGGATGCACTGGCTCTTCAACGTCCTCGTGAAGGGGCGACGCCAGGGCTTCGTTCTCGTGCGTGCGCTGGAGCCGGTGACCGGTGTCGAGCGAATGATCGAGCGACGGAAAATGGCGGATCTGCGGAAGCTCTGCGCCGGCCCGGGACGTTTGACGCAGGCTCTTGGAATCGTAGGGAGCGACCACGGACACGACCTGTGCGTGGATCCTGTGTTCGCGCTGCATCCGCGTTCGCGGAGGATCCGGCCGGTCGCCGATTCGCGCATTGGCATCTCCACCGCGCAGGAACTCCTGTGGCGCTTCACGATGCCGGGGAGCGTGTTTGTCAGCGTGAAACCGCGAGGGGAAACAAAAAGGCCGGGACGATTCGGCGAACCATCCCGGCCTTAGTATCTTCCAAAGGAAGAACGATTACTTGGTGTAACCGGTGGTCGGAGCCGGAGCCGGCGCGGACTTGCTGGCGCAAGCGCCGAGGCCGAGCGACGCGACTGCGAACGCTGCGAGAGCTGCAATCTTGACGAGTTTCATGGATGTTTTTTCCCCTCCTTTCTCAGCATGTTGCTGCGAGCGATTTAGGCACATCCGCGGGGGGTGACAATGAAAATCGGAGAAAACGCCCGGCACCCGCAAATCATGTTATTTGCAAGGTCCGCGGGGGATTCACGCAACGATTTCAACAAGGCATCCGCACGCCACGCGGGGAAACAGATCGGCGATGTCCGCGTTGCGCATCCGCACGCATCCGTGGCTGGCCGGGGTGCCGATGAGCGATTCCTGATTCGTTCCGTGAATGTAGATGTAGCGGTCGCGCGTATTCGCGTTTTCAGGGTCGAGGCCTTCCAGCCTGAGGATCCGGGTAAGAATCCCGTCCTCCTCTCCACCGGGCTGTGCAATCTCACCCGTCGGGATCCGGCTTTTGAAAACCGCCCACAACGGCTCGCCCTCGCCGATCTTTTCGCAGATCGCGAACCGGCCCGTCGGTGTGCGGTAGCTGCCGGGTTCGAACCCGAGTCCGAATCTGGAGGTCGAGACGGGATAACTCGTCACGACCCTGCCGCGATCGAGCAGGTCCATTCGCTGATCGCGGACGTGCACGCGAATCGAGAATGAATTTCCCGGTTGGCCGGCGGGCGGTTCTGCGCTACTCATTGGCTCCTTTTTCTTATGAGCAGGCAGTATCATGTGGCGATCGCCGGGGCAACCGGCGCGGTGGGAGTGGAGATGCTCGAGGTGCTCGAGCGCCGGAATTTTCCGGTCTCCAAGCTCACCCTGCTTGCGTCCCCGCGTTCAGCCGGGAAGTCCTTGAAATTCCGCGGTGAAGACGTGCCGGTGCAGGTGCTCGGTCCGGACTCGTTTGCCGGCGTGGATATTGCCCTCTTCAGCGCGGGTGGTGGAATTTCGAAGGAATTTGCACCTCATGCCGTGAAGGCGGGGGCCGTTGTCGTGGACAATTCCTCGGCCTTCCGCATGGACGATCGCGTGCCGCTCGTCGTCCCGGAGATCAATGGCGACGACGTGAAGCGCCACGAGGGGATCATTGCGAATCCGAACTGCACGACGGCCATCACGCTGATGGGGCTGTTTCCGCTGCATCAGAAATTCCGCGTGAAGCGCGTCTTCGCATCGAGCTACCAGGCGGTGTCCGGTGCCGGCGCGCAGGCACTCGAGGAATTGCGCACGCAGGTCGGCGCGATCGAGGCCGGTCAGGCCGTCGAGAAGAAGGTGTTTTCCCATCAGATCGCGTTCAACGTGATCCCGCAGGTCGATGCATTTCTCGACTCCGGCTACACGAAGGAGGAGATGAAGATGCAGAACGAGGGCCGCCGCATCATGCACCTGCCGATGTTCCGCGCTTCGGTCACCTGCGTCCGGGTCCCGGTCTATCGCGCCCACTCGGTGGCGGTGAGTGCGGAATTCGAGCGTCCGGTGAATCTCGCGGAGGCCCGTGCGGCCATCGATGCCTTCCCCGGCGTGCGGGTCGTGGATGAGCCTGCGGACAACCGGTTTCCGATGCCTCTTGCTGTCGCGGGCAAGGACGATTGCGAGGTCGGCCGTCTGCGTCTCGACTGCGCGATGGACAACGGCCTGTGCTTCTGGGTCTGCGGCGACCAGCTGCTGAAGGGCGCCGCGCTCAACGCCGTGCAAATTGCGGAGTTGATTTAAGAATTTGGGAAGGAAGGCCATCCGTGGCACGGATGGTGCTTGGAGGTCTGTTACGAGATCGTCGCAAAGGCAGTGTTGTTCGAACGCCCGCCGACGAACAACCGTGACACCGAGACATCGTAGCACTATCCATATCCCATGAAGAAAGCCTCCCTTATCGCCGCAGTAGCGGTCAGCTTCGCGACATTCGCCCAGGCTCAAACCCTGCTCGTCGGCTGGAATTTCAACAACAACACCGCTGGTGCGGACGGAGCCTTGGGCAAGTTCGAAACGACGGGCGAATTTGAAGTCTACAGCGAGGAGTTCAAGCGCCTGACGGTTGCATCTCACGGCTTGAGCGCAGCCACGGCAACAGTGGAATTCTCAGGTTTGATTGGGGAGATGGGGGGGACTGCTAACAACAACTGGGGAACATTTGGTGGTTCCACGATCAATGCCTTCGAAGGGGATGCCTCCGGTGGAGCGCTGGCGATCGTGGGATCCGGGAACAATGGCTCCTCTGTCGTTTTCACGTTTTCCACCGTCGGTTTTGAGTCGATCGCCCTGAGCTATGCGTCGCGAAACACGGGCACCGGCTTCAATTTGCATACATGGGAGTGGAGCACCGATGGAGAGAACTGGAACGAATGGACGTCAGTGAGTGGGATTAATACCTCCTTTCAGGCTTTCACTCTTCCCGAGATTTCCGGGCTCGATAATCTCGAAATCGCTTATGTCCGCGTGTCGGTCTCCGGAGCCACGACAACCAACGGAAATACCCGCATCGACAATCTTCAGATCGTATCCGTGCCCGAACCCACGACCGTGGGTCTGATGGGGCTCGGCGCGACCGCCCTGATCTTCAGCCTTCGCCGCCGCCGTTCGATGTAACTGGACGATACCCGGTTTTGACTGAGTTGAGGGCTCCGCGAGAAATCGCGAGAGCCCTTTTCTTTTCAAAAACCGGTTGAGGAAGGAGGCTGATCGTCTAGAATTGGACTTCCAATGGTGCGCCAAACTTTCTCGATAGCGGCGGCGGTCGCGCTGTCCTTGTTGCCATGCGCTTCCGTCTTTTCCCAAGGAGCGACCTATCAGACTGCGGCCTTTTCCGGGGAGCAGGCTCCAAGAGGCGGGAAGTTCGCCGTCTTCGATCTCCCCCGAATCGGCGAGGATGGCACCGTGGCCTTTGTTTCCTGGCTGAGCAACGAGCACGTGGGGATTTTCAAGCACACGGCGGTTGCAGACGGCATCACGACCGCAGTGGTTTTGAGCGGGGATACCGCGGACGGGGATGAAAAGTTTTCGTTTTTTGGTCCGCTCTCTGTGTCCCGTGACGGACTGCTCGCCTACAGCGCCACAACGTATGGTCCCGAGTCCAGATCGGAGGGGATCTGGCTCGAAGATACCTATGCGGGGACGGGCTTGACGGTGCTGGATTACGGGGTTCCGGCGTTTCGTGCGGGAAACCGCCTTGGAATCAAAGCGATCGTCGACGACTCCGAAAGAGGTGGTCTTTACGAAGACCGTGAAGTGCTGCTTTGGGGGGCTCCGGAGAATCTGACGGCGCGACTCTCCACGGACGAAGCAGCTCCCGGATTTCCGAGTGGAACCGTGGTTCGCCGGATTTTCCGATACGAGGAGTCACCGGGGCACGGCATGGACATGAACGAGTCCGGCGAGGTCGCGTTGAAGGTGGTTGTTGCGGCATCGCCTTCGGGGACGCCGGTCCAACAGGGCGTCATTTATGCCGGCACACCTGGAGCCCTGAAAGTCGTGGCGGCGGAGGGGGCGGCTGCTCCGGCCGGGCTCGGGGTGTTCGAACGTCTGAGCGATGAACCGTCGATTGCCTCGAACGGCCTCGTTGCATTTTCGGCGAAGGCTTCGGATGAAAACCATTTTACCGAGGCTGTTTTCGCGGGGCGCCCGGGCAGTCTCGTCCCGATCGTGCGCGCCGGGGACCCCGTTCCCACGGCGCCGTCGGGGGTGAGATTTCGCCATTTTGGCCGCACGGTGATCAATGAAACCGGCGACGTGGTTTTTGGCGCGATCATCGAATATCCGAACGAGACGTATCGCGACGGAATCTGGATCAAGCGTCAGGACGGGCCTCCGGTGCTGATCGCGGTGAGCGGTATCACGCTGGACTCTCCGGCGGGACCGAAGGAACTCGCGTTCGTCGATTTCGCCGGCCCGGGCACCTTCAACAATCTTCATCAGTTTGTATTCCGGGCCGAAACCACGGACGGAGAGGCGGGGATCTATGTGGCGGACACACGTCCAGGCATTCCCTGGCTGCGACTGACAAAGCCGCGCACCCGCCGGGAGCAGGTCACGCAGGCACGGGTCGCCCGGATCGCAGGACGCGCGATCGACGACACCGGTATTGCGAGCGTGGAATACACGGTAACGCCTCTTGGAGAGGCGCGGGGAGCGAAAAAGCGGAAGCGTGCGGTCCGCGGTCCGCGACGCGCGAAGGGGGATCGCAACTGGAGCTTTGACGTGCCGCTCGCCCTTGGCCGGAACCGGATTTCCATCGTGGCGACGGACAAGCTGGGCAACATTTCCGAGCCGATCGTGTTTACGATGATCCGCTGGGAGCCCGGAGTGCGCGTCGCCAAGGCAAAGCGCCGCTAGGCGTTCAGCCGGGCAAGGATCTCGCCCGCGAGGCGCACGCTGATCCCCGGAATTTCGGCGAGAGTTTCCGCATTCGTCCGGCGGATGCGGGCCACGCTTCCGAACCTGGCCAGCAGGGCCATTTTTCGCGCCTCACTCACGCCCGGGATGTCGTCGAGCACGCTTTCACTGATCCGGCGCTTGAGCAGCAGGCTGTGGTAGCCGTTCGCAAAGCGGTGGGCCTCGTCGCGAATCCGTTGGAGGAGTTTCAATGCGCCGCTGTCTTCGGGCAGCCGTAACGGTAGCGGTCGGCCGGGGCGGTAAATTTCCTCGAATTCCTTCGCGAGCCCGATGATCGGGAGTTCGTGCAGTCCGAGGCGTTGGAGCTCCTTGCAGGCGCTGCTTAGCTGGCCCTTGCCGCCGTCGACGATGATGAGGTCGGGCAGCCCTGTCGCGCGGGAGTTCCGGGTTGCGGCGGCGGTGACGGCGCGGCGTGCGGCGTCGTAAGGGTTCTCCTGATTAAACTCCGCGTCGTCGCCTGCGGCGGCGCCCGCCTCGCGCAGGATCCGGCTGTATCGGCGACGAACGACCTCCGCCATGCTTGCGAAGTCGTTCTGTCCGGGCACGCCCGCGATCCGGTAGCGGCGGTAGTTTCCACGGTCTGGCACACCGTCGCGAAAGCGCACCATCGACGCGACGATGTGCGTGGCACTGATGTTCGAAATATCGAAGCACTCCATCAATACCGGCGGCCGCTCGAGCTGGAGAGCGTCCTTCAATGCGAGCAGGTCGGCCTGCGGGTTGATCGCGCGCGGGAGTGTCTTGCGCGTGAAGCGCGTGATCGGCTTCGTCGTTGCGCGAAGGTCGTCGAGCAGGTTGCGGAGCTGGGCGGCACGCTCAAAGTCCAGCCGTTCGGCGGCGGCGCGCATTTCCGCCTCGACCTGCGCGGTGAGTTCCCGCGATTCGCCGGAGAGGAACTCGCAGGCTTCCAGAACCCGGTCGCGATATTGCTCCGGGGTCGTTTCCGCCAGTTTCATGGGCACCTGGTAGGTGGAGGATTTCCGTTCCCGCTCGCTGGGGGATCCACGCCCAAACGTGAGAACACCGAATTTCTTCCGCATGAACGCGAGCGTCTGGCGCAGCGCCCCGGAGTCGGCGAAGGGGCCGAAGTAACGCGAGCCATCGTCCTTGCGCAGGCGGGTGAGGTGAAAGCGCGGCCATTCCTCGTCGAGGTTCACCCTCACGAGCAGGAAGCGTTTGTCGTCGCGGAAACTGACGTTGTATTTCGGCCGGAATTCCTTGATGAGGCGGCCTTCGTAGAGCACGGCCTCCGCCTCGCTGCGCACGATGTGCCATTCGAAATCCCAGATGCTGTCGATAAGGGCGCGCGTCTTGAGGTCGGCCCGGGTCTTCCGCGAAGGCATGAAATAACTCGACAGGCGTTTGCGCAGATCGCGCGCCTTGCCGACGTAGATCACCTTCTTCAACCGGTCGCGCATGACGTAGACGCCCGGCTTGTGCGGCACGTCGCGGAGCTTGGCGTTCAGGTCGATGTCGGGCATGGCAGCCTCCAATTAATCACGAAGGCCGGGAAGTGCACGAAGAGGAATGATTTCCTTGGTGAAGGACGGGGAGTTCGTGGTTGAAATTCCGTTGTGTCCACCTATCCGCGCGGATCGTTCAATTCGCACTGGTTCAACCTGTGCAACGCGATCGCATTCCAGATCATGATGGGAGCGCCGATCATCCTCTACGCGAAGTCGCTCGGCGCCTCGTCCACCGTGCTCGGCATCATTGCGGCCTTCACTCCGCTCATGACGGTGATGCAGCTCCCCGCCGCGCGATTCCTGGACCGGGTTTCCTACCGTCAGTTCGTGCTGAGCGGGTGGGGACTGCGAACGGTGTTCATCTTCGTCGTGGCGGTCGTGCCCCTGTTGAGCTTCCTCGATGCGACCTCGAAGCTTGCCGTGCTGCTCGCGGCGTTGTTCATCTTCAATCTCCTGCGTGGCATCTCGTCGGCGGGGTGGATGCCGTGGATCGCGGCGCTCATCCCGGAGGAAAGCCGCGGCCGGTTCCTCGCGCTCGACCAGCTCTTCATGTATGTCGGCAGCTTCGTCTCGCTGATGGCATCCGCGATCGTGATGACGGGGCCCGTGGATCCGTGGGAGTTCAGTGTGGTCTTCCTGATCAGCGCGATCGGCGGCTCGGCGAGCCTGTGGTTCATCAAGCGGATTCCCGATGCACCGGCGGGTGAGACGATCGTGCGATCGGCGCAGCGCGTGCCATGGCGCGAAATTCTTCGGCACCCTCCGTTCTTTCGGCTGCTCGTCTTCAACCTGCTGTTTATGATCGTCATTGGCAGCCTGAGCGTGTTCACCGTCGAATACCTGCGTGAGTTTCCGAGGTTCGATGCGGATCTCGTGCTGTATCTATCGGGCGCGGCGTTTGTCGGGCCGATCCTGTCGTTGGGGCTGACGGGACAGGTGATCGATGCGGTCGGCAGCAAACCGATTCTGAGGGCCTCCCTTGTAGGGTTTGCCGTCGTGCTGGCCGGGTGGTTTCTCATCGCGGCAGGCATTCTCGATTGCACGATTCCGCTCGTTGCGGCGCTGAATTTTCTGAGCGGCCTGTGTGCGGCGAATTTCAACCTAGCGAATCTGCGCATCACGATGGCCACGATGCCCGAGATGGGGCGCAACCATTTCTTTGCGCTGTTTACGGTCATCACCAGCCTTGGCCTCGGAGCGGCTCCGGTAATGTGGGGGGTGACACTGGACGCGATCGGAACCTATGAACTCGTCACAGGGTGGTTCGTCTGGCGCCGGCACTCGATCTATTTCGCAGTGCTCTTTGTGATTAATCTCATCGCGTTTCTCGCCGTAGGCGGTCTGCTCGAGGCCCGTCGGGCGAGGGAGGGAAATGTCGTCGCAGGCCGGCTCCGCAGGCTGTCGCGAATCTGGATGCGCTGATCAATCGCGACGCGCGATCGTGGACAGTTCCTGGCGGAGCTTCGCAATGTGGTTCTCCGGCAGCACGCCGCGCCACTGCGTGCCGGGATAGACGATGCACGAGCGGCCGATCAGGGAGCCGGGACTGAGCACCGCGTTGCAACCGATTTCCGAACGATCGCCGACGACCGCGCCGAATTTTCGCAACCCTGTGGTGACGGGACCTTCCGGGGTGGCGATGGTCACCGGTTTCCGGTCGAGCCGCACGTTTGAAAGAATCACGCCGGCGCCGAGGTGGGCCTTGTAGCCGAGGATCGAATCTCCGACGTAGTTGAAATGCGGAATCTCGGCGTCGTTGAAGACGAGGCAGTTCTTGAATTCGCAGGAATTTCCGGCCACCACGCCGTCCCCGAGGATGACGTTCTCGCGGATGTAGGCTCCGTTGCGGATCTGGCAGTTCTCGCCGATCCACGCAGGACCCTTGATCATTGCGCCGTGCTCGATGACGGTTCCCCGGCCGATGTAGACGGCATTGCTGATAAACGGCTTTCCGATCACCCTGCCGAGGATCGCGGGCTTCAGCCGGAACTGAAGATACGCGGTGATCTTTGGCAGCGCCTGCCAGACGTGCTCCACATCTTCGAAGAGGAGGCTGTGCTCTGTCTCCGAAAGGTCGAGGAACTGGTCGGGCGCAAACATGGCCGGGATTAAATCACGAAGGGTGCAACGGACACAAAGGAGGAATCCCGGGTCAGGTCGCCGGGCTGACCTTTTGCCCTTCCTTCGTGTCCTTTACCGTCCAGCCGAGGGCGGTGATCGCCTCGCGAAGACGATCGCTTTCCGCCCAGTTTTTGGCAGCGCGGGCGGCGGCGCGGGCATCGAGAAGCGATTGCACCTCCGCGGGGATGGGCGTTTCCTCGGGTTCGAGACGCAGCACCGTGTGAATCGAATCCCGCCAGTTTGCGAGGGAGCGGATCTGGCCCGGGGAGAGCGTCCCGGCGTCGAGGCGTTTGTTGGTCTCGCGGATCGTCTCGAAAACGGCGCCAAGCGCGGCGGAAACATTCAGATCGTCGTCGAGGGCGGCTCCGAAGCGTTCGAGGCCCAGATCTTCCGGGAGCGGTTCGGCGGAGGGGCCTGCACCTTCATCGAGCCTGCGGCTCCATTCGTCGAGGCGGTGCAGTGCGGTCCGCGCCGCGGCGAGGCCGTCGAACGTGAAGTTCAGCGGCTCGCGATACTTCACGGAAAGCAGGACGTAGCGGACCTCGCGGCCGGTCCAGCCTTTGCCCAGCAGGTCCCGGAGGGTGTAAAAATTCCCGAGACTCTTGGACATCTTCTGGTTGTCCACCAGGAGGTGTTTGCAGTGCATCCACAGACGCACAAAGCGGCGTCCGGTGACGCATTCGCTTTGTGCGATCTCGGCTTCGTGATGGGGGAAGATGTTGTCCTCGCCGCCGCAGTGAATGTCGATTTCCGGTCCGAGGATCCCGGTGGCCATGGCGCTGCACTCGATGTGCCACCCTGGCCGCCCGCGTCCCCACGGGCTGTCCCAGCCGACATCGCCATCGGCCTCCGTCCATGTTTTCCAGAGCGCGAAGTCGCCGATGTTTTCCTTTTCGTATTCGTCACTGGCGACGCGTCCGGAAGGCCGGAGTTCGTCGAGGTTCAGATGCGCGAGGGCGCCGTAGGTTGGGAAGCTGCGGATGCGGAAATAGACGCTGCCGTCCTCGGCCTGGTAGGCGTGACCGCGCTCGATGAGCGTGGAGATCATGGTGATCATCCGCTCGATGTGATTTGCCGCCGTGGCCTCGGGAAAATGCTGCGGCTTCTTGATTCGAAGCGTCTCGAGATCCTCGAAGAACGCCTTCTTGAACGGCTGCGTGAATTCCGCAAGCGGGACTCCCGCCGCACGGCAGCCGCGGATCGTCTTGTCGTCCACATCGGTGAGATTCATCACGCGGTTCACGGCGTAGCCGCGAAACTCGAGGTGCCGCTGGAGCAGATCCTCGAAAACATAGGCGCGGAAGTTCCCAATGTGCGCGTGGTTGTAGACGGTCGGCCCGCAGGTGTAGAGCGAGACGCGGCGGCCCTCCGTGTCGAGCGGCTGGAATGGCTCCACGGTGCGCGTGAGCGTATTGAAATACGAGATGCCCATTTGGAAAGGGACAGTGAATCTGGAATCTTCGATTCGGGAAATTCCAAATCGGCGCCCTGCATTTTCCGGGGCGGCGGAGATCCCGCGTTTGGAACACCTCCAAATCTGCTATCACGAGCCGCAAGATGTTCGCCCGGGTGTTGCTTGATCAATCGACCGGCCGGACGCTCGACTACGGAATTCCCGCCGCCCTTGTCCCCAAGGTCGCCGCCGGTTCGCGCGTCCGCGTTCCGCTGCGCTCGCGAGTCGTGCTGGCCACGGTCGTCGAAGTCGCCGGGCACTCGGATGCGAAGGGCGTCCGCGATATCGTGGATGTCGTCAATGATTCCGCGCTGGTGCGTCCCTCGCTCATGCGTCTGGCGAAGTGGATGGCGGACTACTACTGCTGCCCGGAGGAAGTCGCGATGCGGGCCGTGCTGCCGGTCGTCGTTCGCAAGGCCGAGATCGGGCACAAGGAGCGGCTGTTTGTTTCGATCGCACGGCAGGCATCCGACGACGAGCGGGCGGATCTCGCACGTCGTGCGCCGCGTCAACTCGATGTCCTGAACCGCATCGAAGCCGCGGGAGGCTCGCTCGAGGCGGCCGCGCTGGGTGAACTTCGTGCGGCGGCGAGGGCGCTGGAAAAGCGGGGACTTGTCCGTATCGATCCACGAAGGATGGACCGCGACCCGGAGGGCGAATATCTGCCGACACCGGATCTGGAGCTCAACGCCGAGCAGGCAGCCGCGCTGGCGGCCGTTCGTGAGGCGGTTGATGCCCCCTCCACGGCGAAACCCATTCTGCTCCACGGCGTGACGGGCAGCGGAAAAACCGAGGTGTATCTGCAGGCGCTGCGTCACGCGCTGGAACGCGGAACGACCGGACTGGTGCTGGTGCCGGAGATTTCACTGACCCCGCAGACGGTGGAGCGGTTCAAGTCGCGGTTTGCATCGATGCAAACGCAGGTTGCGGTGCTGCACAGCCATCTGTCGGATGGCGAGCGCCACGACGAGTGGCACAAGATTCATTCCGGCGGCGCGCGGATCGTGATCGGCGCGCGCAGTGCGATTTTTGCACCTCTCGAGAAGCTGGGCCTCATCATCGTGGATGAGGAGCACGAGGGATCCTACAAGCAGGATGAAGCGCCGCGCTACAATGCGCGGGATGTTGCGGTCTACCGCGCGAAGCTGGAAGGCGCAGCGGTGGTGCTGGGATCCGCGACGCCGTCGCTCGAGAGCTACCACAATGCGAAGAGCGGGAAATACCGTCTGGTGGAGATGCCGTCGCGCATCGACGACCGCGGAATGCCGCTGATCCGCGTGGTGGACCTCCGCTTGCAGAACCGCCAGCGCGGCCAGCAGCAGGTGCTTTCGGCGATGCTGTGCGCGGCCATCGAACGACGGCTGGCGGCCGGGCAGCAGACCATTCTTTTCCTGAACCGCCGTGGCTACTCCTCCGCGTTGCTCTGCCAGGCGTGCGGGCACGTCTGCCAGTGTTCGCATTGCAGCATCGCGCTTACGTATCACCGCGATGACGATCGAATCCGGTGTCACCTTTGCGGCCATGCCGAGCGCGCCCCGCGCGCGTGTCCGTCGTGCAAGGATCCGGGCATCCGTCATTCCGGATTTGGCACGCAAAAGGTCGAGGAGGCTGTGCGGAAGGTGTTTCCCACGGCGCGTGTGGAGCGCATGGACGCGGACTCCATGACGCGCAAGGGCAGCTATCGCGAGGCACTCGACCGCTTCAAGACCGGGAAGACTGACATCCTCGTCGGCACCCAGATGATCGCGAAGGGACTGCATTTCCCAAACGTCACGCTGGTCGGAATCGTGAACGCGGACATCGGTCTGCACATGGCGGACTTTCGCGCGGGCGAACGCACGTTTCAGCTTCTCACCCAGGTTGCCGGTCGGGCGGGGCGCGGCGATGCGGCGGGAGAGGTGCTCGTGCAAACATTCACACCGGCACATCCGGCGATCCAGCACGCCCGGCATCACGATTTCGAGGGGTTCTGGGAACACGAATCGGAATTCCGACGAGTTTTTGTGCATCCTCCGTTCAGCCGGTTTGTGCTTGTTACTTTACGTGGACCGAATGCGGAGATGGTGGCGTTCTGCGGCGAGACGATCGCCCGTCGCATCAAGGCGGCGGCGGATGGCGATTTGTTGGTCGGGGATCCGGCGCCCGCTCCTCTAGCGAAGGTGAAGGACGACTTCCGGTTTCACGTTTCCATTCGCGGTCCCAGCGCGCGTCGGATCAGCCGGCTGCTGCGCGCGGAGCTGGCGAAACTGCCCCTGCCGCAGGATGTGAGAGTGACGGTCGACGTGGACGCGATTCACCTTCTTTGACGCCGCCTTTACAACACGGGTCGCAGCCGCGAAATTCCGGGCGATTTCCGATGCGTCGCGCGTTCCATTTCCTCGGCCGGGTCGCCGGGGCTCTCGTGGTCCTGGGCGTGCCCTGTGCGCTCGGATATCTCCACTGGGTCGGATTCAACGAGGAGTGGCGTGCGAAGGTCGCCGAGGCCATTGGCGGCTCCGCCCTGTCCGTAGAGATCGGCAGACTGACGTTCAACCCCTTCCAGGGCATTGTTGCGGAGGGGGTCTCGGTGTCCCAACGATCGGCATCCGGACGGCGTATTGCGGACATCGACCGGCTTGTGGTCTCGCTGAATCTCGCGGAGCTGTTGCACGGCAAGGTGGCCATCGATCTGCTCGAGCTCGAGCAGGCTGCGGTATCGATTCCGTTTGCGGACGATGGGCAGACCCCCGACGCCATCGAGCTTTCGGATCTGAGTGCCGAGATCCATCAATCGGGTGCGCGACTGACGATCAGTCACGGGGAGTTCGATTTCCAGGGGATCGAAGTTTCGCTTACGGGGGAACTCCTGAACGCGGACGCGCGGCAGGAGGTGGAGCCGCCGTCGCCAGAGGACGACAAAGCCCGGGTTGCCGCGATTCGTTCGGCGCTTCGCGTGCTGGAGGATGTCCAGTTCTCCGGCGATCGACCGACTCTCGTTGCGCGCCTGACCGGAGATCTTTCCGATATGTCGACCCTGACCGTTCCATCGATCGAGTTTCGCGCGGGCGGCGTTGCGTTTCGTGAGCTGGATCTCGGGCGCGTCGGGATCAGTGCGTCGTATGCGGACAAGTCCGTGCGACTGGCACGACTCGCGGTGGATGGAGCGGCAGGCGAGATCTCCGTTTCGGGGACATGGAACGTCCTTTCCGGTGGGGAATTGATGGTGTCGGGCCGGGTGTCGGCCGCGGCGATTCTGGATTTCGCGGGACGCAACGGCGTGGCCGGGGAGTTGGACTTCGAGAAGATGCCGCAGATCGATGCGCGGCTGACGGGGGCGCCGGGTGCGGACGGTCTGGGAATCAGGGTGACCGGGCGTGTGGCGACCGGACCCTTTTCGATCAAGGGCGTGCCGCTGCGGAATCTCACTGCGGCGTTCGCCTGGGAGGGGGCGCGTTTCTACGTGCAGGATGCGGTCGTCGATGCAGAGACGGGAACCGTTCACGCGAACCTGTTGAAGACGGACGAGGGCTTTCGGATGAAGCTCGACAGCGACGCCATCCCGACGGAATTCGCGGCGCTCTTTGGTCCGAACGAGCGAAAGATTCTCGATCTGATGGAATTTCGCGATGCGCCGCGAGTGACAATGAAACTTTCCGGCGCGGAGTTGAAGATGGACTCCATCTCCGGCACCGGCTCGATCGAGCTTGGCAAGACAGCGATGCGCGGGGCATGGATCGATTCGGCGACGTCATCAGTTTCCATCGAAGACCGCGCCGTCCGCTACGAGAATTTCACGGTGAGAAAGGGGGACCGGCAGGCGACGGGAACGTTCACCTACGATTTCGGCCGGCGGGAGGTGCGTCTCGAGGGCGTGCGGTCGCGACTGAATCCCGCGGAGGTGTTGATGTGGGTCGATCCGCGCATCGCGGAGACCGTGGCGGTGTATCGTTTTCGCGGCGCGCCCGATGTCCGTGCGGACGGGCTGGTTCACATGGAGGATCCGTCGAGGAACGATCTGCGCATCGAGGTCGATGCTCCCGGTGGTCTCGATTACGAGCTTCTCAACCGCGATCTCCCATTCGGAGCCACCCAGGCGCACGTGCGGTTGAAGGGAAAGCACGTGCTGGCAAACGTCAGGAAGGCGAAGCTCATGGGAGGCGAGGTCGCGGTGGATGCCGACGTCTCGACCGATGAGAAGAATCCCGTTTTTGGAGCCACGGTCTCGGTTGCTGGCGTGGATTTTCCGTCGCTGACGAAGCTGTATTTCGGCTATTCGCGATCGGAGGGGCGCATGAGCGGAACCTATGCCTTCAATGCAAAGCTGCGGGATCCCGGATCCATGAAGGGTGAGGGATCCATCCGCGTGGAGGACGGGCATGTGCTCGCGATTCCGCTTTTTGGACCTCTTTCGGAAATTATCAGTGCGGTCATCCCGGGCGCCGGTCACGACAGCGCGCGACTGGCCACCGCGGATTTCACGGTCGCAAACAACCGGATCTCCACCAAAAATCTCGATATCGAGGGCGAGGGGTTTGGGATGTTTGGCGAGGGCAGCGTCGGCTTTCCGAAAGGGGATCTCGACATGTCGATCCGAATCAACGCGAAGGGCATTCCCGGCATCGTGCTCTTCCCGGTGAGCAAGCTTTTCGAATACGTCTCGACCGGCACGATGTCCGATCCCCAGTGGCGTCCAAAGATCGTGCCGAAGGAATTTTTCGATGTCCTCGGAATGGGAGGAGAAGGCGGCGGCAAGCCGAAACGCTCGCCGCTGACTCGGTAGGGAATCGGGACCGGGGAGACGGATGGGGCTTCTCTGAAACGCAAGACGGTCTCAAATAATTTATTGACCGAAAGCGCGTTTTGGAGCTATCGGCACACCCACGCACGAGCATCCCTACAGCTTTTGCGGAATCCCTCCAACCCTCCCTCCGCGTGAAAATCCCCTCCAGCGCGTCCCCGCGCTCGCCGGTGTTCGGTCGAGCCTGCAGCACGGCTTTGCGGTCGTTGCGCTTTCCCGGGTCGCTGTCGGGATCTCCACCAGCGTCCTGAAATTTTCCATTCCCTCCAACCCTCCCCCTCCCTCCATGAACAATCCCTCCTCCTCCGCTTGCGGAGCGGCCGTCATGCTCGGCATCACCTCACCGGGCGCCAGGCTCATTCGATTCTTCGATGGCAACGGCACGATCGCCCGGTGGCAGTTCCGCCGTCCGTAAATCTCTTCACCCCTCTCGTCCGGTTGTCGAAGTCGGCGGCCGGACATCTCCAAAAACCAAACACCCTCCAACCATGCATAGATCATTCCTTCCCCGCCAGCGTGCGGGGATGCTCTCCACCGCACTCGGCATCGCCGCAGCCACGTTGTTGACGGTCGGCAACCCCTCGACAGCACTCGCCGCGACCGCCGGCATCTACGGCGCGCAAAAGTTCTACAACCTCCCCACGAGCGAGATTGACGGACTGCGCGCGTCCGGAATGACGACGATGTTCCTGTTCACGCTGCAGATTCAGGCGAACGGCGACTTCTACTACAACAACACGCTCGTTGCTTCGAATGGCGTCTATGTTGGCGATCCGGCATGGCGTTCACGACTCGATGCCTGTCGCGCGATGCCCACAAGCATCAACCGCATGGAGATGTGCATCGGAAGCTGGGGCTCGAACAGCTTCAACTCGATCCGGGATCGCATCGCGGCCGACGGCACTGGATCCACGACGATCCTGTATCGGAACATGCTTGCCCTGAAGAACGCGCTCGGGTTTGAAGCCGTCCAGTTCGACGACGAGACCACGTATCACGTCTCCTCGGCCGTCGCGTTCGGCAACATGCTCGCGGACATGGGACTCAAGGTGACCCTTTGTCCCTACCACTGGGGCTATCGCACGTTCTGGCAGAGCGTCGCGTCGCAGCTCGGCAACAAGGTGGATGCGATCTACCTCCAGTGCTACGACGGCGGAGCAGGTAACAATCCCGCCGACTGGAACGCGCTGTTTGGGCGCAAGGTCATGCCCGGCTACTGGTGGCGGGATGGCGGCGGAGGAGCCCCCGGCCTCGCTGCGTTCACTGCGAAGATGCAGGCGTGGCGTGCCACCGGAGCCACGGGTGGATTCCTGTGGACCGACGATGTGATTGGCCCGGTCCAGACGGGGCAGTATGCCGAGGCGATTCACACGGCGCTAAACATCTGCAACGACGCGACCTACCAGCTCGTCAATCGCAAGAGCCTGCTCGCCCTTCAGCCCTCCGGCGGCGCTTCCGGCAACGGCACGCAGCTTCACCAGTGGCATTACAGCGGCAGCAACAGCTTCCGCTGGAAAAACTACAACAACAGCAGCGGCACGCGTCGTCTCATCGGCGTTGCAAGCGGGCGGGCGATCACGGTTCGCAACGGTTCCACCAATCAAAATGCGGCGGTGGAGCTCTACGACTACAACAGCGCCTACCAGCACCAGAAATACACCGCGGAGTATCGCGGGCAGGGCTACTACACGCTCAACTTCGTGCACTCCGGAAAATCGATGACCGTCGAGGGCGCTTCGACGAGCCCCGGCGCGAAGATCATCCAATACACGAACAACGGCGGCACGAACGCCCAGTGGCAGTTCCGCCACCCGTAACGCAGACGATTGAATGGCGGCCGCGCTTCAATGAGTGCGGCCGCCTTTTGCGGAGAATCCCTGTGGTTTTCGTGGAAACGTTTCATTTTTTCAGCCGCGCCATTTGTCTCACCCGTCTGCGCAGGTGCATGCGCTTTCTGATCGCACTGCCGGTGGTCGTTCTTTTCGCAGCGTGTTCGCGTCCGTCCGACGCGCCGCCGGTTCGCGAAAGCGTTCAAGCCCGGATCGAGAAGGCGCTTGCAGAGAGGAACCCGTCCGCTCGATTGAAGAATCTCTCCACACTCGGCGAGGAGCTCACCGAGGTTGAAATTGCCGAAGCCCTGGAGCGTGCTGGGACGCTGAAGGAGTTTCGCGAACGGGGTGTGTTCCAAACCTGTGCGATCCGCCGCTGGGCCGAGTTGAACCCCGAGGCTGCGTTCGACTACGTCGCCGGTTTGCCGGAGGGCCGCATGAAGGTGGAGACGATTGCGTTCGCGGCCGCGAAGCTCGCGGAGAAGGATCCAGTCACGGCGGCGACCCGGGCTGCAGCGCTGCCCGGCCGGGGCTCCCGTTCTCCCGCGATGGAGGCGGTCGCGGAAGTGTGGGCGGGCATGGATCCGCAGGCCACGTTGCAGTGGGTGCGATCCCTTCCGCCGGGATTTGATCGGCAGAATGCCAGGGATCGCCTTCTCTTTACCTGGTGTCACGAGGATCCGGTGGCGTGCTACGAGGAGGTGAAGGATCTGCCGGCGGGCAATATGAAGAACTCCCTCATCACGAACATCGCGACCGCATGGGCACAGGTGGATCCCGTGGCAGCGGACGAATGGGCGAGAGGTTTGCCGGAGGGGCCGGAACGCGAACTGGGACTGACCAACATCGCGGAGTCCTGGGCGAATACCGATCCGGCCGCTGCCGCCGAATACGCTGCCAGGCTTCCCTCGGGGATGATCCGGCATCATGGGCTGGTTTCCGTCGTGGGACCTTGGGCGAGTCAGGATCCGGAGGCCGCCGCGGAATTTGCGCGGAATATCGAGGATCCGGAAACGCAGCGAATGGCGATGGCCGAGCTGATGGATTTCTGGGCGATCCTCGATCCCGCAGCGGCCGGAAAGTGGCTCGCGACCTTGCCGCCGGGAGTGCCGCTTCAAAGCGCGGCAGCCGCCTACGTCGATGCCGTGCAATTCTGGGCTCCCGATCTCGCCGCGGAGCAGGCCCTGCGTCTGGATCCCGGTCTTCGCGAGGAGAAACTCGTTCAATGCTTCGAGCGGTGGATGCAGATCGATGCCGCCGGTGCCAGAGCATGGCTTGCGAATCAGGACCTGACCGGGGAGGTGAAGTAGCGATGCCTCGCGTTCGAATCGACGGCGGCCGGACAGCCATGATGCGTCATGCTCCGTCCTGGATCGTCGCGGCGGCGGGCGCCGGGGTGATGGTTTTCGGAGGCATCCTCTGGATGAGCGGACCGGCGGAGGAAGTCCGAAAGGGGACTTCGGCACGACCTGCACCGCCAACGGGAACGGAGAACGTCCGTCCCGATACGATGGCCTCCTTGCCGTTTGCGAGTTCGATCACAAGCGAATCTCCTGTCGTGACGGACCCGACGGCAGTCGATGAAACGACCGACGAGGACACGCTTGTAGCATCCCTTACGGAACTCGCGCGTGCGAATCCCGTTGCTGCCGCCGGCACGATCGAAACCCTGCCGCCTGGGGAACTTCGCGTTGCGGCAATGCGAACGGTGTTTCGCGAATGGGCGGCGGTTGCGCCGCGCGAGGCGCTGGAGTGGATCGAATCGACGAGCTCGGAGGACGGTCGCGACGTTGCGCGCGAGTTCGTTTACCACCGGGTCGCCGAGGATGATCCGAAAGCCGCCCTCGATGCCGCGCAGGAATTCGGGGCGGATCTTTCGATGCCCATGGTCCACGACCTCGCACAACAATGGGCGGAGCGGAACACGCCGGCAGCGCAGGAATGGGCGCTCTCGCTGCCTGAAGGCTCCGACCGTGACCGCATTCTTTCACGGGTCGCATTCGTGCTCTCCCAAAAGGATCCCGCTGCGGCGGGCAGTATGGTGGCTGGCAGGATTTCGCCCGGCCCCGAGCAGGAGGAGGCGGCGATGAGCGTGCTGCATCAGTGGGCGATCCGCGATCTCGAAGGCGCTTCCCGATGGGTGGCGAATTTCCCCCCCGGTGCGATGCGAAAGCGCGCGGAGGAGGAACTGGACGGGATTCGCCGGCATATGCAGCAGCCATGATTGCTTGTTTGCGCGGAAACGTCGCCGCAGCATGAGTGCGATTTTTCCCCTGGCGCGAGGCGAACTTTTGAGTCCTGTTTACGGGGATGTTCGTTTTTCCTCCCCCCGGAATTTCGTCTGCCACCCGCGAAGGCCGTCGCGCACCTGTTTGCTGGTCGTTGCGACTCGCGGTCGGCTCGATCGTGGCACTTGTTCTGTGCATCGCAACGGAATCGGCGCCGGCGTTCACGTCGCGCAACGCCGACACCATGCTGAAGGACTTCCTGTCCGCATTTCTCATTGAGAACGGCAATCTCGCGCACTGGCGGAGAAAGACCGGGCAGCCCGAGCAGGAGTGGTTCTGGACCACGGCCGAGATGATCGAGATGGTCGAGGATGCCCACGATCGCACGGGCAGCAGCGCAACCGCCGATACGATCCGGAAGCTCGTGGATGGCTTCATTGCCAAGCATGGATCGGACTGGGCATGGAACGAATACAACGACGACATCATGTGGGCGGTCTCGGCATTCGTCCGCGCGTATCACATCACGGGGAATCAGAACTACCTCACGATTGCGCGATCGAATTTCGACATGTGCTACGCGAGGGCTTGGAACACGGATGGCAACGGCGGCATGCGGTGGAAGCAAACCGGCACTTCGAAGAATGCCATCGCGCAATCGACGGCGGCGATCGCGGCTTATCGGCTTTTTCTCGCGACCGGTGAGCGGTCCTATCGAGCAACCGCCTCGCGAATCTACAACTGGCAGAAGGCAAACCAGGTCTATGCCAACGGCCATGTCCGGGACAACCCGCCGGGCAACAACGATCCCACGACCTACAACCAGGGAATGTTCATCGGCATCGCGAACTACCTGAATGACGTGGAGTGGGCGACGAAGGCGATGGATTATCTCCGGACGATGGGATCTCCCACCCCGACATCGGAGGGCGAAAACATCCTGCTCGACTATCCCGTGGACAACGACCTAGCGGGGTTCAATGGCATTGCCTACCGCTGGGCGGCGAAGTTCATGCTCGATCGAGGGCTCGAGGAAAAATATCTCGCGTGGCTTCGCGCCAATGCGAACCAGGCTCTCCGGGTGAGAAACTCCGCCGGGTTGACGTGGAGCAGGATGCACCAGCAAACGCCCGATGAACCGATGATTTCGTGGGCCTGCAGCAATGCGGTTGTCGCACTGAATGTCGTTCCTCCGGAGGATCCCGATCGGAAGGCCGTCAAGGTGAAGTCGCCGAAGACCGTTCGCATCGAGACGCGGAAGGCGAAATACCTCGTCAAAGGCACCGCGCGAAAGACGGTCTCGACCGTGTATCTGCAGAACAAGAGCGCTGCGAAGAAGAAGCTAATCGAGGCAAAGGGCGTCGCCACCTGGAAGGCGAAGGTTCCCCTCCGGATGGGATTGAACCGGATCAATGTCCTTGCCGACACCGGTGGCAAAAAGCCGGGGCGTATCACGACGATCCGCATCGTGCGTGTGCGCTGATTCGCGGACGCATCGACACATCGACGTTTCGGCACGAATCGTGTTTGCTGGATCCGGCATGAGTCTGGATCCCCGCCGCACCGTCGCCGAGTTGAAGGAATTGCGCGCCTTTTCGGCGGATGCCGACGGCGCGCAGCGCGTCGCGTTCACGCCGATGTGGCGCAAGGTTCGCCAGTGGTTGCTTGGGAAACTCGCGGAGCTTCCCGTGGAGACGGCCGTCGACGAGGCGGGAAATCTGTGGGCGACACTCCGCGGGGAGTCGGACCGCGCCCTGCTCATTGGCGGTCACATGGATTCCGTGCCGAATGGCGGCTGGCTCGACGGGTGCCTGAACGTGCTGGCCGGACTCGAGGTGCTTCGGCGAATCTGCGCGCAATATGATGGCAGACCGCCGGTCACGGTGCGGCTGGTGGATTGGGCGGACGAGGAAGGTGCGCGTTTTGGGAAAAGCCTGTTCGGATCCTCGGCGTGTTCGGGCAATCTCGATATGGACGAAGCGCGTCGGCTCGTGGACAAGGACGGCGTTGCGCTGCCGGACGCGCTCCGTGACTGCGGGATCGATCTCGAAAACGTGAAGGCTAGCCACGCGCAGCTCGGAAATGCCACCGCGTATCTGGAACTTCACATCGAGCAGGGGCCGGTGCTGCTGGACATGGACCTTCCGCTGGGAGCGGTGCTTGGGACCGTCGGCGTCGAGCGGCATGCGATCACGTTTCGTGGCCAGGCCGCGCACTCGGGAAGCACCCCGATGAACCGCCGTAAGGATGCGTTTCTCGCCGCGGCCCGGATGAGTCCGGAGATCTATGCCATCGCGGAAAAGCATGGGGGAGTCTGCACGATCGGCTCCTGCACGACGAAGCCGGGCATCGTCACGAGCGTCGTCGCGGAATGCCGCATCACACTCGATCAACGACATCTCGATGCCACAGCGCTGGCGGCGATGCACGCGGATGCGGTGGCGGCAAGCGAGCGCTTCGCGGCGGAGACCGGCGTGACGGTCGAGTGGGAGCGACTCTGGCACATCGAGCCGATTCCGTTTCATCCGCAGTTGATCGACCTGTGCGACGAAGCGATCCGCGAGACATGCGGCGTCTCGCACCGGCTGCCGTCCGGTCCGCTCCACGACGCGGCGGAGGTTGCGCGCGCCGGAGTGCCGACGGTCATGATGTTTGTGCAGAGCCTGCACGGGATCAGCCACAACAAGATCGAGGACACGAAGGAGGAGCACCTCGAAATGTCCGTCGTCGCGCTCGACAGACTGGCGGACAAGGCGATGGCCTGGATTTCCTCGTCCGGTTGAAATCCGGTCCACCCTGCCGGACGGATGAAGGGCGATCCTCTCGATTTGCCGGCTGCCCGGTGTTTGGCCTCGAAATTGCTCTGAGGTTCCTCTTCACTCAACTCGAACCCCGCTGGACGTATGGCCACACTCGCGACGATCGTTGACGGTCTCAAGCTTCCCAATCCCTTCATCATCGGCTCCGGGCCTCCCGGGACGAACATGAACGTCATCAACCGTGCCTTCCGCGAGGGATGGGGCGCTGTCATTGCAAAGACGATCAGTCTCGATGCGTCGAAGGTGGTCAACGTCAGCCCGCGCTACGGGAAGCTGAAGGCGAATGACGGCGAGGTCATCGGCTGGGAGAATATCGAGTTGATCAGTGACCGCCCGATCGAGATCTGGGAGGAGGAGTTCAAGAAGATCAAGGACGCGCATCCCGAGGGGGTCCTCATTGCCTCGATCATGGAGGAATACAACAAGGACGCGTGGACGGAGCTCGTGCAGCGTTGCGAGGCGACGGGAGTGGATGGGTTCGAGTTGAATTTCTCGTGCCCGCACGGCCTGCCCGAACGGAAGATGGGCGCCGCGATGGGGCAGAATCCCGAAATTCTCGCCGAGGTTTGCGAGTGGGTGATGGCCGCGGCGACCAAGCCGGTGTGGGCGAAGATGACGCCAAACGTCACGCACATCGAGGACCCGACCCGCGCCGCGCTCAGGGCAGGCTGCCACGGCGTGAGTGCGATCAACACGATTCGCAGCGTCATTGGCGTGAACCTCGACACACTGCGCCCGGAACCGACGGTCGAAGGTTACACGACGCCCGGCGGTTATTCGTCGAAGGCGGTGAAACCGATCGCGCTTCGCATGTGCATGGAAATCGCAAAGCTCATCGAGGCGGAATTTCCGGGGCGCACGTTGTCAGGCCTTGGCGGCATCGAGTCCGGCGAGGACGCCGCGCAGTTCATTCTGCTCGGGTCGGACACCGTGCAGGTCTGCACGGGCGTCATGAAATTCGGCTACGGCTGCGTAAAGCAGTATTGCGAGGAATTGCTCGCGTTCATGGAGAAGCACGGCTTCCAGACGCTTGCCGATTTCAAAGGGAAATCGCTGCCCTATTTCACGACGCACGCGGAGCTGGTCCGCATGCAGCGCGAACGCAAGGAGGCCCAGGCCGAGGCAAGGAAAATGGTCAAGGCGGACGGAGAATGGAGCGGCGATGAATTTGTCGCGCAATCCGACGCGCTTGCGCGGGGCTAGGGAGGAGTGACGGATGATGAGTGACGAGAAGCCTCCAACGCCGAATCGTCACCCGCGCGCGTCCCTCATCACGACTCATGAAAATCTGTAAAAGTTTCATCGGCGGAGAGTGGGTGACGCCGGAGGCGGCGGAGTCGTCGCAGGTGTTCAATCCCGCGCTCGGAGAGGTGATCGCGGAGGTGCCGCTAGCTGGTCCGGATCTGGTCGAACAGGCCGCACAGGCTGCGGCGGATGCCTTCCCCGGCTGGTGGGAGACTCCCGCAGTCGATCGGGCGAACATCCTGTTTCGCTACAAGGCGCTGCTCGAGCAGGAGTTCGAGTCGATTGCGCTGCTGATCTCGACCGAGCATGGCAAGACGCTTGGCGAGGCACGCGGAGACCTGCGCCGGGGGATTCAGATGGTCGAGTATGCCTGCGGCGCGCCATCGCTGTTGCAAGGCGAGTCGCTGGAGAACATCGCACGCGGCATCGATTGCGACGCGATCCGACAGCCGCTCGGTGTGTGCGCGGGCATCACGCCATTCAATTTTCCCGCGATGGTCCCGCTCTGGATGTTTCCGCTCGCGATCGCCTGCGGAAACACGTTCCTGCTCAAGCCCAGTGAGAAGGTTCCGCTGACCGCAACGCGACTCGTCGAGCTGGCGACGGAAGCCGGACTTCCGGACGGCGTTCTGAATCTGGTGAACGGCGGGCGCGAAGTCGTCGACGCGCTGCTCGTGCATCCTGCCATTCGTGGGATCTCGTTCGTTGGATCGACGCCCGTCGCGAAGCATATCTTCGAGGTGGGGACCCGCCACGGCAAACGCGTGCAGGCGGCCGGCGGCGCGAAGAATTTCATCCTCGTGATGCCCGATGCGACGGTGAGTGAGTCCGTTCGCGGACTTGTCGAAGCGGCCTTTGGATGTGCGGGCGAGCGTTGCATGGCAGGCTCGACGGCGATTGCCGTGGGCAAGGCCCGGGACCTCGTGATTCCCGAGCTCGTATCCGCCGCGAGAAGCATCAAGGTGGGGGCTGCGTTTCGGGATGCAAACGCGCAGATGGGCCCGGTCATCACCGCGCCGCATCGCGATCGGGTGCTTTCCTTGATCGACGCCGGTGAGCGGGATGGGGCGAAAGTCGCAGCGGACGGCCGCTCGGTGAAGGTCGATGGCGCGCCCAATGGGTTCTATGTCGGAGCCACCGTGCTCGATGGCGTGCTGCCCGGGACCACCGTGATGAACGAGGAGATTTTCGGCCCGGTGCTCAGCGTGATGCACATGGAGGACCTCGACGCGGCGATTGCGATTGCGAATCAAAGCGCCTACGGCAACGGTGCGGCGATCTTCACGAACTCCGGCCGCGCGGCGCGCGAATTCAAGCACCGCATCCGGGCTGGAATGGTCGGGATCAACGTGGCAGTGCCGGCGCCGATGGCGTTCTTTCCATTCAGCGGGTGGAACGAATCGTTTTTTGGTGACCTTCATCTTCAAGGCCGCGAGGGCGTCGCCTTTTACACCCAGCAGAAGGTCACGACCTCGCGATGGTTTGCGCCGGGTGAAGGCGATGTGTGGGCACGGTGATTAATCGAGTTTTATGAGTCTTCTGATCAGGAACGGGGAAATCGTCACCCCCGATTCGCGTTACGTGGCGGACATCCTCTGCGAGGGAGAGACGATCACTCGCATCGATCGAGGGATTGAAGCGGCTGCGGGCACAGAGGTGATCGACGCCAGCGGGAAGTATGTGTTTCCCGGGTTCATCGACCCCCACACGCACATTTACCTGCCGTTCATGGGAACCTATTCCCGGGACACCTACGAGACGGCGAGCAAGGCGGCGCTCGTGGGGGGCACGACGACGATCTTCGACATGTGCTGTCCTTCGCGGGCCGAGGAGCCGATGGCCGGCTTCGAGACGTGGAACGCGAAGAGCGAGGGCAAGTCGGCGTGCGACTTCTCGTATCACATGGGTGTTACGAAATTCGACGACGCCAGCGAGTCGCAGCTCCGCGAGATTGTCGCTCGCGGCGTGCAGTCGTTCAAAATCTTCCTCGCCTACAAGGGGGCGTTCGGAATCGATGACACGGAGTTGTATCGCACGCTCAAACTCGCGAAGGAACTGGGTGCCGTCGTCTGCGCGCATTGCGAGAACGAAACGCTCGTCGCGGAGCGGCAGAGGGAGCTGATTGCCGCAGGCGTGACCGGGCCGGAGGGCCACTATTTGAGCCGGCCGCCGGAGGTCGAGGCCGAGGGCGTGCATCACCTGATGACGTTTGCGGAACTCACCGGAGCGAGTGTTTACATCGTGCACCTCAGCTGCGAGGAGGCGTTGAGGGAAGCGGTCGCCGCACGGCTGCGGGGTGTGAACGTCGCGGTGGAAACGTTGATCCAGTATCTGTTGCTCGACCGGGCGTATGCGGAGCGGGGTGGATTCGAGGCGGCAAAATACGTGATGTCCCCGCCGTTGCGCGATGCGGCAAACCAGAACGTGTTGTGGGCCGCGCTGCGCAACGGTCTCGTGCAGACGGTCGCAACGGATCATGCGCCGTTCGACTTCGAGAGCCAGAAGCCGATGGGCTCGGATGACTTCACGAAGATCCCGAACGGAATTCCGGCACTCGAGGAACGCGTGAACCTGCTCTACACGCACGGAGTTTGCACCGGGCGGATCGACTTGCAGACCTTCGTCGAGGTTGCGAGCACGAACGCCGCGAAGCAATTCGGGCTGTTTCCGCGAAAGGGCGCCATTCAGCCCGGTGCGGATGCGGACCTGGTCGTTTACGATCCGACCTATCGCGGCACGCTCTCGAAGGCGACGCAGACGCACGCGGTCGATTACAATGCCTTCGAAGGCTGGGAAATTCAGGGACGACCGGCCGTTGTCACGTTGCGCGGAGCGGTGGCGGTGCGTGACGGAGAGTTTGTCGGCTCGGTGGGGCGCGGGAAATTCCTGGAGCGTCCGACCGGGCGGACGTGATGGAGGGGGCTGCAGCGAACGTTCCGGCGATCGGGCACGGATACCGATTCGATCCAACGCACGGGTATTCGTTCGACGATCTTCTGCAGATCGAGCCGCCGGAACCGCCTGCGGATTTTGAGGCCTTCTGGCGGGCGCGGTATGCGAAGGCCATCCGGATCGTTCCGAAACCCAAGCTCCGCGACACAGGCGCGGACTGGAAGAGCTGGCGTGTGTTTGGTCTGTCGTATTCCTCGACGGACCGCGTGCGTGTGAAGGGCTGGATTCTACTGCCGGTCTCGGGCGTGGTGCGACGCGGATTTGTGATCGGACATGGATATTCGGGCAGAACTGAACCGGATGTGCACCTGCCGTTCGAGGATTCGGCGCTGGTGTTTCCGTGCTTTCGCGGGCTCGGACTCACGCGGCATGGCACGATTTCCAGCGATCCGCAGTGGCACGTGCTGCATGACATCCAGGAGCGGGACCGTTACGTGCTCGGTGGTTGCGTTGAAGATCTTTGGTGCGGGGTGAGCGCATTGCTGCGGATGTGTCCCGCAGTCGCCGGGCATATTGGTTACGTGGGCATCAGCTTTGGCGGAGGAATTGGCGCGCTGGCGTTGCCCTGGGACGACCGCATTCAGCGCGCGCACTTCAACGTGCCGACGTTTGGCCATCAGCCGCTGAGGTTGAAGCTTGGCTCGACCGGCAGTGCTGCGAGTGTGCAGCGGTTCGTGAAAAAGCATCCGCGCGCTGTCGGAACGCTGCGGTATTTCGACGCGGCGACGGCGGCACGATTTGTCCGGCAGCCGGTCCTCTGCGCGTGTGCGAAATTCGATTCATCGGTGGCTCCCGCGGGCCAGTTTGCGGTGTTCAATGGACTTGCGGGACCGAAGACGCTGTTTCCCCTGACGGCCGGACACCACGCGTTCGAAAATCAGGCGGAGGAGGAACGCGAATTGCTACGGGAAATTGACAGATTTTTCCGGGACCTCTGACGCGTCGTCTTGCGAAGGGCATTTCCCGGAGCGACGCGATGAACCGGGAATATCACAAATGGTGGAGTCCGAGTCTCGGGCGGGAGATGGAGCTGCTCGTCTTCGGGCACGCAGGCGCGCGGGTGCTCGTGTTTCCGACGCGCGGCGGACGATTTTACGAATACGAAAACCTGGGCATGACGGAGGTTCTGCGGAGCAAGGCCGAGGCGGGCCATCTCCAGCTCTGGTGTGTGGACAGCATCGATACGGAGAGCTTCTACTGTTTCTGGGCGCATCCGGCCGGCCGCATCGGCCGGCACCAGCAATACGAAAATTACATCCTGCGGGAGGTGCTTCCGTTCATGGATGCGCGGAATCCGCACCCCTGCACGATTGCGCATGGATGCAGCCTCGGAGCGTTCCATGCGGCGAACATCGCGTTCCGGCATCCGCATCGTTTCCAGAAACTCGCCGCGTTCTCAGGCCGCTACGATCTGACGTGGAGCGTGGAGCATTTTCGAGATCTGTTCGATGGCTACTACAGCGAGGACATCTACTTCCACACGCCGACGCACTTTTTACCGAACCTCGGTTGTGAGGAACGGCTGCGGCATCTGCGTCGCATGGATATTGTGATGACCGTGGGGCGGGAGGATCCGTTTCGCGCAAACAACGAAGCGCTCAGCGACATTCTGCGCAGCAAGGGCGTGGCGCACTCGATGTTTGTGTGGGACGAGCGCGCGCACCAGGGGAGATACTGGCGGCGGATGGCGCACCTCTATGTCTGAATGGGTCGTGGGCGCGGCGTTTGAGTTTTGCCTTTTGCAGCCGATCCTATAAGTAACGGAAAAGGGTGGCGGTTCGCACCGGGCCGGAGCCCGGAGGCTACCCCTCGAGGCAATGTATCGGATCATTCTTCTTCCGGGAAACTCGGACTACGAGCGGGTCATTGACCGGCTCCTGGTTGATCGCTTTCGCGGCCGGTATTTGATGCGGGTCGAAGCCTCGGTGACAGGCACGCTGCCGGAGATCAACGGAGCCAGACCGGATATCGTGCTCGCCGTTGTCGGACAGGACGAGGATCCCGAGGAGAGGATGCGGAAACTCGTCGACTACGCCGATGGCACTCCGGTGATTGCGCTCATTGGGAACCAGGCGGAGGAATTCGAAATCCAGCTCCTCCAGCATGGTGCACAGGAATGCCTCGTCGTTTGCGAACTCACGTCGCGTGCCCTCGCCCGGGCGATTCGAAATTCCGTCGAGCGCGCAAAGGTGGAGCGCAAGCTCGAGCAGGAGGAGGAGATGTTGCGCAACCTCCTCGCGAAGCTGCCCGACCGGATCTATTTCAAGGATCTCAACAGCCGCTTCGTGCGTGTGAACCAGGCGATGGCCGAGTTGTTCAAGCTGCGTCGCCCGGAGGATGCGATCGGAAAAAGCGATCACAATTTTTTTACGGCCGAGCATGCGCTGCCTGCGCTGAGGGACGAGCAGCGGATCATCCAGACGGGCGAACCAATCATCGACAAACTCGAAAAGGAGACGCTGCCTGACGGACGGATTGGCTGGGCGCTCACGTCGAAGCTGCCGCTGCGCAACAAGGCGGGGGAGATCGTCGGCACATTTGGCATCTCGCATGACGTGACGGCGATGAAACGGCTCGAGGAGACGATCGACGCCGAACGCAAGCGGCTGCAGGCGCTCAGCGAGGAGCTGCACGCGAAGAACCTCCAGCTCGAGCAGGACCTCGTGATGGCCAAGGGTATCCAGGAAGCGCTGCTTCCCGGGAGGCGGTTCGTGTTTTCGCCGGAAACCGAGGGCGCAGCGATCGAGTGCTGCTCTGTTTACCGGCCCGCCGCGGCGGTGGGGGGCGACTTTTTCACGGTGATCCCGGTGTCGAAAACCGAGGTCGGCGTGCTGATTTGCGACATCATGGGCCACGGTCTGCGCGCCGCGCTTGGCACCGCGATCATGCGTGGCCTCGTGGAACAGCTGAAAGCCGAGGCGAAACGGCCGGACCGTTTCCTGACTGCGTTGAACCGCGGATTGCGCGCAATCCTGCGCAATATCGACGAGCCGCTGCTCGTGACGGCGTGCTACCTCATCGCCCGCTCGGACAGCGACGAGGTGCAGGTATCGAGTGCGGGACATCCGCTGCCATTGCGAATCGATCGGGCGAGACGCGAGGTGAATACGCTGGGCACGCGGAGATCGGTCCACGGTCCGGCGCTGGCGCTCTTCGACGACGCGAAGTTCACGATGGAAAGTTTCCGCCTCTCAGAGGAGGAACTTGTTCTTTTGTTCACGGATGGGGCGATCGAGATGAGCGCTCCGGACGGACGGGAGATCGGCATCGACCGCTTCATGGCCGCCGCCCGGAAACATCTGGATCTGGAGCCGGGACGGATGTGCGAAAAGGTGCTCGAGGAGATCCAGTTTGAGGCCGGTGGGGCGGCGTTCGAGGATGACGTATGTCTTTTGACCGTGGCCCGGCACAGTGGAGCGGACGGAGCCGTGACCTCCGGAACGGTGACGGAAGTGCAGGTCGCAGGTTGAGGGCTACTTCAGCGGCCAGAACAGAGGGATGAGCAACGTCACTTCGAAGAGGAAGAGGACGTTCAAAGGAATGCCCACGCGAAGGAAGTCGCGGAATTTGTAGCCGCCGGCACCGTAGACGAAGGTGTTCGTCTGGTAGCCGATCGGAGTCGCGAAGCTGGCGGAGGCGGCGAACATGATCGCGACGAAGAACGGCACGGGATTCAGTTCCAGCGCGACCGAAGTCTGGTAGGCGATGGGGGTGAGCAGGACGGCCACGGCGTTGTTCGAGATGAATTCCGTGAGGACGGTGGCGATCAGATAAAACACGCCAAGAACCAGGATGGGATTGGCAGTGCCGATTTCGGAAACAGCCCGGTCCACGAGCCATTGCGCGGCGCCGGTGTTTTCCATGGCCGTGCCTAGGGAGATCATCCCGACGATCATGGCGACAATACGCCAGTCGATGGCGTCGTAGACCTCGCTCATGCGCAGACAGCGTGTGGCGACCATTGCGACAACCCCTGCAAGGGCGAGAATCGAAATGGGATAGAGGCCGGTGGTGGCGAGCACGATGACCAGCGCCAGAATTGCAAGGACGATGGGTCGCTTCTCGCGACGGGCGGTGGGAACAACGGTGTCCGTGAGCAGGAGGAGGTCGGGATTGCCGTTCAGGCGGGCGAGGCCGTCGGTCGAGATGCGGAGGAGGAGGGTGTCGCCGAACTGGAGGGGAACGGTCCCGACGTTGCGGGTGATGTTCTCGCCATGGCGGTGAATTGCGACGACGAGCGCGTGGAAGTTTTCGCGGAGGCGGGATTCGCGCAGGGTTCGGCCGGCGAAGTGGGAATTGTTCGTGACGACCGCCTCGACAACGACCGCATTCTCCGTCCGAACGCGTTCGAGACCGAGACCTTCCTCATCCACGAGGTCGATGCCTTCGATGGCGTGAACCTCGAGCATCGCAGTGCGCGGTGCGCCCAGCACGAGACGATCCCCGGCATGCAGGACGACGTCGTGGAGCGGGTTCGGGAGGAGTTCGTCATTGCGGAGGATGCCCTGGACCCGAACATTGGCGATCTTGTGCAGTTCGGTGTCTTCCAGCCGCTGACCGCGCAAAGGAGAATTTTCGGCGACGAGCATCTCCGCGATGTATTCCCGCATGGGCGAGGAATTCACGAGGCTGGCGAGAGACTCACGATCAGGCAGGAGGCGACGGCCGATCAGAGCCATGTATCCGATGCCCGAGACGGCGACGAGAAGTCCCAGCTTCGCGATGTCGAAAATTCCAAAGTCGATGTTGTAGCGGTCGCGAGCCAGGGAGCTCACGACAAGGTTCGTGGAGGTGCCAATGAGCGTGCAGGTCCCGCCGAGGATGGCGGCAAAGGAGAGCGGAATGAGGAGCTTGCTGGCGCTCACGTGGTAGTGACGGGCAACGCCAAGAACGAGCGGAAGAAAGGCAACGACGACCGGCGTGTTGTTGATGAACGCCGAGCAGGCAGCGACGCTCGCCATGAGCACGACGATCAGTTTCGTCTCGGTCATGTGCGGCATGCGTCGCAGCATGCGACCGATGTCCTCGATCGCACCGCATCGCTGAAGGCCGGCGCTAAGAATGAACATCGCTGCCACCGTAATGGGCGCCTCGTTGGAAAATGACAGAAACGCCTCCGCCGGAGTGATCCAGCCGACAAGGGTAACCACGACGAGCACGCCGATCGCCACAAGATCGGGCGGAACGGCTTCCCACAGAAAAAGCAGGAAAACGATCAGGATCAGGAGGAAAACGAGGGCGATGCTCAGGGTCATGGCAGCCAAAGCTGACCGCGGAGATAAGCAAATCGCCGCCGAGACGACTAGCGTCGTCTATCAAAGAAATTTCGAAGTAATTCCCGGGCCTCCAGAAGGTTGCGCCTTCCGGCGGTCCGCATTGATCCGTTGAGACGGCGGAAATTCCGCCCCCCCTGTGCCTTCGCGAGCGCGTGTCAGAACTCGCCAAAGGCCGTGTCGAGGACCTCTAGCAGGAAGTCGGCGTCGGCCTTTGTGATGCACATCGGAGGGGCGAAGCGGATGGTCTGGCCGCGGAGGCCGCCCTTGCCAATGAGAAGTCCGAGCTCCTTGGACCGTTCGACGACCTGCGCGCATTCGGCGGTTGCAGGTTCCTTGGTTTCGCGGTCCTTGACGAGTTCGATGCCGAGCATGAGGCCCCTGCCGCGCACGTCGCCAATGATCGGATGCTTCTCCTTCAGTCGCGCGAGGCCTTCGAGGATGTGCGTGCCAAGGGTGGCGCAGTTTTGCTGAAGGTTTTCCTCGTCGATGATTTCGAGCACGGCCTTGCCGACGGCGCTGACGACCGGGTTGCCGCCAAACGTGTTGAAGTGAATTCGCTTCGAGAGGCTGGCGGCGATTTCCGGAGTGGTGACCACCGCTGCGAGCGGCACTCCGTTTCCGATGCCCTTGGCCATCGTGACGATGTCGGGAATGACGCCCTGAGTCTCGAATCCCCAGTAGTCCGAGCCGGTGCGGCCGAATCCGGTCTGCACCTCGTCGGCGATGCAAACGCCGCCCGCCGCGCGCACATGTTCGTAGACGTGTTTGAGGTAACCGTCGGGGAAGACGACAAATCCGCCGACGCCCTGAATCGACTCGGCGATGAAGCCGGCGATTTGTCCGGACGTCGCGAAATCAATGACCGACTTCACGTCATCGGCGTATTTGCGGCCGGCGTCGGGGTCTTCGTAACCGTAGGGCCCGCGATACGGATACGGGGCTTGCGCATGGTGGACGCCGAAGCTGTGCGGAATGTTGAACTTCCACGTGCTGTGCGCAGTCAGCGAGAGCGCGGCCGCGTTGCCTCCATGGTAGGCGTTGCGCAGCGCGACGATGTCGTAGTTGCCCGTGTAGGCGCGGGCCATGAGAAGCGCGAGGTCGTTGGCCTCCGACCCGGAATTCACGAAGTAGCAGACCTTCAGGTCGCCGGGCATCTTTGCGGCAAGCGCCGCCGCGTATTCCGCGACGTTCGGCTGGAGGTAGATGGTCGTCGAGTGCTGGAGCGTTTCGTTCTGCCGGTTGGCCGCGGCGACGGCCTTGGGATGGCAATGCCCGACACTCACGGTGACGATGCCACCGAGACCGTCGAGGTATCGCTTGCCGGTCTCGTCCCACACATACTGCATGTGGCCTTCGACGAGCATGATCGGCTGCTTGTAGTAGAGGAAGATGCCCGGGTTGAGGAACTGGGCGCGCAGCCTGCGAACTTCGTCGATGGATGGGCCGGTGTAGGGCTTGGGAGCGTGATTGGTGGGCGGGAGCGTCGGCATGGCGGATCAGCGGTTGAGCGGTGCGGGGGAGATGCGGCGAAGAAGAAGGTAAACGACGAAGGCGACGGCGAAACCGACAAACCACGCGCCGTCGTAGAGCCAGCCCAGCACGGGTGGCAACGAGGCCTTCGGGATGGCGCCAACCGTGGCGAGAAAGCCGGGCAGGCTGGGCAGGATGCCGAGTGCGAGGGCGCCGAGAGCCGCGAGTCCGAATCCACGATGATAGCTGTAGATGCCGACGGGATCGTAGAGTTGGCCGACCTCGAGCCGGCGGCGGCGGATCAGGAAATAGTCGGCGATCATGACACCGGCGATCGGGCCGAGGAGCGCGCTGTAACCGATGAGCCAGATGAAGATGTAGCCCTTCGGATCGGCGTAGAGTTTCCAGGGGAACATCAGGATTCCGATAAATGAGGTGATCAATCCGCCCGTGCGAAAGCTGATGAAGCGCGGGGCGAGGTTCGCGAAGTCGTTGGCGGGTGAGACGACGTTGGCGGCGATGTTTGTCGAGAGCGTGGCGACCGCGAGAGCGAGCAGGGCAATGGCGGAGAGCGCCGGATTTTGGAAGAGGGCGATGAGTTGGACGGGATCCCAGATCGCCTCGCCGAAGACGACGACCGTCGCGCTGGTGACGGCGATTCCGATGAAAGAATAGAACACCATGGTCGGCGGAAGGCCGATGGCCTGACCGGCGATCTGTGCGCGCTGGCTTTTCGCGTAGCGGGAAAAATCGGGAATATTCAGCGAGAGCGTCGCCCAGAACCCGACCTGCGCGGTGAGACCCGCGATGAAGACCGGCCAGAACGCTCCGGGAGTCGTGAGCCGGGACGGTTCGCTGAACAAGGGTCCGAAGCCGTCCGCAGCATTCCATGCCCATACCATCAGCGCCAGACCGATGAGCAGGAGGAACGGCGCGGAGAAGGACTCGAGCCATTTGATCGATTCCATGCCGCGCACGATGAACCACACATTCACCGCCCAGAACGCGAGGAAACAGGCGAACTGGCCGGCGGAGATGCCGAGCACCGGCAGCACGTCGGCGGCGGTCGCCGGTTGAAAGCCGATGATGAGCGCGAGCGTCCCGTAGATTGCGGATCCGCCGATCCACGTCTGAATGCCAAACCATCCACACGCCACGACGCCTCTCATGAGCGCCGCGATGTTTGCCCCACGCGTGCCGAAGCTCGCCCGCAGCAGCACGGGAAACGGGATGCCATATGCCGTGCCGGGATGGGCGTTCAGGAGCATGGGCACGAGCACGATCACGTTTCCCAGAAAGATGACGAGAAGCGCCTGCCACCAGCTCATGCCGGTGGCAATGAGGTTGCTCGCCATCGTGTAGGTGGGAATGCAGACCGCCATGCCGACCCACAGAGCGGCAATGTGCCAGGCGCTCCACGTCCGACGACCGGACGGGACGGGAGCAAGGTCGGGATTCCACAAGCTCGAGGATATCTGCGGCTCTGCGGCGGGGGCGTGCATGGACTCTTCCTGTGGATTAGCGGGCAAAGCGTATCTTGCCAAGCCGCCTGCCAATCGAAGCAGCTTCGATACCAACGTCTCCGTTCGAGCGTTCGATTGACATCGAACATGGTTGAGTGCGCCGCAGCTCTCGTGAAATGGCGACCTCGACGCCACATCGTGCTATGCTCGCTTGCGATGGAGACTGGCGAATTTCGTGGCACGCTTTCCTGCGGGACGACTGTTTCCGCGCGGCCGATCCGGCCCGGGGACGGCCCCTCCCTGCAGTGCGGATTGAAGCGGCTTTCCCCGCAGGGAAACGTCTATCGCTTCCTCCAGCATCGAAAGACCTTCACGGAGCAGGAACTCCACTACCTGACCCATTGTGACAACATCGACCACTTCGCGAGGATCCTCGCGGTGGTTGATGCGGACGGCCGGGAGGTCGATGCAATCGGGGTTGCGCGTTTTGTTCGTGATCAGAGCGACCCCGAGCTCGCCGAGGTGGCCATCGTGCTCGTGGACGAATGGCAGGGCCGCGGTGGTGGAACGATTCTGCTGGGTGCCCTTGCGGCGGACGCCTGGAAGGCCGGTATCCGCCGCTGGCACGGACCGATCTTTGCGGAGAACACGGTGTCGCGAAAACTGCTCTCGAAGTTCGGTCGGTTGCTGGAGGCGCGTGGGCGGGAGATTCGGGACGAGACCTACGAGCTGCGCCCGCCGCGCATCGACCTGGGGACGGGTGTGGCCGAGGAATTGCATCGGGGCGCCTGAACACCGAGCCCCACTCACCGGGAATTCCGGCGGGTCGAGCGGATCGGGCGCAGGAATCGTGGAAGAGTTTGATTTTCGAACATCGCCCCGTCAGAACAGGCCAAGCGGCCGACATCGTTTCCGCCTCCACGTATGCGATTGTTTGATTTCCCTCCCTGCACCGACGTTTCCCCGAATCCCTTTCCAGCTTGCACTTCCCTGACCTATCGGGACACGGCCGGCAGAGTTTATCTGGGGCGGACGATGGAGCTGACGGCAGACTTTCCCTACCAGCTCCTTTATCTTCCGTCCGGCAGGGAGTTTTCCTCACAGCCTCTCCCGGGCGCGGAGTTGCGCTATTCCTCGCGGCTGGCCTCGCTCGGCGTGGCGATTCCCGGTCGCGTGCCCACCGCGCAGGCTCCGCTCACAGCAGCCGACTTGAAGGTCGTGGAAGGGGTCAACGAGGCGGGATTGACCTTCAGCCTGCTGGCGTTTCCCGAGGTGGGCGAGGTGCCTGTGCCGGAGGAGAACACGCCGGTCCTTGCCGCGACTGATCTCGGAACCTGGACGTTGGGACAGTTTCGGACCGTCGACGAAGTAAAGGCGGCTTTGGCCGGGCAACGGGTCATTCCCGAGGCCATCGCCCTGCTGGGAGGAACACCCGCTCCGTTTCATTACGTGCTCCACGATCGCGGAGGGAAATCCATCGTGCTGGAGTTTCACGCCGGGCAATTTCATGTCCACGACAACCCGGTCGGCGTGCTCACGAACGGACCGGAGTTTCCCTGGCACCTCACCAACCTGAACAACTACTCCTTCCTGAGCAATGTGGACCGCTCGAAGGCGACGTTTGGATCGCTGGCGGTGCGCCAGCCGGATTCCGGGATTGCCACCGCCGGTCTTCCCGCTTCGAACACCTCGGTGGGGCGCTTTGTCCGGGCGGTGTTTTACCGGGAGTTTGCCGAGAAGGTGTCGGATCCCGACCGGGCGGTGCAAACGCTCGCTCATATCATGAACAACTTCGACCGCCCGAAAGGCATCAGCATCTCTCCTCCGGGAGAGACCGATCACCTCGAAGTCCGAGGTTTGAGTGACGCGTCGGGAACCGTTCCCACGGAATACACCTCGTGGACCAACCTGACCGATCTCGAGCGCCTGCGAATCTTTCTGCGGAGCTACAACAGCCTGAACTACACCCAGTTCGATCTGACTAAACTGGTCGGGTGCACGGTGCCGAAAATTTTTCCGTTGAGTTCCCTGGATTCCGCGGCACCGGATGCCACGGAACACATGGCCGCGTTCGAATAAAGCGTTCGGAATCTTCGGGAGGAAATTCGTCGAATCTTCCGCGGGAGAGGCGACAGGGCGGACAAAGCTGCATCACTGGCGATGTATCGTCCGTGACGCCTGAAAATTTCCGCGAGAATGATCGGGAGGATTTTGCGGGTGTGCAACGGCGTGGCTGTCCTTTCTTGCGCCGGGCCGTTGGAAGTCGCTGACTTCCAAATGGCTGCCTCGCATGGATTCGAACCATGACAAAGTGATCCAGAGTCACTTGTGCTACCGTTACACCACGAGGCAATCGGGATGCCGCCATGCGGCGGGCTGGGAACTATCGGAAAGCGGAGGCGGGAACTCAAACACTTTCTTGAGGCTTTCCACGGCGATGGAAAAAAGAAACCCCGGCGGAATGGCCCGCCGGGGTCTTCGGAAGGTTGGGAGGCCGGTTATTCGACCTTGCCGCCCTCGGCCTTCCAGCCGGAGATGCCGGGCTTGAAGTGCTTCACGTTCGTGTAGCCGAGTTCCTTTGCGGCGGTGGCGGCCTGTGCCCAGGCTCCGCACTGAGGGCTGCCACAATAGGCGACGATCAGCGCGTCTTTTTCGGCGGGCAGCTTGCTCGCGAAATCCTCCTTCACGGCGACGAAGTCGATCGCGCCGGGGATGTGGCCCGCTTTGTAGCTTTCGGTTCCGTTGACGTCGACGACGGTGACGGTGCCCTTGTCGATGTGTTCCTGAAGTTCCGCCATGCTGATTTCCTCAAAGTCAGCGGCGAACAGATTTCCGGCCACGAGCGCGGCCGCGAGAGTAAGAAGTAGTTTTTTCATGGTGTGATTTATGGGGAAGGAAGACCTTCATTTTATTAAACGTTTGCCGGACCGCAAAGGTTCGGAAAACTTTTTGCACAATCAGTCCGCGTAGAGGGCGTTCAGCAGTGCGGCGAGCCTGTATCCGGCGAGGGCGAGGCGTTTGCGTGCGATCGATCGGGCCTCGGTAACGTAGGCTTCGTCAAGGGCGATGGGCGTTTCGTCCGTTATTTCGGGCAGTCTGCCGTAGCCGAAGTCATACCCGATGGCGTGGCTTTCCAATGCCCACGCCTCGGGATTCCCGAGCGGCGATTCCAGCAGCGAAGGTGGAAATTCCTTTTGAATCGCATCGGCGTCCTTGCGCACGAGTTCGAGCGCGGCCTTGTGGCCCACGAGAGGCTTGTTGCGGGGGTAGAGTGCGTTCGCGTAAAGGACGCCGGCCTTGCCATCCTGAAAAACCCGGCGGTAGGCGCTGTCCCAGAAAAAGTGGAGATTGCCGCCGCGCGTGAAAATGAGATCGGATTCGGGATCCTCGAGATTGGACACGAGGACGCGATTGCCGCCGGCGTCCTCGTTGCGATTGGTCGTGTGGAGCGGCTGGTGCATGTCGCCGACGAGATGGGCGAGGATGGCGACGGCGTGGGTCGGCGGCGCGAGGTCGTGGGACTTTTCCCCGGCAAGGACGCCGAGAGCGAGATCGGCGCCCCATACGACATTGGGTCCGGCGCTTTCGTCCGGAAGCGGGAGGCCGTCGGGAGTGAACGGAAGATTCACGTAATGCCAGGTGTTGTAGTCGCGGGTGCGGGCGCGGACGTCGTCCAACCACGGACCCACCATCACGAACGTGTAGTCGGCTTTTTCGCTGGAGTTGAACGCCTTCATCCCGGCTTCGATCTTCTCCTTTGCGGATGGCTCGAGGTGGTCCCACGCAATTTGCGTAACGATCATGTGCCCGATCGGATCCCACGCGCGGGCGGAGGCGCAGGTCAGGAAGAGGAGCAGGAGGATCGAGTGTTTCATGTGGAAGGAATTGGAAGGAACTCGTGCAAGTATCGCGCCAGCCGGGGAACGTTCGAGAGAATCACGGAGCGGGTTTCTCCGACCTCCGGGAGGCGAGGCGAAACCATCCGTCCTCCATTCGCAGCCATCCACCGGGGAAGAGTTCGATGTCGTCGCCTTTGATATGGGCGGAGGTTTCCGCGTAAAGCACCCGCGGATGGCGGCCCTGCAGGATTGCGGAGAGCATCGAAGAGCCCCAGTGGTCGAGGGGGCGGTGTTTCATCCACGGTTCGCTCTCGAGGGTGATGAATGGCGAGTTTGACGCGGCGAGCGTGGATTCGAACCGCCGAACGTCGGCGCGCCAGCTGAGGCACTGCACGGTGTAGATGGCAGCGAAGATCGCGGCCACGAGGGCGGGCGTGGCTCCGGAGAGTGGCCCAGCTCCCTCCGAGTGAATCCTGCTCCAGTGGACCATTGCCATGCCGACGAGTGGAAGGGTGCAGATGAGCACGAACCTTCGGTAACCGATGGCACCGGCCCAGAGTGTGGAATCCGAGGCCCACCAGAGCCCGGAGGCAAGGAATGCGACGACGGCGACGAGACCGGCCCGGCGGGCGTTTGCGGCGATGGACGGTTTCATGACCGCGAGCAGGCAGAGGGCCCCGAAGAGATAGAGAAACACGAGCAGCCAGGTTGGCCAGCCCCAGATCGAGCCTTGAAACGCGTCCCAGTTGGGTTTGAACCCGAACTCGGCACGCTCGTAGGGCGTGATGGTGGCGGCGGAAAATCCAAAACGCGCAACGGCAAGCGCCGCAAACACGACGCCCCATTTCCATGATCGCCGGTTCCGGGACTTCCAGCCCGCTCCGGCGCAAAGAAACGCGGCGGTCGCGAACATCACTGCTGTGGTCGGATGCAGGAAAAACAACCACGCCGAAATGGGGAGCATCCATTTCGTTCCTTGCGATGGAGTCCCTGCTGCGACGAACGCGAGAACGACCCAGAACACCTGCACGGCAAGCGAGGCCTCGGACATCAGGCAGATTTCCCCGGGCAGTGCGCTCCAGAGGATGCCGAGTGCGAGCCACACCCGGAGCGGGCGGAGCCTTGGTTCGCGAAGGAAATGCAGGCCGAACGCAAGGGAGAGAATGGGAGTCAGCGAGACAAGGACGCCGTAGAGAACTCCGAGGGCCCGTGCGTTCCCGGCGAGGTTTCCGGCGAGCACGACGATGGCGAGCGACGGCCAGTTTGTGTAGCGATGGTGGGAGATGACCGGTGCGCCGGCCTGCAGGCTGTTGAACACGTAGCCGGCGCCGTCCCAGGTCAGGGCCGCGAGGCACCATGCGGCGACAGCGTAGGCGAAAATCGTGGGTGCAAGAACCGCCAGCGTTTCGCCCGGGAGCCGTTTCATGGGGACGTGGTCCGGACGGCCGTGTAGATCGCAGCGATCCCCCCGCAAAGCGGATGCTCCTCTGCGAGCGCGAATCCGCACGATTCGAGCAGCGCAAGCATCGCGGTGCCGCGGGGGAAGCCCTCGATGGATTCGCCGAGGTATTCGTAGGCCTCGCGCCGGCCGGTGAGCGCGCCGGCGAGCCGCGGCAGGCCGTGGTGAAGATACAGGCGGTAGGGCGCGCGCAGGCAGGCGGAACGCGGGAGCGAAAAATCCATCACCAGCACGTGCCCGCCGGGGCGCAGCACCCGCGCCATTTCGCGCACGGCCGCCTCCCACGAGGCCATGTTTCGCAGACCGAATGCGACGGTGACGACGTCGAAGGCGCGGTCGCGAAATGGCAGCCGCATTCCGTCGGCGGCGAGAAGGTTCTTCACGCCCTTGCGCCGGGCTTCGCGCAGCATCGGTTCGCAAAAGTCGGCGCCGACAACCTGGGCGTCGGGATTGCGGGCGCGAATCGCCATCGCGAGGTCGCCGCTGCCGGTGGCGAGATCGAGCACGCGCCGTGGCTTCCACGCGGCAATCGTCCGTGCCGCGCGGGCGCGCCAGAGGAAATCGATGCCGAGGCTCAGCGCGTGATTGGCGAGGTCGTAACGCCGCGCGATGCCCGCGAAGGTGCGGCGGATGAATTGCGGATCCTGCTGGCGGTGGGTTTCGATGCGCAACGGCTTACAATCGAAAGTCGAAAATCAAAATCCAAAATCGGATTTTGGTGCTCACGAGAGGACTTGAACCTCCACGGGTCACCCCATGCGCTTCTGAGACGCACGCGTCTGCCAATTCCGCCACGTGAGCAAAGTGGAAGTGAGAAGATGCACGGCGGAGGGGTGCTTGTAAATCGCGGATTGAACAAAATACGCTCGCCATTGGTCAGACGGCGTGAGAAACGAACTGACTCCGCAATTCATGAAGAAATCCTCTCCCACCCCCGTCCGCATCGCCGCCATGCTGCCCTGCGTCGCCCTGCTGGGTGTCGCGCAAGCCCAGAATGCTCCGGCTCCCATTGTTCCTCCGGCGCCCGATGCGGCTCCGGCCAAATCCGCGGAGAAACCGCTCGAGCTGCCTGATCCGGTGGCCACGGTCAACGGTGAGGAAATTTCCCGCGCAAAGCTTCAGGAGGCCTTCGATACCGCGGTGAAGATGGCTGGCGTTGATCCGGCTTCGCTTTCCAACGACGAGAAGCTCGCCGGTTACAACAAGCTTCTCGAGGACCTCGTGATGGACACGCTGTTGAAGGCGGAAGCCAAGGGAATCGAAGTCAGCGACGCGGAGGTCGATGAGGAAATCTCGCAGATCAAATCGAGCTTCCCCGACGAAAAGACGTTCGAGGAACAGCTCGCCCAGTTCGGACAGACTCCGGAGAAGCTCCGTGGACTCGTCAAGGACGGTCTGCAGCAGCGCAAATGGATCGAGTCGAAGATCGGCGACTCTGCAAAGGTGACCGAGGCGGACGCCAAGAAATATTACGACGAGAATCCCGATCAGTTCGAGCAGCCCGAGCAGGTGGCGGCGAGCCACATCCTCTTCATGGTCCCCGAAGGTGCGCCCGAGGAGGAAGTGAAGAAGAAGGAGGAGGCCGCGAAAGCTGCGCTCGCGAAGGCCCGTGAGACCAAGACCGACGAGGAATTCAACGCCCTTGCGAAGCAGCTTTCCGAGGAGCCCGGTGCGGATGAGCGTGGCGGCGATCTCGGGTTGTTCTCGAAGGAAATGATGGTTCCCGAGTTCGCGGACGCTGCGTTTGCCGCGAAGGTCGGCGACATCACGGGTCCTGTGAAGACGCAGTTCGGCTATCACATCATCAAGGTCACCGACCGCAAGGAGGCCGGAAAAATGTCCTTCGACGACGTCAAGGCGCCTCTCGAGGAGGAACTCGGTAAGATGAAGCAGCAGGAGGCGGTCATGAACATCGTGAACAAGGTGCGCTCGGACGCGAAGGTCGAGTCGAAGCTTCCGCAGCCCACTGCGCCGCAGGCTCTCGCCCCGGGCGCCAACTGAGGCACTCCGCGAATGGCGGCGAGAAAGCAGGCAATCGGTGTCATCGGCCTGGGAATCATTGGTTCCCGGGTCGCTGCCGCGGTGAGACGTGCGGGCTACGAGGCGTGGGTGTGGAACCGTTCCCCGAAGCCCGAACCAAACTTTCTCGCATCGCCGGCTGAGGTTGCGGAAACGGCGGACATCATTCTTCTTTTTGTCCCCGACGGCCCGGCGCTCATCGAGACGATGAAAGCGCTCGAGCCGGCACTCGCCGCGAGGCATATCGTCGTGAACCACGCGACGGTTTCCCCTGCGGAAGTGAAGGAGGCCGCGAAGATCGCCGCCGGAAAGAGCGCGGGATTTCTCGATGCACCGTTTACCGGCAGCCGCGAAGCTGCAGAAGCCGGAAGCATGGTGTATTTCGTCGGTGGACCGAAGGAACTGCTCGACCGCGTGCGACCGGTGCTTTCGGCATCATCGAGCGATATTCTTGAGATCGGCGAAATCGGCCAGGCGAGCCTGCTGAAGCTTGCAACGAACGTCGTCGCCGCGGCCACGGTCGAGGCGTTTGCCGAAGCCCTCGCCCTTGTGAATCGGGGAGGCGTGCCGTCCGCGAAATTTGTCGAGGCGCTTGCGCGGCATGGTGTGCGTTCAAACCTCGCGAGCATGAAGGTGCCCGCGATGATCACCGGCGATTTCGAGCCGCGCTTTGCGCTCAAACACATGTTCAAGGACATGCAGCTCGCCCTCGACGCGGGCCGCGAAACCGGAGTGGAACTGCCGGTGGCCGCTGCTTCCGCCGCCGCTTTGATGTCCGGCATCGAAAAGGGCTGGGGGGATCTCGATTTCGCCGCCATCGCCAATCACTACGGCTATCCGGGTCGTGAACTGCTTGACGAGGGAGTGGTCGAAAAGCTTTCGGCAAATGGCACGCCGCAGGCGAAGACGCCTGCAAAGAAGGGCTTTTTCGGCCGCTAGCGTGAACAGGTCAGCGTTCCTGCCAGAGGCTGGAGGCTGGTTTTCCGTCCAGCACGTTGCCCGGTTCGTGCTCACCGGCGCGGATCGCGTGCGTTACCTCAACGGCCAGGTGAGCAATGATGTTCGCAAGCTCGTGCCTGGCCGTGCGATGCAGGCCTGTGTTCTTTCCGCCAAGGGCCGGCTGGATGGTGTCGTGTGGATTTGGGCGGAAGGGGATGCGCTCATTGTCGAAGTCGATGCGTCCCTTGCGGAGTCGATGCAGATGCGCCTCGAGCGATACATCGTGGCCGACGACGTGGAGATCCGGCCCGAGGCCGTGCCTTCGCTGATTCACGTAATTGGAGATGCTGCCGCGAAGGTTCCCGACGGCGCGCGGACCATCGCCCGCCTGGGCGTCCCCGGGGTCGATGTGGAGGGGATTGATGCCGGATTCCCCGCGGGTGTGGAGGAACTGCCGCCAGCGATTGTGGAGAGGATTCGCATCGAAAATGCCGTCCCGGTCTGGGGATCGGAACTGGGCCCCGATACATTGCCCGCAGAGGCGGGCCTCGACCGCGCGGCGGTCGATTTTCACAAGGGGTGTTACATCGGGCAGGAGGTCGTTTCCCGGGTCGAGAGCGTTGGTCATGTGAACCGCGCCCTGCGCGTGTTTGAGTTGATCGACGGGAACCCGCCGGTTCCGGGCGCGGAGTATTTTCTGCCGGACGGATCCGACAACCGGCCGGCCGCAATCGTCACTTCGGTGAGCTTTGCATTGTCGCCGGTCGTCGGCCTTTGCTACATCAGGCGCGGAACTCCGGACGATCGGGCGCTCGAATCGCCCGGCCCGGCGTCCCGAATCCAGCTTCGTCCATGCGTCTCGCCATCCTGATTCCCTTCGCCGCGGCCGTCCTGTTGTCCGCGTGCGCCACGCGCAGAGCCGCAGAGCCGCTCGAAATTCCCACGACCGTTCGCACTCCGGCGGCGCCGATTGGCCCGAACGTGGCCGTGATGAACATCCGCATCGGCCGGGAGAAGCAGACGCAGCGCGTGGTGATTGGCCTCTACGACGATGCGGCCCCGCAAACCGTCGCCAACTTCGAGGAGCTTTGCCGGAAGAAATTCTACAACGGCATGCGCTTTCACCGGGTGTTTGAACATTACCTTGTGCAGACGGGGGATCCGAAGAGCAGGCATGGCGACACCGACGCCTCGGGCACCGGAGGGCCGGGCTACACCGTCCCCGCCGAGATCCGACGCAAGCATGTGCTCGGTGCAGTCGCTGCGGCGCGTCTGGGCGACAGCGTGAACCCCACCCGTGCATCGAATGGCAGCCAGTTTTACGTCTGCCTGCAGCCCATGCCGCAGCTCGACGGACACTACACCGTCTTTGGCGAAGTCATCGAAGGGCTCGAAATTCTCGACTACATCAGCGGGCGCCGAACGGATAGTAACGATTTTCCCTTGGAAAAAATCATCATCACCTCTATTACTATCCAGCCCCGGGCGGCGGTGATTGCCGGCGGGGAGGCCGCACCTCGGCTGTAACATTTTTTGGGGGTAGGTTCCGGAGTGGCCAAACGGGGCGGACTGTAAATCCGCTGGCATTGCCTTCGCTGGTTCGAATCCAGCCCTGCCCACCATCTCAATCCCGCAGGACAGGCGTCCGCGGTGATTACCGAAGTCTGTCGATCGGCTGCAGAGCTCGTGTTTGCACGGCGCATCCGTCCGGGCGATGAGATGTGGACAGCATCTGAAAACCCATTCCCTCTCCGGGCGGGTTCGTGCATGTTTTTTCGCCATGAGCGATTCCAAGTGGCCTGCGGAATTCGAGGACGGCACGATCCTCACCGACAATGCCATGGGCATCATGACGGAGGAGGTTTCTCCGCCGGGCCAGGTCTTTGCGTCGATCGCGGCGGTGGCGATGCGACCGCTTCTCGACGTGGGGGCGGCTTATGGAAACTCGACGCTTCCCGCGCTGGCGGCGGGCGGCACGGTGATCGCAAACGATCTTTCCGGGTCGGAATTGACCGTGCTGGCCGAGACGGCTCCCGAGGAACACCGGCGGCGACTGGTTCTGATGCCGGCGCGGTTTCCCGACGGACTTCCCATCGGCGCGGGCAGTCTCTCCGCGGTGCTCGCCGCACAGGTTCTCCATTTTTTCGACGGCCCCACGGTCGAGCGGGCGTTTGCGAAGACATTCGAATGGCTGGAGCCGGGAGGGGCGTTTCTCGTGGTGGTGATGACGCCGAGCCTCAGTTTCTACCGTGTGCTGTGGCCGGAGTATGAACGCCGTGCAGCCTTGGGGGAACGCTGGCCGGGGCTCTTCGATCCGCGTCCAGTCCTGCCGCCGGAATGGAAGGGACGACTTCCGGAGATGGTGCATCTTTTCGACAAGCCGGTGCTCGCGCGGTGCGCCACCGAGGCGGGGTTCACCATCGAGTCGATGGAGTATTTCTGCTTTCAGCATTTCCCCGACAAGCACCGCACGGACGGCCGCGAATACATCGGACTCGTGGCTCGCAAGCCCGGCGCTTGAGCCCAAGTGGGTTCAGCGCCGGGGCGGGTGAATGGTCCGCGCCCGTCCCGCGTGCCGGCACAATGTGGCCTAGTCCTCCGCCTTCTCGCCGGAAGGGCACATTTTGACGAGCTTCGGATCGAAGCGGCCCACGATGTCCACGAGGTCGGTCTGTGCGGCCATCACGGTGTGGATGTCCTTGTAAACGCCGGGCACCTCGTCGAGGCCGGCGCTCAATAGCTGCACGCCGCGCTCGGCGAGCAGTTTTTTTGTGGCACTCCAGGTGAAGCTCTGCAGCGCCTTCGTGCGGCTCATCACGCGGCCGGCTCCGTGCGACGCGCTGTGCAGCGACTCGGGGCGTCCCTTGCCGCGCACGACGAAGCCGGGCGAAGCCATCGAGC
>Ga0065721_10003620_pt1 | contig 150458 bp, 134 predicted proteins | sample Mesricmetagenome_FD_59108 | JGI IMG/M metagenome (GOLD analysis project Ga0065721, IMG submission 59108) | Mesophilic microbial community from rice straw/compost enrichment Sample: eDNA_1 v2 (version 2) | ecosystem: Engineered > Solid waste > Grass > Composting > Bioreactor | place: USA...
CGAGACATACCCCTTTCGTCCACCGCTTTTCGTCAGTTGGTAACCACAATTTGTAAAATATGACGGTTAGGTGTGTTTGAGGTGCTCTAAAGTCGGTAAAAAAGTAGTTGACATAGTACGCTTAGAATTTAAAAAAACCAGCCGGATCCCTTCGTTAAGGAATACTTGCTGGTTTTCATTCGTTTGCTTGCTATAGTCGAACCAACGGCTTCTCGGCAGGCCCTTCGAGCACTTCGCCTGTAATCGAGAAGCGAGAACCGTGACAAGGGCAATCCCATGTCCGTTCCCCGTTATTCCACTCCACTTCACAGCCCATATGCGTACAGGTCGTATCCACAAGATAGAGCTGGCCGTCCTGATCCCGGTATCCGCCGGCACGGCGCCCATGAATTTGTACAACACTGCCCTCATCCTTCTCAAGCTGCTCCGGACGTTTCTTGATATGCTCCAGCTTGCCGGTGATCAGATGCTTGGCGACATCGGCATTATCCGCAATAAGCTTGCCGACCGTCTTCCACGACAAGGAACGTGATGGCGAGAACAAGCCGCCATACGGATCTTCCCGTTCCAGAATAAGATCACGGATGATCAGGGCAGCGGCCGTCCCGTTCGTCATCCCCCATTTTCGATAACCCGTTGCAATAAAGATGTTGGAATTCGAATTGGAAGCTGTGATCCGCCCGATAAAAGGAAGCTTGTCTCCTGTAGCCAGATCCTGCGCCGACCATCTGTATACGATCTCTTTGAGCTTGAACTGATTCTCCGCAAATTTTCGCAGCTCTTCATAATGATTAATCGTACAGATCCCTTGTCCCGTCTTATGGCTCTGCCCCCCGAGCAAAACCAGCTTGTTCTTGTCATCCAGCGGGGCATACCGGATAGAGCGTTTCGGGTCCTCCGCGCTTAAATACATCCCGCCTGGATATTCCTCCTCCAGCTTCAAACCAAGCACATAAGAACGGTCAGCATGCATCCGTGCAAAATAAAAGCCTTGACCGTCATAGAACGGAAAATGGGTGCAGGAAACAACGTACTTGCAATTTATTCTGTGTCCGTCGCTTGTCATGACTTTGGGCGTATCGACCTGCTCCACATCCACAGCCGTCGTATACTCATAGATCTTGCCGCCAAGCTTGAGGAACTCCTGAACCAGCTTAAGCAAATAATTCAGCGGATGAAACTGCGCCTGACCGTCCATTCGGACTGCTCCAAACAACGGAATTTGCAAAGGCATACGATCCAGATAAGCGCCTGGAATCCCAAGCTCCTGATAAGCTTTCGCTTCATTCTCCACCTTGACGATATAGTCCACATGATGGGTATAAACATAGGCGTCCTGCTTGGCATAGCCGCAATCGATCTCATGCTTCTCGATAGTCTGCTGGATGAAATTCATGGCGTCTTGCGCGGCTTGATAATATAAGGCAGCTTTCTCCTTGCCTTCCGAGCGGATGAGTTCATCGTATATCAAATCATGCTGGGCGGTTACTTTGGCCGTGGTATGAGCCGTTGTGCCATTCAGTATCTCGCCTGCTTCTACCAGCACAACACGGAATCCCTCCTGGCTTAACAGGTACGCCGTTGTTATACCGGATATCCCTCCTCCAACAACCACAACATCAGCTTCGCTATCCTGCGCAAGCTTCGGATACTTGTTGCGCTTATGCTGGCTCGCAGTCCAGTAGGATTCCGGAAACTGCGGCAGTTCTTTATGATACGGCATCATAATACTCCTCTCATCGGCAAATCGATTCCCTTAATTTGCACGACTCGGAGAAAATTATGTGCCGCCGACTCGCTTCCCTATCTGCTAATTTCTCTGTCCCTGAGCCGCAGCAGCAGGAATGTGCCTGCGATAATAATAACACCGCTTAGTGCATATACCGCGAGCAAAGACCAGGTGTCTTTCAAATAACCCGACAGGAGCATGCCGATGACCATCATCCCCATAAAAACCGGCATAATTGCTCCGGATACCCGGCCCATAAAGGCCATCTCCGTGTTTTGCACAATCAGCGTCTGAATACCGCCTTGAATCGAAGGGTACATCAAGCCGCTAATGATTAATAAGAGAATGGTCAGCCAGATAAAGGTAGAAGCGCCGATTCCGATGGTACAGAAAGCTGTGATGAGCAAGCCGGTGATAAAAAGCCGCTGCGGCTTCATTTTTTTAGCTAATCCCATCATCGCAACACCGCCGATTAACATAGCTGCACCGTTTGTCATGACCAGCCACTGCAGAAAGGATTTATCCTGCCCTAGCTGCTCGACAACAATGAAAATTTGAAGCGGCTGCGTAAGTCCGGAAGCAAAGCCAACTACAGCAAAACCAAGACATAAGGCCCTTAAGGCTGTGTTCGACCAAACATAACGCAAACCAGCCGTTAACTCTTTCATGAAGCTGGTATTCGTCGCTGATCCAGACTCCTCCGTATCCCGGGGCAGTGTTGTCAAGATAACGGAGGAACCGAGGAACAAGACGGCTGTCATGATCAGCGAGACATGAATGCCCAGCTTCAGATAAACAAGTGTGCCGATAACCGGTCCAAGAACCATAAAGACTGCAACCAGCGTCTGGGACATCGCCATTACGCCTTGCAGCTGTTCGGTCGGGACATGACGTTTGTACAGCTTCATTGCGGAAGGCTGGGAGAATTGCGATAAGCTGGCCGAGATAAAGGAACCGATAAGCAAAGCCATCCATCCCCCGTTTATCAGCGCAAGCAGGACAGCTGCTACGGATATGGCGGAGAGCAGATCACTCCCCGCCATCGTTCGCTTCGGCCGCCATCTGTCAGCCAACGTTCCGCCAATTAAGGCGAACAGGAAGATTGGCGCAAATTCAGCTACGGAAATGAGGGATACATAAATCGGATTATTGTTGGTCAAATCCGTCACATACAGCAAGACGGCATAATTCCGAATCCATATCCCAAGGTGCAGCAGCACCCGAGAGCAAATAATAGTTCGAACATAACGATTGGAAAACATAATGATTACCTCGAGCTTTCTTCAAGATTTGTTGTGAATGCAGCGGCGGCTTCGATTGGATATTTAGTAATTTAGTATTTTAGTACTTTAGTAATTTACTAAATAACTGGTGTTAGTGTAATGCGGATTTCGGCGTAAGTCAACCTTTTTAAATTTGCCCTGCACTCCCCTCGGCTCCCCCATCCACCATCTGCAACACGGTTTTTTCCTCTTATTTGCTCCTTCGGCCCGCCCAGCTCACCCATCCACCATCTGTAACACGGATTTTCCCTCTTATTTGCCCCTGCGGCCCGTCCAACTCATCCATCCACCATCTGTAACACGGATTTTCCCTCTTATTTGCCCCTTCGCCCCGTCCAACTCACCCGTCTACCGTCTGCAACACGGATTTTTCCTCTTATTTGACCCTTCGACCCGTCCAGTTCCCCCAGCCGCCGTCTGCAACACGGATTTTTCCTCTTATTTGCTCCTTCAGCCCGCCCAGCTCACCCATCCACCGTCTGCAACACGGATTTTTCCTCTTATTTGCCCCTTCGACCCGTCCAGTTCCCCCAGCCGCCGTCTGCAACACGGATTTTTCCTCTTATTTGCCCTTCCGGCCGCCCAGCTCACCCGTCCACCGAAAAAATAAAAAAATTTTCTCCCCACCTGTCACAAATTCGATCCTTCAGTTGTCTTAGATAGTGGAACCAACAAAATACGATTAATTCGGAGGAATAACATATGAAATTACGCTTAGATTATCGTTCCGCTAACCCTGCTGCTTTCCAGGCTCTGATGAAGCTGGAAGGTGTGGCGCAACAAATGAATCCGAACAAAACGTTGTACGAATTGATTAAAATCCGTGCTTCCCAGATTAACGGCTGCGCATTTTGCCTGGATATGCATACAGCCGACGCTCGCAAACTCGGTGAATCCGAGCAGCGGATCAACCTGGTTACTGTATGGCGGGAAGCACCGCAATTTACTGAAAGAGAACGTGCTGTATTAGCTCTGACCGAAGCTGTAACGCTGATTGCCAATGCTGGTGTGCCGCAGGATATTTACGAAGAAGTCCGCAAGCATTTCTCCGAAGAAGAATATGTAGGTCTAATCATGGCGATTAACGCAATCAACAGCTGGAACCGTATTGCGATCTCAACGGGCATGTTCCCGGGCTGCTACGACAAATAAGCCATTAAGCAGCCCAAAGAAACCACTCCTCGTGATGAGGGTGGTTTCTTGCTGTTCGTTACGTTATGATCATTGTAGCTAAAATTTGGAGGTCGATGTGTGTTGACGGCAAACGATACAGCGTTGGACATTGAACAACTATACCGGGAGTACAAACCGCTGCTCACCTCAATTGCTTACCGGATGCTTGGTTCCATGAGTGAAGCGGAAGATGCGGTCCAGGATGTGTTTGTTACCGTCAGTAAACTCGATGGAATCGACATCTCTCATCCGAAGGCTTATTTGGTCAAACTGCTAACCAACCGCGTCTTAAATGTGATGAAATCGGCTCCGCGCAAGCGCGAAAGCTATCCCGGACAATGGCTGCCCGAGCCCGTGATGGATGGAGTTCCGGAAGCATCGCCGCTGGATAATGTTATCCAGCATGAGCAATTGGGTTATGCTCTTCTTGTTTTATTACAGACCTGTACACCGCCTGAACGCGCTGTATTTGTACTGCGTGAATCATTTGGTTACGAATATCCCGAGATTGCTGCCATGCTGGACAAATCCGAAGCCGCTTGCCGAAAAATTTTCAGCCGTGCTTCAGCCAAAATTGGTCACTCTTCTGCCCAAGACAACAAAGCGACATTGGATGAGTCTATGACGCGCTTTGTTCAATCCTTCTCCGAAGCCATCTATACCGGCCGTCTGGAAAGCTTCATTCATCTGCTTACTGATGATGCCGTTATGCTGACTGACGGCGGAGGAATTGTTCGTTCAGCATTTAATCCGATCATTGGTCCTCATAGAATTATCGCCTTTCTGGAAGGCATTGCACGTAAAGGAGCCTTCGAAGGAAGCTGGCGACCGGTATCCATCAGCGGTCAGCATGGCTTGCTGCAGTTGGTTGAGAATAAGCCTGTCAAGGTATATCTCTTCGAGCCGGATGAGCACACCAATAAAATTCGTTCCGTGTATGCAATCTCCAATCCGGAGAAGCTTACAAGGATTCAATAATCTAGAAAGACCATTTCTCGCCAGTTCACAGAACGGGAAATGGTCTTTTTTTGCCATAATAGAAAGTTCAACAATCGATTTTATCCTTGCAAAATCTCTGCTTCCAAGGTAAAATAACCAAACATCCTACGTTTGGACGAATAAAAAGAATAGAGAGGAGCAGCAACATGCTGAAGCAAACAAAACGCTTAACATTAGTCGAGCAGGTTGCCGAGCAGATTGAAGGCTTGATTGCTTCCGGCGTATGGGCTGTTGGCACGAAAGTCCCTCCTGAGCCTGAGCTCATGGAACAGCTGCAGGTCAGCCGCAATACACTACGGGAAGCGATCCGGGCTTTAACCCATGCCGGTTTATTAAAAACAAGACAAGGCGACGGTACATATGTCAGCTCATCCAGTGCACTTGGACCGGTATTGAAGAAGCGAATCTTACGCTCCAATTGGCTTGAAACACTGGAGGTCCGGCATGCTTTGGAAAAAGAAGCCGCAAGTCTTGCTGCACAGCGCCGGGATGAAGAAGATTTGGAGCGGATGACTTACTGCCTCGAACAAAGCAAACTAGCCGTTGATAACAACGATGCTCATGCTTATGCCCGCTGGGATGTCGAGTTCCATCTCGCAGTAGCATCCTCTTCCCGCAACGGACTGCTCATCGAGCTGTATGATTATATTTCCGACAGCCTGCAATCCATCCTTGTAGATATGTTTAACGAGGTCCCGTTTCACTCCTTTCACCATAACCATGTGCAGCTGCTTGAGGCGATATCCGAGCAGGACAGTGCCAAGGCAGTCGCGACGGTACAGCAATATATACATGAAACTCAGGAACATTATCGGCAATGACCACATCACCGGAGGACTGACCTAACATGGAACACATCAACAAAATAGCCAAACCAGACATTAAGAAAGCATCTGGTCTTCTGCTTGCTATAAGTATTATTTTCGTTGCAGCCAATTTAAGAGCCCCAATCACCTCGGTTGGCCCGCTAGTCAGCTATATCCGCGAGTCAACGGGAATATCCAACTCTGTTGCCGGACTTCTGACAACTGTTCCCTTGCTTGCCTTTACATTTATGTCCCCATTTGCTCCAAAGCTTGCCCGGCGGTATGGGGTTGAACGCGTCATTTTGTACGCTCTGATCTTTATCGGGATCGGAACATTAGGCCGCTCGATCTCAAGCAGTATCGCTTTGTTTGGCGGCACGATGCTGATCGGTCTGTCAATTGCCGTCTGTAACGTATTGATTCCCAGCCTGGTCAAAAGAGATTTCTCTGGCAAAATAGGTTTAATGACCGGCATCTATTCGGTATCGATGAATATTTGCGGAGCACTTGCTTCGGGGATTAGCGTACCGCTTGCGCGTGATGCCGGATTTGGCTGGCAAGGTGCGCTCAGCTGCTGGCTGGTGCTGACAGCGGTCGGCATTATATGCTGGCTGCCAAGAATGAGTCGTTCCCGGCAAGTCATGGCTGCCGTGTCGCAAGCTAACACGACGAACACGGGCGAGACCAAGCTGTGGCGTTCTCCTCTTGCTTGGCAAGTAACTTTATTTATGGGACTGCAGTCGTTTATTTTTTATAATCTGGTTGCCTGGTTTCCGGAAATATTGAATAGCCGGGGGATGACAAGCGATACCGCAGGCTGGATGCTGTCGCTTATCCAGTTCTCGATGCTGCCCTTTACTTTCGTTATTCCCATTATTGCGAGTCGGATGCAGAACCAGCGAATGCTTGTGGTCATCACCACTCTGCTGTACTTATTAGGCATTGGCGGACTGCTTATAGATCATAATTGGCTAGTTCCGTTATGCTCCGTTCTGATCGGTATTGCAGGTGCGGGCTCCTTCAGTCTCGCCATGTTATTCTTCACCCTTCGTACCCGTACGGCACATACCGCAGCAGAGCTGTCGGGGATGGCACAGTCGGTTGGTTATTTGCTGGCTGCAGTTGGCCCGCTGGTCTTCGGAATGATACATGATACAACGCATCATTGGACGGTATCGATTGTCATGCTGATTGCGGCAAGTCTACTGATCTTTGTATTTGGAATGAGCGCTGCGCGCAACCGATATGTTGGCGATTAGGCCAGCTCCGAGCATAAACGGCTGCGCCGTCCTTAGGAGGGGCAGCATACGTTTTGCGAATGAAATAGAAGCACAGTATAGAACAACTTATACTTTCTTATATTAAAATAAAAACAACTCCGGTCGCCGGAGTTGTTTTTATTTTACCCTTCTACAATATCTGCCTCAAGCTCGCTCGCGATCTCCAGCATCTTCGGGATAACCGCTTCATTGCTGCCTGATACATACAGGTCCCCGCTATACAGCCGGAACGGAATTTTGACATCACCGAAGCTCCACATAAAGAAATCTCCCTCGATAGACATCGTGCTTTCAGGTCCCTTCACGGTAAAGACAGAGCTATATTCGAAATCCGGCTTGGATTCAAAAAGCTGCATACATTCCTCTAAAGTCAAGTCTTGCACATTGCCTGTTTCTTTCAAAGATCTGGTAATCCGGTAACGCTGGCTCATTCTAATAGGCCTCCCATGTATGATGTAAGTGCCTATTAGTATACATGACTTACGCTCGGCCTTCAAAAAAGAAAAACCCAGGCTGCCAACTTAGCAGCAGCTTGGGGAATGATAACTACAGAATAACACCGTCTTTGAAAATCGCGATTTCACGGAATCCGTTACGTTCGTTATTCGTCTCCCTGACGCCTGAAGCCAGTTCAACAATCCGCTCGAGCAGCTCATCCTGCAGCTCTTCCATTCGCTTGCCTTCGATCAGCTGCCCAGCGTTGAAATCGATCCAGTTCTTCTTGCGTTCCGCAAGCTGAGTGTTGGTCGAAATCTTCACCGTTGGCACAGGGCCGCCAAACGGTGTTCCGCGTCCTGTCGTAAACAGGACAAGATGTGCGCCTGCAGCTGACAAGGCCGTAACCGAGACAAGATCATTGCCTGGCGCCTGCACAAGATTTAAACCAGGCTTCCTGGACGGTTCGCCATACAGCAATACATCGGTTACTACGGCATGCCCGCCCTTTTGCGTACAGCCAAGCGACTTTTCCTCCAATGTAGTAATGCCCCCGTCTTTGTTGCCCGGCGACGGATTCTCATAGATTTCCTGTCCATGGCGGATAAAATATCCTTTGAAATCATTCACTAAGTTCACGATTTCGTGGAATACTTGTTCATCAGCCGCGCGGTCCATCAGAATCGTCTCTGCGCCAAACATCTCCGGCACTTCCGTCAACAGCGCAGTGCCTCCGGCAGCCGTTATCGCATCCGCCACCCGTCCAACCAGAGGGTTTGCGGTTATACCGGAGAAGCCGTCCGAGCCGCCGCATTTCAGGCCGATACGCAGCTTTGAGAGCGGCAGCTCTTGTCGTTTAAACCCTCCGGCATACCGGGCAAGCTCTTCAATCAGCTTCAGACCTTCTTCCAGTTCATCCTCTACTTCTTGCGATTTCAGGAACTTCACACGATTCGGATTATAGTCCCCAATCGCCTTCTTAAAGGTATCGATCTGGTTATTCTCGCAGCCAAGTCCAATAACCAGCACACCTGCGGCATTACCATGCCTCACGAGTGCCGAGAGCAGCTTTTGCGTTGCCGTCAGATCATCTCCAAGCTGGGAGCAGCCGTATGGATGCGGGAAATGATACACCCCGTCAATACCCTGTCCTTCGAACTGCCGGCCGGCAAGTCTGGCGATTGTCTCGCAAGTCTTATTGATGCAGCCTACCGTATTGATGATCCAGATTTCATTACGGATGCCAACCTCGCCGTCTTCCCGAACATAACCTTGGAAGGTCTTAGGCCAAGCCGGACTCACAGCAGCAGGAGCTGCAGCCGACTCTTGCATGGGCTTGTACTCGTACTCCAGGACCTCCCCTAATCCGGTACGGAGATTATGGGTATGAACCCAGCGGCCAGCTGGAATATCCTCTTTGGCAACTCCGATTGAATAGCCGAATTTATGGACATGTACACCGGCAGCAACCGGATGAATGATGATTTTATGTCCGCGCGGAATCGCTTCAGCTACAGCAACGGATTGCTCGCTTCCGTCTGCAGCAGGCCATCTGACGATCTCACCGGGCTCAATATCGCGCAAGGCGATAACAACATCATCCTGATGATGAAGGAGCGCAGCGTTCGTAATCATGGTATTTCTCATGCTTGTTCCTCCATTCATACAAATTCATCCGCCAATGACTCAAGCAAGCCATGCAGCTCGTTCAGATCACTGCCCCACCATGCTGATCGGCCAAGAATATCCGACAGAAGCTCTTTTACGCTAATCTCGCCGTTGTCCACCTTATTCCAAAGTGCCGCAAGCTCAGAAAGAACGGCGGCATCGTCACGAATAGCCAGTTTACTGCCGTCTAAGCGGCTGCCTGCAAAAGCGCCATCCTCGGTTTGCTGCACACGGTACAGCTTAAGCAAGGAAGCAAAAGCTTGAATAATAAACGGCGGCAGGTCGCCTGTCCGTTCATAATATGCCGTAAGTGTCGGCAATAGCCGGACCTTGAACTTAGAGAGACTGTTCATTGCAATATCCATCAGTTTATGCCGGACATATGGATTCGCGAACCGTTCAAGAACTTGCTCGGCATACCCCTTCATCTCTGCTTCAGGAAGCGGAACGGATGGCACGATTTCATTAAAAACAACATCGCGCAAATGCTCGCCGTAGACCGGGTGCTCCACGACCTCACGTACTTCATTTAATCCATTCAGCAGCCCGTACACCGCCATCCAGGTATGCGCCCCGTTTAGAATCCGTACCTTGCGAAGCTGATAGGACTGCAGATCATTTGTCCAAACGACGTTTAATCCGGCTTTCACAAGCGGAAGCCGTTCATCCAGCTCCTCTTCCCCCTCAATCGCCCAAATATGATAAGGCTCTGCCGCATTTAAGAGACGGTCCTTAATTCCCCATTCCGCATAACGGTCTTCTGCCTCCTCTGCCGGAAAACCTGTGACAATCCGGTCTACCAGCGAGTTCAGGAAACGGTTATGCTCGCGGATCCAGTTGGCAAATGCAACAGGCAGGTTCCAATCAGCCGCATGCTGAAGCACGAGGTCGCGAAGCTTATCGCCGTTGCGCTCAACTAGCTCGCAAGGCAGCAGCAGCAGCCCTTTCTCCGGATCGCCTCCAAAATGCTCGAACCTGCGGTACAAAAGCAGGGTCAGCTTACCCGGATAAGATAAAATCGGTCGATCAGGTTCCCAGTCGGAAGACTGGTAGACCAAGCCTGCTTCCGTTGTATTGGATACGACCAGTTCCAGGTCCGGATTAGCCGCCATAGCAAGGAATCGGTCCCATTCCTGGTACGGATCAATAAAAGCCGAGAATACAGAAATCAGTTCACGCCGGTCGACGAGTTCTCCTTCATGCAGACCTCTAATCCATTGATAATAGAGACCGTCCTGCTCTCTCAGCTCTTGCAGTTTCGCCGCCCCTGTTGGCCGCGGCTGTGACACGGCAATGCTGCCCTCGAAGAGCCCCTGCTCATTGCAGCGGTGAATCATCCAATCCACAAAGCCGCGCAGGAAATTACCTTCGCCAATTTGCAAAACCTTAACAGGATAAGACTTCATCCTGTCATAGGATGAAGCCTCTCTTTCCTGCAGGCTCGCGTAATTAAGCTGCGGAAGGTTGTTGATTAAACGGCTCATTGCACAACCTCCGTCTGAACTTGAATGCTTGCCGATTCCGAACCAAAGCGGAAATACTGCTCGGCATTGTTGTAGCAGATTCCTTCAACGATGGAGCCCAAAAGCTCCAGATCGTCCGGCACCTGACCCGACTCCACCCAATCACCAAGCAAGTTGCATAGAATCCGGCGGAAATATTCATGTCGCGGATAGGACAGGAAGCTGCGTGAATCCGTCAGCATACCGACAAATCGGCTGATCAGGCCCATATTCGCCAGCGATTTCATTTGGGAGAGCATGCCGTCAATCGTATCGTTGAACCACCATGCCGAACCAAGCTGGATTTTGCCAGGAATCGTCCCGTCCTGGAAGCTGCCGATAATGGTTGCCAACACATCGTTATCCGATGCATTTAACGAATATAGAATGGTACGCGGCAGCCCGCCGTTCTCCTCCATACTGTCAAGCAATCGCACAAGCGGTCCGGCCAGCTGCCCGGTGTTGATAGAATCGTAGCCCGTGTCAGGACCAAGGCGTTTCATCATTGCTGTATTGTTATTCCGGTGGGCGTGAATATGAAGTTGCATCGCCCAGCCATGATCGGCATACAGACGAGACAGATAGACCAGCGTAAAGGTCTTATACTGCGCTTCTTCCTCAAGGCTTACTGGCTCACCACGCAGCGCTTTTGCAAAGATCGCTGCCGCCTGCTCGGCCGTTGCATCCGCATATAGAACCGTATCAATCGCGTGGTCAGACAACAGACAGCCGGTTTGATGGAAGAACTCCACTCTCTCCTTCAAGGCTTTCAGCAGCAGGCTGTATTCCGATACTTCATAACCGCATGCCTCCTGCAGCCGGCTGATCCATGGCAGGAAGGTAGCACGATTGATCTCAAGCGCTTTATCCGGTCTGAACGAAGGCCGCACCTGAAAGCCGTGACGGTCTTCTTCCTTCAGCCTGATATGGTACTCAAGCGAATCCGCAGGATCGTCGGTTGTACATACGACACGGACGTTTGATACACGAACGAGGTCCTGAGGCGTCATCCCTTTGCCCTCGAATACTTTATTCGCTTTTTCCCAAATGACAGGAGCATTCTTCTCGTTAATGATCTCCTCAATGCCAAACAACCGCTTAAGCTCCAGATGAGACCAATGATACAGCGGATTGCCGATCGCCATCGGAACCGTGCGGGCATAAGCGAGAAAACGGTCATAGTCGCTTACGCCCTCGCCGCCCGTCACATATTGCTCTGCAATCCCGTTAGCGCGCATCGCACGCCATTTGTAATGATCGCCATACAACCAGACTTCGGTCAAATTGCGGAACGGCTTGTTCTCATAGATCGCTTTCGGATCAAGATGGCAATGATAGTCGATGATCGGCATCGGCTTTGCGAACTGCTCATATAACAAGGCAGCGGTGTCGCTGTTCAACAGAAATTGATCATCCATAAAAGCCTTCATCCGAAATTCCTCCTATTCGTAAAAGCGTACCAGGTCGTCGACTTTCACCGATTGGCCTGTACGGATCGATTTGTTGGCAGCAATACCAGTCAGGATCGAACGCGCACCGTCAATATGATTGGCCGCGCGTTTGAAGCGGTCTTCAACCGGCACGCCGAAGATATCGTTCAGCAGAACCGGATCGCCGCCGCCATGGCCGCCTTCGCCCTCTTCGAAATCCGCCGTATAAGCTTCACCAAACATCGGGAATACGATGATGTTGACGCCTTGAACCGCGCCTTCCAATGCTTTATCACCGCCGGAATTGACGTAGGACTGCTCAACAACCGTCATCTCGATCCGCCCTTTTGTGCCGTTGAATGCAATACGGTATCCTTCCCAAGGCAAGTAGGCATTAAGCGAATAGGTCAGCAATGCTTTATTCTTGTAACGGACCATTACGCTCATTGTATCTTCGATCGAGATCCCGTCGCCAAATACGCTTTGGTCGCGGCGGTAGCCGTCTTCCTTCTCCGCATCGTAATACATCGCTTTCAAATGCTCGTTGTCATCAAGCGGCAGCGCAAACGGATCATCCTTCGCATTCGGATTGCCGGTTGCACGGTCATAGAACTTCGTTACGCCGCGTTTTTCGGCATTCTCCCGGCCATAGAAGAGCAGATCCCCCATTGCAAATACCGTATCCGGCTCAGAGCCGATCCAGAAGTTAACAAGATCGAAATGATGAGTCGACTTATGAACAAGAAGCCCGCCGCTGTTGCGTTTGTCACGATGCCATCTGCGGAAATAGTCCGCGCCGTGCTGCGTATTTAGCAGCCATTCGAAATGGACTGATGTTACATCGCCGATGGTACCGTTTTCAATCAACTCACGGGCTTTCGTATGATGCGGAGCATAACGGTAGTTGAATGTTACGCGCACCTGGCGCCCTGTCCGTTCTACGGCATCCAGAATTTCCTGGCATTTCTCCTCGTCTACAGTCATCGGCTTCTCGGTAATCACATCGCAGCCAAGCTCCAAGGCACGGATAATATATTGATGATGCGTACGGTCAACCGTTGTCACGATAACAAACTGCGGCTTGATCTCCTCGATCATACGTTCGAATTCATCGCTCTTGTAAGTCTTCACGGCCGGGTAATCGTATTTGTCCTGCAAAAGCTTGTTCGCATAGTCCATGCGGGTCTGGTTAATATCGCAAAAGGCAAGCAGCTCCGATGTTTCACGGTAGGTTGTAGCAATCGCTCCGTAGAAGAATTCCGCGCGTCCCCCGGTTCCGACTTGCACATAGGTTTTCTTGTTAGACATGAATTGTACATCTCCTTATTAGCTGGGATTAGATTACTTATATTCAAAATGTACAGCAATATCTGCTCAATATCTCCGCAATATATGCTAGAATTAATTCTATACCGCATATTTTGTCATACGGAGGTCTATTATCTTGAATTTAAGTCATGAGTTGATCTATGGAGATGTGGAGGATTTATTTTTCCTGGAGTATAACAAGCGCAAGGGGCATTTCACGATGTCTGTCGAGCATATTCACGGGCAATATGAGCTCTATTATTTGTTTAGCGGGGAACGGCAGTATTTTATCAAAGACCGTACCTATCCCATTCAAGCGGGCGATCTGGTGCTGATTCCGGGCAACGAGCTGCACAAAACTTCGGATACCGGTGTCCCGAACCATGCAAGAATTGTCCTCTATTATAATGAACGCTATTTCGAACGTTACGCCAAAGAAGAAGCTGAGCTGCTTCTGTCGCCTTTCCTTGGCTCACGCCGGGTGCTGCGCCTTGCCCATCAAGAGCGTCTGCGGTTTGAGCAGCTGCTCTACGGTCTTCTTCAGGAAGTGCAGGAGCGCCCTCCCGGACATGAAATGCCGATTCGCCATGCCGTTGCCGAAGCTCTCTTATTCGCAGCCCGCCATGCGATCCACATGAAGCCGGAGCCCAGCGAGGGTTCCGCTCCTCCCTCTCCGGCTGCTGCCAAAGCGATGGAAATTGCGAGCTATATCACCGGACATTTCCGGGAGCCGCTGACGCTGGACAGCTTAAGCCGGCAGTTTCATCTTAGCACCAGTTATCTGAGCCGAACGTTTAAGAAGTATACCGGCTTTGGCCTGACGGAATATATCGGCATTACCCGCGTTAAGGAAGCACAGCAGCAGCTTAAGGAGACAGATGAGCGAATTACGGAAATCGCGGCTGATGTCGGATTTGAAAGCTTATCCCAATTCGAGCGTGTATTTAAGACCCATGTCCGCCTCTCCCCTCGTGATTACCGGAACCAGTATGGGCAAAAGGGATAAAATAAATAAAGAAAAAATATCCTTCGTTTTTTGAGCAATGCTTCAGGTATAATAGAGGTTTCCATCATGTTAACATCAGGAGCCTGTAACCACCATGAGAACACTATCGCAATACCCGAAAGAAATTAAAGTCTTCCTTCTCGCAAGTCTTGTTAACGCCATTGGCAGCGCGCTGATGTGGCCGCTCGTTACGATGTTTGTCTTCGATCAGCTTGAACGAAGCATGTCAGATGCCGGTCTGGTCATCCTTGTGCAGTCCATTGGCGGGATCGCCGGGCAGCTGCTTGGCGGCGCGCTTTATCACCGTGTTGGTGTAAAAAAGCTCATCATCGGCGCCTTGGTCTTAAATGCAGCGGGGCTGCTTCTCCTTCCGGCACTTAGTCATGTCTGGAACGTCTTTATCGTTATGATGGGCTTAATCGGATTGTTTAACGCCCTTTCCATGCCGGCCATTCAGGCTTTTATCGGCTTCCGCTTTGCTGATCAGCGGGGTGAGCTCTTCAACATTGTCTACATTGCCAATAATATCGGAGTTGCGGTTGGTACCGCGCTCAGCGGCTTTCTCGCCGATGTCTCCTATTCGCTCAGCTTTGTATTGAACGGCGTTACATCAGGCGTATTTGCCTTGTTCTTCCTCTTCTATCTGCGGAGGGTCGGTACCGGCGGCGGCGGAGAGCAAAAAGCGGCATTAAAGCTGAAGAAACATACTTCAACCGGGACAAGTCTATGGCTGCTTATCACAGATATCCGGCTCTACTTATTCATGGCGCTGGGAGGCATGCTGATTAATCTAGGCAACAGCATCTGGACTACGGGCGTCTCTCCTTTTATTATCGAGCATGGCATGTCCAAGCAGATGTTCGGCTATCTATGGACGCTTAACGGAATACTGATTTTTGCGGCTCAACCCGTTACCAATCTGATCAAACGCGCCGCGGCAAGCTCTATAAAAGCGCAGTTAACTGCCAGCGCAGTGCTGTATATGAGCGGATATGTCGTTATTCTTGCGATGCACAGCTTCCCGGGAATGGTGCTCGGCATGATTCTGACTACTTTTGGCGAGATGCTGATTGCTCCGGCTATACCAGCATTTCTAAGCGAGAACAGCGGCAAAAATGCCCCATTTTATCTTGGTTTAACTGGCGGAATTGGTTCTGTCGGACGGGTAATCGGCCCTTATATGATGGGCGGATTCTACGATGGCGGAGGGTTAACGCCAGTAGCATGGCTTGCTGTCCTTACAGCAATGCTATCTGTTGCAGCATTTCTCATTCATTCCATCATTAATAGAGACAACAGGACCTCTGCCGATACTGCGCAGTCCAGACCGGTTAGTTCCACATAAAAAAGGCTTTAAGCAAAAAAGCAGAGACCAAAAATCGGCCTCTGCTTTTTTATTTCAACCTATTCCATTTCCGGATCTACATTGCATTCTTCAAGCTTTAACATTTTCGTCTTGTACTTCCATTTGTACCCCAGCCAAATTGCCAGGAAGAACGGAATCCCAATATAAGAGGCAAGCATAAACATCCAGTCTACTTTGCCGTCCGCGAATGCGCTGACGCTTTGTCCAATAATAACGATCATACACATAATGCCGGCCAGAATGGGACCAAACGGATACCACAGAGAGCGGTACGGAAGATCTTCTACTTTACGGCCTTGTGCCATATAAGCTTTGCGGAAACGGTAATGGCTGACGGCAATGCCAAGCCATGCAATAAAACCGGACATGCCGGACGCATTCAGCAGCCAGATATAAACCTGTCCGTCACCGAAGAAGGACGCAAGGAAGGCAAGCATGCCAAGCGCTGCTGTTGCAAGCAAAGCATAGACCGGGATACCCCGTTTGTTCAGCTTCGCGAAGATCTTCGGAGCTTTGCCTTCCTTCGCTAATACCCAGAGCATACGAGTTGATGCATACATGCCGGAGTTGCCCGCCGACAATACCGAGCTTAATATAACGGCATTCATGACGGATGCAGCGACACTTAAACCGGCTTTTTCGAAAATAATCGTGAAGGGACTTGCTGCAACGCTATCCTCCGCAAGCGTATCGGTTGTGAAGGGAATAAGCATTCCTACAACAAAAATCGCCAGGATGTAGAATAATAGAATTCTCCAGAATACACTGCGAATCGCACGAGGCACATTTTCCCTCGGATTCTCGGATTCCCCTGCTGCAATACCAACAAGCTCCGTTCCCTGGAACGAGAAACCTGCCGCCATACAGACCCCGAGTACGGCCAGCCAGCCGCCCGAGATAGGGGCGTCGCCCGCTGTAAAGTTGCTGAAGCCAACAGCGTCACCCTTCCAGATTCCCACGATCATAAGAAGGCCAATTACAATAAATACAATAACGGTAATAATCTTGATCATAGCAAACCAATATTCCGATTCCCCGTATCCTTTAACAGACAGCAGGTTGAGACCTACCATCAAAGCAAGGAAAAGCGCGCTCCATATAAAGGAAGGGCTGTTCGGAAGCCAAAACTTGATAATCAATGTTGCTGCGGATAGCTCTGCCGCTATCGTAATCGCCCAGTTATACCAATAGTTCCAGCCTAGCGCAAAACCAAAGGATGGATCTACAAATCTTGTTGCATACGTACTGAATGTGCCGGATACCGGCATATAGGTCGCCATTTCACCCAGACTTGTCACCAGAAAATATACCATGATGCCAATGATGAAATAACCGAGCAGCGCACCGCCAGGACCGGCGTCATGAATCGCTCCGCCGCTCGCCAGGAACAGCCCTGTGCCGATTGATCCTCCAAGAGAAATCATCGCCATATGCCTTGATTTCAGGCCTCTGCGTAACTTGTTCTCTTTCACGAACTTAAACTCTCCCCTAATCTGTTTTTTCCAATAGTGTCCCAATAAATGACCGCCTTCAAACGCAAAAAAGCCGTCCTTCTGCATCAAACAAGAAAGACAGCCTTATCTCCCTCACTTCCCAAATATCAAGATAGCACAACATACTGCCGCTGATTGAAGCAATATGACAGTTCCGTTCCTGTTCGGAAACGGTCCCAGCCTGTCGCGGTCAGTATACCGGATGGCTTCGGCGAGGATACCTTTCAATCGGGATCGACGGTCTTACTGGACCTCCTCCGATGTACTCATTAACATCGCAACCTCTACCTCATCTTGGTGGATGAGGATTTATTATTTAATTGGACTGACAATGTCTTATCTTAATGACCTCCGCCTCATAAATCAATGGATAAAGGAACCAATTCTGCGTTTTGAACAAAAACCAACGGCTGACGCAAAATGCGCCGGCCGTTGGTTTACAAAATTTCATGGTTGAGCTATTTAGCTTGTACAGGTATAGAAATCGTCTTATTGTACTTCTTGATATAATGGAAACCATCCAACAAGAGATAATCCGGTTTGTCTGTTGTCTGAACAGAATAGGTCTGTTCCCATAAAATATTCCCATTCCCCAAGTCCCAAGGACGTGACATGGAAATCGAATCGATCGGCACCCGCTTGCCTCCCGCTTGAACGAGCATAGTTTCCGTGTCCAACCGCGTAAATTGTTTTCTTGCGATTACGATATCATAACCGGTCTCTGTTTTGGCCACGCTTCGAATCCATAATTTCTCATTATTGATTTTGATGGATTGATCCGAAGGCGAAGCAAGTGAAATCGGCTCTGTTATTTTCTCGTATCCGCTGAAGCTATCGAGCACAATGTCTATCGTTTCAATCTTATCCGTTGGAAGAACATCATAATCAAATTCAAACACAGGAGTATCCTTGTCAATTCCGTTATATCTGTAGCCGAAGGATTCGACCTCTGAGCCATTTACAATTAGCTTTGTTTTACCGGGAAATACGGGATGTCCTCCGTTATGTTCCAAGTCATAATGTCCTCTAACTACCGTGGCAGTTGGAGAGGCTGTAATGGAGTCATAATGAACCGTTCCTTCGTCGACGGGCACGGATATCGCAATGTTTTCTTTAATGAGACTTTTCATCGCCTTATTAGCTTCGAATTTGAAGGAAATCGGATAGACGGCCTGCTCTCCGTTGTCCAGCCGTTCACCGAAATAAGCAGTCAGCGTCCGCGAGAATGGACTTACATGCTCAAATTTATTCACGCCATGAAACTGGGTTTTATCCTCGCTGTAATTGCCGCCGCCCGAAATCATAGTCGAATCCGTCAGAAATCCTTTAATTCGATTGACATCATAATGAAGAAAGTCATCGACCTTGTATGTTGAGCCTTCCGGAAGAGTAATAGAATAATACATCAGAAAGGCATTATCATCGGCAATCACGCCGTCAATGGTAATAACAGTACCATCTCTCAACGTTTTGCTTTTGTTAATCGTTTGACCGTATCCTTGCTCAGCGACTTCAGAGAAACTAAGTGAATTCAACTCAACTCGGTTAAGCAGCTTCCCGCCGTAATAAGCAAAGGCTGGATATTGGTACGTCGATATAATCAGGATAAGTGCTGCAGCTATCGATAGGCTCCAAGTAAGGACTCTGCTTTTCTTGCGTTTTTTATCAGGCACACGATGAAGGGCTTGCCGCAGCCTGTCTTCCAGCTCAGATGGCGCTTGAATCTGTTTCAAGTTTTGTTTGCGACTATGGAATTTCTCCTCAATCGTATTCATAACGATCACCTCCGATAATGCCTTTTAATTTCTGAATGCCTTGCGAAATTCTGGATTTGATTGTGCCAAGCGGTACGCCTGTCATGTCTGCGATGGTTTGATAAGGAAAATCATGGACATAACGGAGTTCTATCGCTTCCCGCTGCTCGGCACTCAGATGTGACAGCAATGTCTGCATATCCATCTCGGATTCCGTGCTGTGATAGGGATTAACTTCAATAAAAGCCGGAGCTGCCGCTTCTTGTTCCTCTTCGAGAGGAAGCAGCCTCCCGTTTTTTCGCAGCAAGGCCTTGCACCGGTTAACCAGAATGGTCTTGCTCCAGCTGTAGAAGGCTTCGCCTTTCTGTAATTGATCAATCTTCTCATAAAGCGTCACGATCATATCCTCCATCGCATCCATCGCATCATGCTCGTTCCCCATGTAAGTATAGGCAAGACGATAATAAGCGTCCTGATCGGCTACGATTAGCTGCAGCAATGCGTCCTTATTGCCTTTTTTGGCTTGTCTGACAAGACGGCTTACCATCATGTTCTCCCCCCTTTCATAGATAAGAGAATGCCGGAGCTCAAAAAGTTCATTTTTTAATCAAAAAAAATTTAATCCCATTTATTATGGCATTTTAGGATGCACATTTGGGTTTCATTATATTTTTTTGTAGAGACACATTCTCATTATGAGAAAATGACAAGACCATCTGCACAACGGAAGCCGCTAATGATGCGACTTCTGTTGTATAGATGGTCTTGTGTCAGACCTATTTATAGATGTTTGCAATGAAATTTGCCCGCCTATTTCTCAAAAGTCCTTACGCCGGATAACAAACAGGCCTGCTATAAGGAAGATCAAAAAATAAACGGCCGTGTAATATAAGAAAGCATCTGATGGCGGATTTACGATTGAAAAATAACCCAACGCATCTCTGGAAGAGAAGGTTTGGCCCAAGTGCTTGACCTGGTATAATTCCGATAACATCCGCTGCTGCAGCGCATCGGTTGGAATGAGAAGCCTGATCAGACCCGATACAACCTCCATCGTATCCGATGTTTTAGTCGATTCATTGGCTGTAAACATACCCGCCGCAATAACCCGGTCGAGCATGGTGCCGAGCCAGCCCATACCAAACAGCAGCACCATGGCAACCCCGTTGCCAAGCGGTGCAAGCCAGCAGGATGCGAGCATCGTCAGCGTAACCATCAGCAGCACAGGGCTGATGAACAAAGCGAGCGCCGGCCCAATCGCCGACCAATCCGGGTGAACACCCGTCGCATAAGTTACGATTATAAGAATGGATACGAATAAAATAAGCGCATAAGCAAGACAAAATGTAACAAACCCAAACCAACGGCCCATGTACCAATGCGTGCGTTTAATCGGCCTTGCAAATACAGACTGCAGCACTCCATGCTCTGCTTCTCCGGTAATGGCAGCAACAGAGCTGAATATAGCCAGAAACCCCGTCGCAAAGGAGGCAAAGAAAAAACCGATCCAAAGCAAAATAGCGCTTCCCCTGAAGCGGTCTAGTAAATTATCTAAGCTTATAATACCGGAGTCATACTGCGAAACAGATGCTCCCGCGCTTTGTGCGATAAAATAAAAAGCGATCCAAAACAAAATCGTGAGCAGTAAAGTCATCAGCGTGACTTTCTTTCTTATCAGCTCTTTCCAGGTTAACATCCAAACGGCAATCACCGGTTTTCCCCCCTATGCTCCAATCCCGATACTGCCTGCAAAAACCATTCATCCAGGCTTGACTTCACTTTCTGTGTCTCGTATAAAGCCAGGCCTTGTTCCATAAGCAGACGGTTAAAATAACCCGCTTGCTCGTCCTCGGCAAGCTCGGCTTCCAGCCAATGCTCTCCCCATGCCGGCGTATCGCCATCTTCCCACGGTACGATATCGACCGGAATGATCATCGTTTCGCGAAGCCAATCCAGCAGTTCGGGAGTCATTCCGCCTACCCGGAAGCGCCAGCGTGACGCAGAAGCCCGGAGCACATCCGATACACGTCCGTCTGCCAATATCCGGCCATTATTCAGCAGAGCCACATGATCGCATAATTGCTCAACATCCTCCAGGAGATGCGAGTTGAGGAAGATCGTTTTGCCTTCCTTGCGAAGCCGCTGCAGCAGCTCGCGTACTTCATAACGGCCCACAGGGTCCAGTGCGGAGGCTGGCTCGTCCAGAAATACAATATCCGGATCGGTCAGAAGCGCGCAGGCCAGACCAAGCCGTTGCTGCATCCCCTTGGAATAACCTTTAATACGGTCACGTCCCCGCTTCCCGATCCCAACCTCGTCGAGCAGTTGGTTGATCCGGCGCTTCATCTCCGTTCCCTTCATCCCGCACAGCTGCGCATGGAACTGCATCGCCTCTTCTCCGCTTAACCAGCCCGGATAGCGAAATAGCTCCGGCAAATAGCCGATGCGCCGTCTGGCTTCCACAGATCCTGCAGGCTGACCGAATAATAATGCCTTCCCGTCTGTGGGCGTTGTTAAGCCGATCAGCATTTTGACAATGGTGCTTTTACCGGCCCCGTTAGGGCCAAGGAAGCCAAAGGCTTCCCCGGCAAGAATGCGGAGCGTGACATCATGACAGCCACGTCCGTTTCCATAGTTTTTCGTCAAGTTGAATGTTTCGATCGCATAACTCATTTGGCAATCAATTCCTTCACAATCTTTTCTGCATCTTCACGGGATTTAGCGTCGTATAAGCTTGCTTGCTTGACCAGACCATTGTCCAGCCAAGTGGCACGCCAGCCGCCGCCCCAACTCTCGCTATTTTCCAGGTACACATCCATACCTTCCAGGACCGACTTCGACACATGTCCGTTTGTAATAATCGGGAAAGGCACTTCTCCCTCAGATATCCGCGTACTTTGCATCAGTACGTTTTTCAGGTTTGTCGGCAGCACAGGGAAGCGGATCAAAGCTTCATAAGCATCTTCTGCATCGATAGTAGGGTCCATCTCTATAACGGGAACCGGTATAATAGAAAGCCCGATATAGCGCTCTCTGTCTTCCGAATCTGTAAAGCGGTAATCGGCATTAATACCTTGCCCCATTCGCAGAGTGATCGGCTTGCCTTCTACGGAAGCAGGCAGCAGTTGTTCCGCTCCAAGCTTTTTCATGACGCCGTTAATCGCATCGACATCCAGACGGAACGTAATAGCTTCGCCTTGTTGACCGTAAATATGAAGCTCGGTTTGCTTGCCGAATGGAGTATCCAGCTTCTCCGGCACCGCAATCCCGTATTTCTCCCGTGCTTGCGACACGCTTAAATCGGAGGCTCCTTCACCGATAACCGCACGCTCAAATTTACCGAACCTATTGCTGGATTCCACCGACACATCCGTTCCGAAGAAGCCTTCCAGCGCCGTCTTGAAATCATCCTCTTGAACAACCGCGACCTGATTCATCTTAAACTTGCCCAAAATAGCCGCGAGAGCCTCATTAGTAGATGGTATCGCAATAGCTGCGCAGATGAGTACGGCAGCTGCGGCAACACCGGTTTTCATGCCATGCTTCTTCAGCCAGCTGCGGTATGGCGACGGTACCGGCTTAGCCTCTTGGCGTTCCGGCTTCACTTTATCCAGTCTATCTGTATAGACTTCGAGCCCCTTCCCTCTTACTTGCGCCGCGCCAGCAGACATATGTTCCGTATCCTCCGCAGTTACTCTTTTATTCATCCATTCCACCCAAGCCGGGGAAGCATCTTGTGCTTTCAGCTTAAGCTCCAGCTTCGCCCAAGCGTCATTGGTTTCTTCAGGAGTCGGCGAGTTTACTTGCTTCCGCTCCAAGGCTTCTGTTCTATCCACTGAATGATTTGTCATTTGCTTCCTCTCCTTATTCATGCGACCATTGATTTTCGTGTTTGTAAGCTTGTTTTTTCAATCGTTCTCCTGCCCGCTTCAGCAGCATGCCTACCTGAGGCTGCTGCACATTTAACTCCTGAGCGATCTCGGAATAGCTGTACCCCGAGTAACGGAGCAGCAGCAAATCTCTGTCCCTCTCCGGCAAAGAATTCAGCCAGCCCTGGACCTGCTCTTCCTCATCTTGCTTGATTACGGCCTGTTCCCCTGATTGGAAGGACTGCGGCTCAGTCATCAGCTGCTTTTCCTGCCGCTCCACCAGCATCCGCTCCCGCGCCTTTTGATCCAAATAATCGTAGGCGCTTCTCGTGAGCACCTGATGCAGCCATGCCCCAACAGCTTCCGGTCTTGACGGAGGATTCTTGTATAACTTCAGGAATACATCCTGAGCCAGATCCTCTGCGGCCGATTTGTCTCGCAAGAGCGCTATTAGTTTTCGAAGTACGGACGGATAATGCTTATGAAATATATCTTTAAACAAATCCGGCGCCGGACTGTAATTGTTCATTTTCCTTTGCCTCCTTGACGTTCATTGCCATTACGCTTGCCCCGGGCTTAACGTTGACATATGTAAGACGGCTATCAAGTCTATTTTGTAACACCTCCAGCTTAAATATGAAAAAAAGATATTTGCGAAAAAAAAAAAGAGACTCTGCCAAATGATTGGCAGAGTCTCTCGTAATAGGATTAGGCTTTAACAGTAAACTTGTCACGCGCCAGCTTGGTTGCTTCCACCATGTTGCGCAGCGACGCAATTGTTTCTTCCTTGCCGCGAGTCTTTAATCCGCAGTCCGGGTTGATCCAGAACAGCTTAGGATCAAGAACTTGAAGCGCACGGTCAATCATGTTTGTCATTTCTTGGACATCCGGTACGCGAGGGCTATGAATATCATAAACGCCAAGGCCGATGCCATGCTTGTACGTATTCACTTCGAAGCTATGAATCAGCTCGCCGTGGCTGCGGGAAGTCTCGATAGAGATAACATCCGCATCCATCTCTTCAATTGAATCAATCATGTCATGGAATTCGCAATAGCACATATGGGTGTGAATTTGCGTTGTGTCTTCAACCGTGCAGGTTGTCATACGGAACGCTTTGACCGCCCAATCCAAATAATGCTTCTGCTCCTCCTCTTTAAGAGGAAGCCCTTCCCGTACCGCAGGCTCATCTACCTGAATCATACCGATTCCGGCATTCTCGAGAGCTTCTACTTCCTGGCGAAGAGCATAAGCAAGCTGATAAGCAATTTGCTCGCGCTCAATGTCGTCACGAACGAAGGACCAGTTCATGATTGTAATAGGACCCGTAAGCATGCCTTTCACCGGACGCTTCGTTTTGGATTGCGCATAGACCGTTTCTTCAACCGTCATTGCATCCTTAAAGGCTACGTCTCCGAAAATAACCGGAGGTTTCACGCAACGGGAGCCATAGGATTGCACCCAGCCGTTCTGAGTGAACGCAAAGCCCTCAAGCTTCTCGCCGAAAAATTCAACCATGTCGGTCCGTTCAAACTCGCCATGCACAAGCACATCAAGTCCGATCTCTTCTTGATAACCAATCCAGCTGTCGATTTGATCTTGAATGAAGCTGGAATACTGCTCATTGTTCCATTCGCCTTTGCGCCAAGCTTGGCGCGCCTTACGCACTTCTGTTGATTGCGGGAAGCTGCCGATTGTGGTTGTAGGGAATATTGGCAGCTGCCATTTCTTCTGCTGGGCCGCATTTCGCTCTGCAAACGGAGATTTTCTTGCCGGCTCCTGCGTTTGAATACGCGCCACCGCAGATTGTACATCCCCGCGATTTCGGGACTCCGATTGCTCCAACGCCTGGAGATCCTCCAGATTGGCTTCAAACGCCTTAGCTACCGAAGCTTCACCATTGTTTAATGCTTTTGTAAGCAGTACCACTTCATCCAACTTTTCATCTGCAAAGGCAAGTGCATTCTTAAGCTCAGGCTGAAGCTTGTTCTCGGGCTTTGTTGTTACAGGTACGTGGAGCAGGCTGCACGAAGTCTGAACAAGCAGCTTGTCGGCCGAAACAAGACCTTGCAGTTCTTTCAACAGCTCAAGCTTCTTCCCAAGCGGTGCCTTCCAAATGCCGCGGCCGTCAATAACGCCGGCGCCAAGCACTTTATCTGCAGGGAAGCCAAATTCACGAACTGCGGACAGATTACCGTTCCGTCCATGGACAAAATCAAGACCAATCCCCTGCACAGGGAGGTTAACGATTTCCTTGTATTGGTCAACCGATTCAAAGTAAGTCTGCAGCATAATGTTCAGACCAGGTACGGCTTCGGCAATTTTGCCGTATACCGTTTTCAGACGAGCCAAGTCATCATTGCTCAGCTTGGTCACAAGCACCGGCTCATCGATTTGAACCCATTGAACGCCTTCTGCCGCAAGCTCCTGAAGAACTTGTACATACAGCTTGAGAAGGATCGAGAGCCAGGTGTCGACCTCGGAACGGCCATATCCCTTCGACAATTTTAGGAAGGAGAAGGGACCAAGGATAACCGGCTTCCCTTCGATGCCGAGCTTTTCTTTCGCTTCGCGGTAAGCGATAAGCGGTTTATTTTCCGTAAGGGCAGGTTGTGCACCATAGAACTCCGGAACAATATAATGATAGTTCGTATTGAACCATTTCGTCATTTCGCTTGCTGCTGCATCCTTCGTGCCGCGGGCGATGCCGTAATAAACGGAAACAGGAACCGGACCGCCATTATATGAAAACCGCTTCGGAACGATTCCGAACATTGCGGCTGTGTCCAATACTTGATCATAGTAACTGAAGTCATTCACCGGAATGAAGTCGATGCCTTTCTCCTGCTGTTTGCGCAGATGGTTCAGGCGAATCTCCTGCAGCTGATTATGGAATTCGGATTCCTCCAGCTTGCCTGCCCAGAATGCTTCCAGCGCTTTTTTCCATTCACGGTTTTCACCAATTCGAGGATATCCCAATACACTGCTCTTTGCCATCTTGCAACAACTCCTTAAGCTTTTGTTACAAGAAAGATACCATGGTTTCTGAGTTATAGTGTAACTGTAAAATGCTATATCTAGCTATAGCCAAAAGCTATATCATGGAGCTGGCGAAATCGCCTGATGCAAAGCCTCGACATAGGCTGTTCCTAGCTTGGATAATGCGGTGCTCCGGTGGGAAATCCAGCCCACATTAATTGTCTCTGCAATATCAAGCGGCACTGGAATAATCTCGTTCCCGTTCAAATCCGCGCTTAATACACCCGTGGAAATCGTGTACCCGTTCAGGCCAATCAGCAGATTGAACAATGTCGCCCGGTCGTTCACACGAATGCTTTTCTTATGCGACAGCGTACTTAGAATCTCCTCAGCGAAGTGGAAAGAGTTGTACTCCCCCTGGTCAAAAGACAAATACGGAAATTCATCCAGTTGGTCAATGGTCACCTTGGACAATTTGGCCAGCGGATTCTTGCTGCTGATGAAAATATGCGGCTTTGCCGTAAACAAACTTGTAAACTGCAGGTTCGAATCCTTCAGCAGCTTGTTAATCACTTTGCCGTTGAATTCATTCAAATAGAGGATGCCAATCTCGCTGCGCAAGCTTTTCACATCTTCAATAATCTCATAGGTCTTCGTCTCACGCAGAGACAGCTCATATTCATCCTGCCCGTATTCCTGCACCAGACTAACAAAGGCATTAACCGCAAAAGCATAATGCTGCGTCGATACGGAAAAATGCTGCGGAGACGGCTTCGCATTTAAATAACGGTTCTCCAGCAGCTCCGCCTGCTCCACCACCTGCCTGGCGTAGCTTAGGAATTCCACCCCCTCCTTCGAGAGGGAAATCCCTTTATTCGAGCGCTCGAATATCGCAAGCTGCAGCTCCTCTTCCAGATCCTTAATCGCATTGGACAACGTCGGCTGCGAAATAAATAGCCGCTTCGCGGCTTCATTAATAGAGCCTCGATTCGCGACCTCGATAATATATTTCAACTGCTGCAATGTCATCGATGTTCCTCCTAAAAAAATTGCCTCAGAAATAGCCTAGCAGAAGCTATTGGCGGTAATTCTTGCTTTGTAAGCAGTTACGTATGTTTCCTCGAAGCATGTATCACAGCTAGGACAGCGAGGCATATCCCCTCCAGTCTAAGCATCTGCAGGATCAGGCTGCCAGCCGGTTTCTTGTGACCAGAGATGTGCCTTATGTATAATATCCCATACAATTGGACTTTTTCCATCGACATACTTAGGACGATTTTGCTTATGGAGCTCCATTAGCCGATGCTTCGCCTGCGCGTAGCGAAGACAGTCCTCCGGATGCTGCCGCAAATAATCCCGGAACAGCAGGTTCACCTGCTCAGAGAAACTTCCTGCTTGTCTTACATGTATATGAGTTCTTCGCGTGCCGGGTATCTCGCGAAAGTATCTTTTCGTTTGATCGGGATTCTCTGCTCTGAACACATATCCAAGCTGCTCAATGTTGGATTTATAAGCTGGAAGATCTTCCAATCGGGATACTGAAATTTGAATATCTATTACCGGCTTTGCGTCCAAGCCGCTAATGGATGTTGATCCAATATGATCAATACGCAAGGCGATGTCGCCCAGGGAAACCCGTAATTTTGCTGCCGCCTCCAGAAACAACATCCGCCACTGCGGATCATGCTCCGCAATTCTCCATTGATCCTCCATTGTCCTTACCGCCTCCGCTCAGACTTCTTCTTCAAATAATTCTTCCAAATAGGCGATATGTTGCCATCCTCTGTGCATTACAGAATAATCTCATTATCGCCGTCTCCCTTAAGATCAGCAACCTTTAATGTTGGTTAATACACCCTTGGGCAAGCCTGATGTTCATACGTTGGACCATACGTTGGATTTCCTCCAGTGAAATCGGGTTAAACCGGTTGCTGGCAGAGGCTACAATGGAGTTACTCCAGTGAAAATATGAGAAATAGACCTCTTTTAGCCAAACTGTGATGATTATACTGGAGGCACTCCAATGTAGACCGAGTTGCCAAGCCAAACGGCCCCGTTATACTGTATGTAATCCAATGCAGCTCTGCTTTGTGGAACCAAGCTGGAGACCGGTGGCAGCGATCAGACCAGAGAGCAAAAACACAAAAAATAGCGTTGCAGAGGCATCAATCAACCTCTATAACGCTATTCTCATCTCATATTAAGGCTGAATTCTTGGTTTATCCGCTTGGCAGCTCGGATTTGGGACCAGCCCCAGCTGCGCCAGCTTCGTAAGATAATAGCATTCTTCCCTCATCATATGATCCGGCATTAAGGGACTAATCCGGTCGAGAACTTCATCCGAGATCTCAAGCTCCTCCAGCTCTTTCAGAAAAGCCACGAACAGCTTCATCTCCATATCAACTTCTTTATGAAGCCTCCGGAAAGCGGGAAAGTCCTTCAGCTCCGTCCTCATATAACCGGCCATCTCCACACTTTTCAGATACAACTGCTGAAACTGCATTTCGAACTGTTGCGTCTTCACAATCAACCGCTTCTCCGTAAAATCCAGATCGCTTCCGATGGCTGCAGCATGACCGGCAGCGTCGGGCAGCCACAGAAAATCATGATGCAGCGCGTCAAACGCCGGAACCGGCTTGCCTGCAACCAGCTCATGCAATATCCTCAGATATTCCTCCAGTTCATTAACCATATGATTCAGGAATGTCGGTGTAAGCATAATCATCACTTTGCCAAGCAGCTGTCTCTCCAGAATAGCCAGCTTGAAGGTACGAAATTCTGTGGTTAATTCACAAGCCTGCTTGCTGATGAATTGACAATCGGCCTCTGAGGAAGACTGTCTTGCGTACTCCAACAATTGGTCATAGGCAGTAATATAATAGCTCGCTTGTTTAATATCCTTCGTCTCAACCGGCGATAAGGTATGAAATATAAACCGGGCATGATCCCCTAAAATTTGCAGCCAGAAGCGATGCTCATACCATTCAGACTGTGCCAATTATGGATCCCTCCCTCTGCTTCCATTCTTTAGAGGGTATGTCGGGATCCCTGGATATATAACGAAGACTAATGGCTCTTCGGCTTGATCGTAAACATGGCAATAACAGCCGCAACGAAGCTGCAAGCGGTTAAAAGCCAGAATAACGAAGCTCTTGAATGCTCCATTAGCATTGCGGCTAATGGAGGTCCCGCGGCGACACCAAGAAAACGAATGCTGCTGTAGAAGGATGTTATCGTTCCGCGCTGCTCCTTCTCTATGCCTTCCGTCAGCAGCGCATCAAGTGTTGGCAATGCTGCCCCAAGGCCTATAGCCCCTGCAAATAAGATCGTTATAATCATCCACAACGTATCTCTGCCCCCGCAAGCCAATAACAGCAGGCAAACCGCAGCTTCAAGAAAGCCTATTACAGAAATCCACTTCATCAGCTTTTTATTCTGACCGATCCATTTGCCAATGGCCCATGATGTTGAACATAAGGCAGCAAGCGGGATAGCCAGAAGACAGCCTTTCATTAGCCCATAGCTCCCCCGTTCCTCCAATGTTTCCGACAAATAAAACAATGAGGCAAAGATCGCAAACATATTGATTCCGCCTGATACGTATACCCCCCGAATCCATCGGCCCTTTTCCCGAAACAAGGAAGCGACGGAGTGAACGAACATCTTAAATGGAACAACTGGCTTCTTATCCTTTGGAGCCTTTACCCAAATAGCAACAAGTAGGAATGAGATCAGACTAAATACCGGGATGAACCAGAATGGCATGTACCAAGTCCACATCGCTAACGCAGATCCAATAATCGGAGCCAGCACTTTACCGAAAGTATTAGCTGTTTCAACAATGCCAAGACCGCTGCTTACATCCTCTTCTCTCCTGAACAAATCCCCGACAAGCGGCAGTACAACCGGGAAGCAAGCTGCAGCCCCCAAACCTTGAAATAATCGGCCTGCCATTACAAGAGCATATGGTTTATCGTAAGCAACGGCAGCCCAGCCGCAAAAAGCGCCGGCTGCTGCAACCAGCAGCAAGCCCGGCAATATTACCTTTTTCCTGCCGATTCGGTCGGATAGATACCCGGTAATGGGAATAAACAGGATGGCAATAACCGCATAGGACGTAATTAATAGGCTTGATTGGACAGCGCTTATCCCCATTGCTTTTTGCATGGAAGGAAGAACCGGAATAAGAATCGAATTGGCTAAAGTCATCGTTAGCGGTATTGTTGCAATTGAAGCGAGATCTCGTTGCTTCTTGTTCTCCATGACTTCCTCCAAGTAGATCAGTCGGGATAAAAAACACACTGAAATTTAGAGTGCTCCGCTCATGTTCAATTTATGAACTCGACTGAGTCGTATATTTCTCTTCCGGGATTGAGACTCTATATGTGTTCTTTAAACCAGAGGAGGAATTCAAACATGCAATTTACAAACAATCAAGCAAGCCAGTCTCTTCATCAATGTGAGCAAATGATTCAGCAGCTTGTTAATCAAACCCAGCAAGCCAGCCATAATTATCAAATGCTGCTGCAACAAGAACAGCAAAATGCCCAGCGCCTCGAGGAATTGGCTGCCCGCGAGCAAAAAGCCGCTCAAATCATCCAAACCGCTCTTCAAGGTCATCAAACCGCTGTCCAACAATTACAGCAGGTATCTCAAATTTGTAAACAAGTCGAGAATATGATCCACTCGCAATACAACTCCCAGATCTCGCAATCGTATACACCACCTTCTGGAATTAGCCCGGGTTATGCTGCACACTCGTATAACAGCTTCAACACCCACAACAACGAAGGGATGCAATCCCAATTCAGATCGATGCAATAAGCAACAGGCTCCATACGCAAACAGCCCGGGCAGGCTCTCTGCCTGTCCGGGCTTGTCTCTTATCTTACCTGATCTTTCCATAATCCTTCGCTTTAAAATGAATCTGGCAATCCACCTTCACGCGAGGATATTCTTCACTCCAGTCCAAGGCTTTCCAGGCTTCATACGGCATGCTGTTGCGGACATGCATCCCTATTCCCAGACTATCGACTTTATTCTGCTGCAATTTTTCGACAAGCCGATTCGCCCGCGACGATAAAATAGCGGACACTTTCTTCTCTACTTGATGCCGGTCCGCATCCTGGCTTAATTTCAGTTCACCGATGTACTCATGAACAGAGCCTTTGAAATTCGCTATTATCGTCACATGAATAGGTTCGTCCTTTTTACGTTTAACATGCACCGCCCGGCTGCTAATTACCGAAGTAAACATAATGTACTCTTTGGAACCTTCTGCCTCGCCCAGAGTAAGAGCCATATCCCCCTTCTTCATTTTCCCCCGCAATATCGCGAATAATAAAGCATCCTTATCTGAAATTCTGGCAATGTATTTATAACCCCGGAATAACCCGATACCATCAACGGTGATATCTTCATTTTCTTGCTTAAGTATAGGAGCAACCGGATCAATCCCGTCATCATAATAATCACGTTCAAATTCATAAAGAGTAGTCTTCGGTATACGATTATTAGAGCTGGACTTCTCCAATAAACGGTCAATATATTTGTCTGTGGATAAATGCTGTTTGTAATCTTTGAACAACAGATCTTTGGCATTGCCGTTTACAAGAGAAATCTTCACCAGCGGCGAGATAGACGTATCCCTCAAAATACTGTTGATTTCATTGGCAAGATCTTTGCGCGCAAGGGCTTCAGAATATAGAAGCACTCGAATTTGGCCGTTAACAAGCAGCAAATCCGTCTCATTGGCAAATTTGACTCTGGCATCCTTAGAGCTTTTCCCTATGGCGGAATGCAGCTCCCTTACAAGCTTAATGGTTGGATCGGCCCTAGGGATACTGATGCCAATCTCCACTTGATCCTCTGGCGCAGTATCATAACTGCCTGCATAGGTGAAGCCTATTCGCTCCAATATCCGGTAATCACAGCCGGAGAGTATAATAAGCATCATCATGGCAAGCGAGAAAGTCAGCAGTCTATTCATGAGCAGGCCTACTCCCTATATTTTGAAACATTAGAACAACAAGCAGCAATAACGGTAATCCAAACGCAATTCCGCATTCAATCATACTTAACGTACTGAGCCAATCTCCAACCTCATTAAGCGTCTCCGGAATAAACGCTATGGCATAGCAAGTCGATATGAGTACAAAGGCAAGGAAGTTAGCTTTCAGCTTGGGAAATATCTGCTTCAGCATTTCCAAGGCACACCACTCATACATTAGGATTGAGAACAGGACAGTAAATAAAATAAACCCGAAGAGCAGATTCTCCATCCGCTCAACAAACGGAAACCGGATATAGGCCAGCATTTCAAGCACAGGAAACGCCTTGTTCTTCAACTGCCCCAGGCTATATACCCCAAAAGTGATTAATGCGAGATAACAATAGGTCACAGTCGTAATCAGATTGCCGAGCAACGTGGATTTTATTAGCTTGGTCCTTTTATTCGTGTAAGCAAACAAGAGAATGACAATCTCATAACCGAGGAAAGAAGAATAAATATCAAGGCTCTCCAGATAAGTAAACTTTCCTCCCTTGAACAAGAATGGTGTCAGGCGTGTCCAGCTAAAATCTGAATAGAAAAAGAAGGTCAGCATCACCATCCAGCAAAACAGCCAAAAGAAAATCGTTGAAGCTTTGGTTATATTGTAAATTCCTTTCGTCAACAGCCAGAACACGAGCAGGTCCATAATGAATTTGAATTCCATCGGATTTGTCGTCGGAAAAGCATACATTTGAAAAATTAAAATATACTCCTTCCCCGCCATGCATCCAAGCAGTGTCCAGACAACAGCCAGCGCAAGATAGATCGGGACAAGCACAAATTTCGGGATAGATTGCTCCAGAATTTGAAAGATGGAGCGACCCTTCCCGACTTTGTACACCGCCGCAATAAGCACAATATTTACGGAGGCAATGAGGCCAAACCCCAGTACGGTAATCCAGCCATTAGTGCCAAAGGTCTCCGCCAGCAATTGAGGAAGGATTAACGCCATGACACCGGTTTGTATCATAAATACCAAGATCATGGTATGGAACGGGGAGAGTTTTTCATTGTTCTCCATGAGAGTCTCGTCACTCCTTGGTTTTATTGCGCACCATGTTGGGAGAATCACTTTGTGTCGGTCTCTCCCGTAAGGACTGGAATGGGGCACGAATGAAGATATCCTTCCAGTCTTTTGGTTCAAACGGTGCAACGGGATTTAAATACGACGATCCCATACTTGTAAGACCGCTTAAATGAATGACGATCGCCGCAATGCCAAATACCAGCCCAAGATTCCCAAGGAAACCAGTCAATAAAATTAGTCCGAACCGTATTAACCGGATCGATGCACTCATTACATAGCTGGGAATAACGAATGAAGCAATAGCCGATGAGGCTACTGCAATAATGAGAATATTGCTCGTTAGCCCTGCCTGCACGGCCGCTTGCCCGATTACGATACCGCCTACGATACCAATGGTCTGGCCGATCTTGGTTGGCAGTCTTGCCCCCGCCTCACGCAATAGCTCTATTGTTACTTCCATTAATAAAGCTTCGTATAATGGCGGAAACGGTACTCTGCTGCGTGATTCCGTCAAGGTTATCAGCAGATTTTCCGGAATCATTTCATAATGAAAGGTCGTTACGCTTACATACATCGCTGTGAAGCTGATCGTAATTACAAAAGCGATGAAACGCAGCAGCCTGATCGCACTTCCCAAAATCCAACGTTGATAATAATCGTCTGACGAAGCGAAAAACTCGAAAAAGGAGGTTGGCAATGAGAACACAGAGGGGCTCCCATCTACAATGCCGGCCACACGCCCTGAAACCAGCTTCGAAACGATCGCATCCGGACGTTCAGATGTAAGAAACTGGGGAAAGATAGAATATTTGCTGTCATCCATATATTGAATAAGCATATTCGTGTCCAGCATCGCATCCACTTCGATTTTTTCGATCCGTTTCTTTGCTTCCTCAACAAATCGCATATTGACGATATCCTTCACATAGAGCAGATACACATCCGTCTTGGTGATCTCGCCAACCGACAGCTTCATTACCTTTAGATGCGAGCTCTTTAATCTGGCACGGATCATTGCGAGGCTGGTATTAATCTGCTCGGTAAAAGCGTCATGCGGGCCTGTAATAACCGTTTCGGTCTCGGATTGGCTGATAGCTCTAGATTCCGGGCTATATACATCAAATACGTAAGCATCCGGACCGTTAAAAACGGCTATTCCGCCTGATAAAATATCCAGAATCAGCGTTTTGCTGCTGCTTGCCTTGAATGGCTGCAGATGCTGCAGCATCATCGTAATTTCTTCTTCTTCTCCGCTTAATAAAGGCGACAGGATATGTCTGCTAAGTTTATCCTTGTCAGTCAATTGATCGAAATAGACAAGGTTTACCTGATGATCCGGAAAAGCCCGATGAGTAAGATCACTGCAGTCCTGAAATTCTTCAAGTGTGTGTGCTAGTGTCGGCGACTTTGAATCCTGCTCAGGCGGAAGCTGCTCTTCCTGCTTGGAATTCTTCCTGGAATCCTTGATGATCATGGTTCGCAATACTTGAGACAATGTCATTTGCACACCTCTGGAAAGGATAGAATAGTTCTTATTTTGCATATCCTTCCTGAAAATTAACCAAAAAAAACCGCGATTATTAATCGCGGCTTCTTAGATATGTAATTCAGTCCGTGGAAACGCCCGTGTAATCCGGCTGTCTGATTTCTGATATCAGCTGCTGCCATTCCCTTATTCCTTCGAGCGTTCTACCTTATGGACAAACTTGTCCATTAATTGCTGCAGTACCTGCAAGGTAGCAAAATCATTTAAACGTCCCTCGTCGTCAAGCTTCATATGGGCCTGGGAAAGCTTAAGCTCGGGACGGTTCACCGGATCCATATCTAGCGCAAAGATCAATTGGCGCAGATTGGTTTGCGCGCGAGCCGTTCCTCCCGGACCTGTTGTAGCGCCCATGATAGCAACCGGCTTTGCGGCTAGCGGAGCGCCGATATTTTTCCGGGACACCCAGTCGAGTGCGTTCTTGAGCACACCTGTAATTAAACCGTTAAATTCAGGCGTGCTGATCAGAAAGCCGTCAGCGGAGCTGCACAGCTCGGCGAATTGCTTCACGGATTCCGGCAGATCCTCCTCCAGATCCTGATTATAGAGCGGCAGCTCTCCGAGATCAGCATAAGTATATGTATAGTTCTCGGGAAGAAACAACGCCGCATTTTTTAACAATGTTTTGTTCATGGAAGCTTTACGCAAGCTGCCCGTCAGGCCAACAATATGATAGGATTGCGTCATGATGGTTAATCTCTCCTTCTCGCTCGCTTATAGTGTACAAGGCTGTACAACAATATAAGATTAACCGATTTCATCTTCCTCGTACATAGCAGCCTCCCGATCACGGATATGCCGGCGCAGGATTGATGCAAGCTCGCGGTCTATGGTGCCTTTCTCATACAGCGATTGAACTTCATCCCGTTCAGCCTGGATAGCCACCCAATGCAGCTCTTTCCGCGCTTCATGATAATCATGCGTTTTATTCCTCGAATGAATCGGCATAGCTTTCATCCTGCTTATAATTTGATGATAATAAGCGGTTACGCATTCGGTGGGATCATCCTTTGCTTCCGGTGCGCATCTTGCATCCATCTCTTCCAGCACCGCCTGGGAGCATTGCAATCTCAACCCGCGCAGAGCGGCAATATCAGCATCCGTGAAGGCCAGTTTATAACCGGTGCCGCCAAATCCTGCTTTGACCTTGCTCCATAAGCCTTTCAGCACCATCTTCCATAAATGAAGGCGATTCGCCAGGATAAGCTCAATTTGATCCAGCATTTTGAAGTAGAATTTGGCATGCTTCTCGTTAATAGCGCCTTTCTCTAATTGCTCATCCACAAACTTACGCTCGATAGCAAGCGCAATGATCCGCATCTCCAGCTCCTTCTGACGGCGGCTTGGGAGCTGCCTGTTCTGATTCTCCCTCATCTCCATCTGCAGAATCATCCGGCGGTATTCGGCAATAACAGACTCTATCGCTTCCTCATTCGCCTCGCGGCTCACATTCTCCAAATGACGGATCGCAGCCCCCATGACTTTCATTTGCCATTCCCGTTCCTCATGGGCTTTCACCGTCTCATCCGCAATCACCCGCTTCTTCGCAATAAGAGGCAATAAAATACTGGCCGTCAGCAGCGACAGCAAAATAATAAAGGCAGCAAGAAAAATAATGAGATCTCTCTGCGGGAACGGATTCCCGTTATTCAGCAGCAAAGGAATCGAAAAGGCGCCCGCCAGCGTAACGGCTCCCCGCACGCCGGAAATAGTCGTCAGAATAAGTACCTTGAAGCTTAGCGTATCTTTGCCAAACCAGGTGAACAAGAAGGTCCAGACAAAACGCAGCACGAGCAGCAGCATAAAAATAACAATCGCGTAGCCGATCACAACCACATTATTAAAACCCGGGTCCTTGAAAATAACTGATGTGACCTGAGGAATTTGAAGGCCCAAAATGACAAAAACAAGCCCGTTCAAAATAAACAGAATAACCGACCATGTGTTTACGGATACCGATTTCAGCTTTGGCATACTGTGATCAATCCGGTCGTCCTCAATGGCATGGACAATTCCGCCCGCTACCGCAGCAAGAATGCCGGATACCCCTAACTCCTCCGCTACCAGGTATAGTAAGAAAGGCGTGACAAGCTGCAGCAGCATATGCATCGTTTCATCCTCCAGCCCCGCCCTTCTGAGCAGTTGGCGGATTCCGATAATCAGGAAAGCCAGAAATGCACCCACCAGCAGCCCGCCAACAGCAATAACAATAAAGCTGACCGTTGCCTTTTGCCAGGAGAATATACCGGTCATGGCTGCCGCGACGGCAAACTTAAACGCAACAAGACCGGAGGCATCATTCATTAAGGCCTCGCCTTCCAGTAGTCTCATCAGACTCTTGGGCAGCTGAATCCGGCCAGCCAACGCTCCTACAGCAACCGCATCCGTTGGCGACAGGATAGCAGCAAGTCCAAAGGCTGCCGCTACCGGGATGGACGGAATCATCCAATGAATGGTATACCCGACCACAAAGACGGTAACGAAGACCAGTCCGACCGAGAGCAGCAGGATTGGCGCACGCAAACGCCATAGTTCATCACGCGGAGTATGCTTTCCGTCGTTATACAGCAAGGGTGCGATGAACAGAATGAAGAACAATTCAGGCTCTAAATGCAGATGAACCCCAAACGGAATAACAGCAATTACGGCCCCCAACGCAATTTGTATGAGCGGTACCGGCACGAAGGGAATAAACCGGTAAATAACATTGGACACGCCAATCAGAACCAGCATGACCAATACAATAATAAAGATTTCCAAGCAGCTACCTCCATCCTTTTCTATACAAAAGGGATCAGACGCCTGACCGCGTTAGATCCCTTCTTTTTATAATCGTTTATCTGCTCCTATCCGTCAAGCCGGGAGCATGCTTAACAACTTCATCACGCGGGGCGCCATCTGCACCTGCATCTGCATTACCCGGAATTTCTTTGCTTGAACCAGTCAACGGCTGATTGACCGCGGACTGTACCAAGCTGCCACCCCTTTTGTTGGCTTAAGCGCTAATAGCTTTTGCCGCAGGAGAGCATTTCATTCTATGCTAATGAATGGCTGGAGATATGCCCGATGCCGCCTATTCTGCAACCAGAAGAACCTTGTCACCTTGTTTGATTATGCCGGTCTTTACCACGGAAGCGTATACGCCAAACTGCAGATTGAACTCCTGGTTAACTTTTTTGAGCAGAGATGGATCCTTCGCTTGGGTATCGGGGTCCATCGTGATAAGCACACAGCGTTCACAGAAGCTGTCCACTTGCAGCTGAACATCCCCGATCATAAGCTTGCGGCCCATCCAATCCCCTTCCGTAAACGTATCATCACTGACCTTGACGACAAAATTCGCACGAAACCGGCGTTCATCCAGCTCCTTGCCCCATGTTTGCTGCAGCTTATTTAAAGAATGGTCTGTTATAATGAGAATACTTGCTCCATCAACGGACAGCAGCTGCGGATGCTCCGGATGTGCTTCCTTCCATTCTGACATCGTAAGACGAGTTGCCGTCTGGCTCTGAATGTCTTCTAATAATGCCTCATCCCATCCGTATACTCGGCCATTAGGTGACGTAATACGTATTGTTCCGTCTTGAAAGGCCGCCTGATAGTTCAGCAGATTAGGAATGTTCCTGGCTGTTATGTATTTATACCAATCCTTCTTGGTCTCATCGTATAGGGTGACAAAACGGTCTCCAAGCATGCCGTACTCTTCGATCACGCAGTCCCGCAGCTTCTCTCCTGCAAAGGATTTAACCGGATACCGGTAAATCTCTTGAATCTCGCCAATTTGCACGTTATTATACTCCTTTGTCTCTTCAGCTTAGGTTCATTTCTCAGTTCTATTCTAACGGATGTTACAGCAAAACAAAAAATGGTCACAGCCCTCATCTTAACTGTTCGAGCAATTCGACCAGCCGCTTATACTGCCATTCCCGTTCACGGTCTGTAACAATACCGGCTTCGGCCTTATCTGCAAAGTCACGAATCGCCGTAGCCGCGTAGGCAGCCGCATGCACAGCATGACTGGCTACATGAGCCGTTGCCGCAGCATGTCCGGCGGCCCTGGCAGCTCGGGCAGCTCCGCTGCTCGCTTCGATCACATCGCGTGCTGCGGCATGTGCTGCAAATGCCGCTTTGCGTGCTGCCGTCATAGGCAACTCGCCGCGCGACCAAGCGCGGGCTGCATGAATGGCTTCCTCCATACGGTTATCCTCAGCCAGGACAACCTCGAAGCAAGGCCGGGCCCGTTCGGCACAATCTGCTGCCCATAGGGCCAATACGCGATGATCCGTTTGCTTGACCAGGTCGGCGATACGTCTGTCCTGCCCGATCAACCCTTTCATATATGAATCACCTGTCGATAATCATTTTGTTCCATTGTTCTTCAATCTCCTTTAACTGACGCAAATGATGACGGGTATGCATGTCGATCAGATCAAACCACTCCCTGGCATTCAGCCAGCCAAACCCGCCATGTCTCACTTTATAATCAGGATGGATGGTGTCAATCAGTCGATCCCAATCTCTCATCTTTTCTATTAAATGATTCAAATCATGCAGATGTTCCGCTTTGCTTTTGATATCGTCGGGGCTGTATTCCATCCCTTCAGGCAACTTAATCTTGACCGGAGGAAAGGCTCCGGCTTCAAACAGCTGATCTCCCGCTGCCGTCTTGCCCAGCGGCTGCTCATGACTGGAAGCACCACATTCCTCAATATTGTCCAGGTATTCTAAAGCAACGTCGACAATATGGGAATATACCTGACCAATCGACCAGGTTCCCGGCTTGATCCTGTAACGCAGTTGTTCTATTGAATACACATCAAGCTGATCTTTATAAGTATTGATGACATCCAGACCTCTCATTAGCCACCTCTTAATAAAATATCTTCTTATTTACAGTATATATCGTTTATCCGCAAGGATCATCTCTATGATCGTGTCCAGAAGGCGACTGTTATTAAAAATATGCTGTTTCTCTAGTCCCGATTCAAGGAATTCCTCCATTAAGATCAGGCGTCTTTCTCCACCTCCCTGAAAAAGAAAAACGCACTTTCCATCAAGGAGAAGTGCGTTTGTTTATGAAAATTATAAGGTTTGGGATTTATTAGTGTCAATCCGGTCGGATGGCAACCGCAACTCCGCTACAGCGCCGCTTTCGCGGTATCCGAAGACGCAGCCAGCGCTTTTCTCCAGCCCCCGTAGGAGGTGATGTCCTCTGCTCCGAGGGTTCCGTACGCCTCGCAAATGAAACCCGGCACGGCGGTGCCGTCTTCGAGCTCAATCTTGCCGATTCCAAGCGGTGCCGGAATAGCTGCCGTGAATGCTCCGAATGCGGCTAGCGGCATTTCCCATAGTTCAATTTCAATGGCTGCTCCGCCTTGCGTTTGTTTCATAAGCCCCGGCTTGGGCGGCACTGTCTGCAGCTTCATCAGCTTATAGCTAGCAGAAGTCCGATCCTCCCGGACAAAGACGGCGCCATGCTCCAGCATCTGGCGTTCAAGCGGCAGACCGCGCATATGCAGACCGCATACGGCTACAAGCGTGGAAGGCTTACGCTGCTGTGCCATGCGAATCGTTTCAGCCAGCTCGAAAAGTGTTCCTTCCGAGCCGGAACCTGCAAACAGCGTAACACCGAATGGGACATCTTCCGCAGCTTCTCCGGACGGAACCGCCAATGCGCAAAGATCAAGCAGGTTGCAATGATTCGTGTACAGGCCCATCGCACTGTTTGTTCCTATCGGATCGGCAGCCACCTGTTCACGAGTCCACGTTCCGCCTGCAGTCGGCATGACGAGGACGGCATCCTGTAATAACCTCCGAGCCTCCAGCTTGTAGCTTTGCAGCTTATGAAACGCAGTAAACACAGAGGACGCGTCAAATTCCGGCTTGGTTGCACTGCGCAGCACCTGCTCCGTCACAGGAAAAGTAACGCCTGGATTTGAATCGATAAAAGATCCTAGCGCCGACCATCGCTCCGCTACCCACGGCCCTTCATATAACAGGGCAGCAGCAGCTTGAAACAATTGCGTATCCACGAATTGAACTGGAAGCTGCAATTCCTTTAATTGACGAACTGACTTCTCCCATGACTCCCGGTAGGCATCTGCAAACGGGCCGTAGAAAGTCAGCGGCCCTTCCGGAATCAGCAGCTTTGCAGGCAGCTTGCGCTCTCCAATACCAATCTCCTTCGACCATGGATCATCCGCTTGGTTGCCGCGTACAACTTGGTCTACAAGTATCGCATCCTCCAGATCATGGGCAAATACCGTTATGCAATCCAGACTCTCGCAGGCTGGTACTACCCCCTTGCTTGACCATGCGCCCACGCTTGGCTTAAGCCCTACAAGATTATTAAGAGCAGCAGGTACCCTGCCCGAACCCGCCGTATCTGTACCGAGGGAAAAAGCCGCCTGCCCCAGAGCTACCGCTACAGCCGAGCCAGAGCTCGAGCCGCCGCTGATCAGCTCAGAACGCAGCGCATTTTCCGTCTCGCCGTAAGGACTTCTAGTCCCCACCAATCCGGTTGCGAACTGGTCGAGATTTGTCTTGCCGACTGGGATCGCGCCGGCTTCAATCAGGCGCTCCACCACTGCCGCATGCTCAGCCGGCAGATACGAGAACTCTTTACAACCCGCTGTTGTAGGCATACCAGCCACGTCGATGTTATCTTTGACCGCAAACGGAATCCCCCATAAAGGAAGCTTCACGCGGTCAAGCTGCTTCAGACGATCCAGATAGGGCTGGATATGAGCGAGCGACGGCGGAGTAATCCAAATATGCTTCTCTTTATCCGTTTCAGCATGCTCAATAATCGTTTGAATGACTTGCTCCGGCGTCACAATGTCCTGCAAATATCGTTCACGCAGCCAGGAAATGGTGACTGGCAATTGGATTTCGCTCATACGCGGGTCAGCTCTCTTTCCGATAGTTTGGAAATTCCGACAATCAATTGACCGGCATTTACTCCGTCGCCAGGCTTAACATGAACGGAATGCACAACTCCGTCAAACGGGGCGCTTTGGGAAAACTCCATTTTCATTGATTCCACGATAATAAGCGAATCTCCTTTCTTAACGGAGTCTCCTGGATGAACGAGCACCTTCCAGACGCTGCCCGGCATCGAACAGGTCATCGCATCTACACCTGCTGGCAGCTCTTCATCACTGACAGGCCTCGAAGAATCCTGCTCGGATACGTACTCTGCAAGACCAAGCTCCTTCCAGCGCTCTCGCTCTTCATGAAAGGATTGCTGCTGCTGGCTGCGGAATTGCCCGGCGCTCTCCTTGATGGATTCGAGGAATTGCAAGTACTCCCCAAGGTCAAATGTGGTTTCCGTGATCTCTGCCTCGAACCGTCCGCGCGGGAAATCCTCGCGAAGCTGAAGCAGCTCCTCTGCCGTTACCGGATAGAACTGAATCTGATCGAAGAAGCGGAGCAGCCACGGCTTGCCTGCTTTGAAGCTTTCCGTTGAACGGAGTTTGTTCCACATTTGGATCGTACGTCCAACAAATTGGTAGCCTCCCGGACCTTCCATGCCATAGACGCACATATAAGCTCCGCCGATTCCAACGGCATTCTCCGGTGTCCAAGTCCGTGCCGGGTTGTACTTTGTTGTCACTAACCGGTGGCGCGGATCAATTGGCGTAGCAAGCGGCGCTCCCAGATAAACATCCCCAAGACCAAGAACAAGATAGCTGGCAGCAAACACAATACGCTGTACATCGTCGATGCTATCAAGTCCGTTCACACGGCGGATAAACTCCAGATTGCTTGGGCACCATGGCGCATCCGGACGAACATTCTGTTGATAACGGTCAATCGCCAGCTGCGTCGCCGGATCATCCCAGGATAAAGGAAGACGAACAATACGGGATGGCACGCGGATCGATTCAAGCGGCGGCAGGCTGCTGTCAATTGCAAGCAGCTGCCTGGCAGCTTCGCGCACACTCATCCGGTTGGCATCAATATGCACCTGAACCGAACGGACGCCAGGCGTAAGATCACGCACAGGAATAACTCCATTGCCGCGAATTGCCTCAATAAGCGCATGCACCTGGAAGCGCAGCAGCAGATCCAGCTCCAGAGAGCCATATTCGACAAGCAGATTCTCGTCACCGCTGCAGCGGATTGTAATCGGGAACTTCCGTCCAACCTCTTCGCGGTACAGAATCGGATATTCCGGCGAAAAGGACGAATGAATCTGTGGCAAGCTGCCTGCATGCAGCTCATCAGCATTCCCTTGCTGAATCGCCTCCAACAGCTCCTCCTGCAGCTTGCGAAGCTCTTCCGCTTCTTCCAGCGTTACAAGCTGGAAGCGTACTTTATCGCCGGGATGCAGCTGCCCAAGCTTCCAGAATTCAGCCGATGCTGTCGTAACCGGACAGACAAATCCGCCAAGACTTGGACCGTCCGGACCAAGCAAAATGGGCATATCGCCGGTCAAATCCAGCGTGCCAACCGCATAGGCGTTATCATGAATATTGGATGGATGAAGCCCTGCTTCTCCTCCGTCCTCTCTCTCCCAGAGCGGAGCCGGGCCAATCAGGCGAACGCCGGTTCTCGAGCTGTTGAAATGCACCTCGAAGCTTGTATTCGCCAGCTGCTCCAAATATTCCGGCTTCAGGAATTCACTCGTACAATGCGGTCCCGGAATAACACCAATCGTCCATTCACGCGAAATCGCAGGCTGGAGCTGTGCCGGAAGCGCAGACTGTACTTTAATTAAATCTGCTTCCTGCTGACGATTCACGCCAAGCACATCGCCGGTACGGAGAGCACGTCCTCCATGTCCGCCAAAGCCGCCAAGCGTAAAGGTAGCGGCACTGCCCAGAATAAGCGGCATATCAAATCCGCCCTCAATAAGAAGGTAAGCGCGCAGGCCAGCTGCAGATTCCCCGAAACTGAGCACTTGTCCGCGCTCCGCTCTTACCGGGGTATACATCGGAATTGCCGCATCATCCAATGCAGGCTTCATATCTGCGCCGGTTACGCAGAACAGCATGCTGCGCCGGAATTTATAGGAGCCGCCGCGCAGCGTTAATTCAATCCCGCTTGCTCCATCCGCATTGCCGAGCAGCTTATTGCCAATCCGGAACGCCAACGGGTCCATCGGTCCGCATGGCGGCACGCCTACATCCCAATGACCGACACGGCCCGGATAATCCTGAATCGTTGATTGAACGCCGCCATCCAGCACCTCAAGCGCCGATTCGGAAGGCGCAAAGCCGTTTAGCATCTGCGTGAATACATCTCCCGCAGCGAATTGCTTCTCATCCAGAAGCGCCTGAACATATTGGAGATTGGTTGTAATACCATAGAAGCGTGTCTCGCTCAAAGCCTGCTTTAGCTTTGCGATCGCATCCTCCCGGTTCTCGCCATGCACGATAACTTTTGCCAGCATCGGATCATATAGCGTAGTTACCGTAATGCCATCGCGTACCCAAGTTTCCGTACGGGCCTCTCGAGCAAATAACGCCTGATCCAACTGACCTGCGCTTGGACGAAATCCTTGCAAGCAATCCTCGGCATAAATACGGGCTTGAATGCTATGTCCTTTGGACTCAGGAACAAGGGATTCCAGGCCGCGCAGCTCACCGGCCGCCTCCTTCACCATCCATTCCACGAGATCAAGGCCAAGCACTTCTTCCGTAACACCATGTTCCACCTGCAGGCGGGTATTCACTTCAAGGAAATAGAATTTACAGCTGGACGGGTCATACAAAAACTCGACCGTTCCTGCACTGCGATATCCTGCAACAGCAGCGAGTCTCTTCGCACATACGAGAATTTCTGCCCGGACTTCAGCCGGGAATTGCGGCGCCGGACTTTCCTCCACCACTTTCTGATTGCGGCGTTGGACGGAGCAATCTCGTTCACCGAGGGCTGCTACTTCGCCAAATCCATTGCCAAAGATTTGTACTTCGACATGACGGGCTTTTGCAATATATTTCTCCAGAAACATACCGCCGTTTTTGAAATTCGCTTCTGCCAGATGGCGAACACTATCGAAGGCCGCGCGCAGCGCTTCTTCATCCGCACATACCCGCATGCCGATTCCGCCTCCGCCTGCTGTGCTTTTCAGAATAACCGGATAGCCGATCTCCGCAGCATGGGCTGCTGCTTCATCCAGTTCTGTCAAGAGAGGTGTACCCGGCAAGAGCGGGACATCGGCTCTCTCCGCAAGCTCTCGCGCGGAATGCTTGAGGCCAAAGGCTTCCATCTGCTCGGGAGTTGGTCCAATGAAGGCAATACCATTCTCTCGGCAGGCACGGGCAAAATCCGCATTCTCGCTCAGGAAGCCGTAACCGGGATGAATCGCTTGCGCCCCGGTGTCCTTGGCAATCCGAAGGATAAGCTCCGCATTAAGATAGCTCTCCTTGGCTGGCCCTTCGCCAAGAAGCACCGCTTCATCCGCCAGATCAACGTGAAGACTGTCCTGATCTGCTTTCGTATATACAGCCACAGAGGAAATTCCCATCTTGCGAAGTGTTCTTTCAATTCGGACCGCAATAGCACCCCGATTGGCAATCAGTACTTTGGTAAACATAGAAACCTCTCCTTTTCCCCCAGAATGTCTAGCTGTTCCAGATCAGGACGCGAACCGGCGTCGGATTATAAGCATTACACGGATTATTAAGCTGAGGACAATTACTGATAAGTACCGCGGTTCGGCCAATTGATTGCATCTCTACATAAGCTCCAGGCGAAGAGACTCCATCATCAAACTTCAGACCGCCTTCAGGCGTAACCGGAACATTCATGAAAAAGTTAACATTAGGAGCAAGATCCCGTTTGCCATAGGGTTCACCCCGCAGCGCCAGCTGCAGCATAAACGTATCCCGGCAGTTATGCATGTGCAGCTTCTCATGTGCGTATCGTACGGTGTTGCTTTGCGCAGAGCAGGAGCCGCCTACTGTATCATGTCGTCCGCAAGTATCCGCAACAATCTTCACTAGTTCCTTGCCTGATTCCGCAAGCAGAACCGATCCAGCTGTTAAGTAAATATTCTGTTGATTCGTAATGGTGGCAACAGCACTATAATGATCCTCCGGATTATCTGCATCAAAAAACAGCGTATCCGCTGCCTGATTGCCTTCCAGGTCCACAATGCGGAGCACTTGACCTGGCTCCAGATCATACATCCAGCCATCCCCTGCCAAAATCACTTCATTATAAATCGCTGCCTCGGGCAGGCGTGCACTCTCTACTCGGTTAAAGCTTCCCATAGATTGAATCCTCCTAAAATGAATTGTGAAGCAATTCATACTTCGTAAGCATCCGCTTTAAATGAATTGTGAAGCAATTCATACTTCGTAAGCATCCGCTTTAAATGAATTGTGAAGCAATTCATACTTCGTAAGCGTTGGCTTTTAATGAATTGTGAAACAATTCATACTTCGTAAGCGTTGGCTTTTAATGAATTGTGAATATTCCCAATATTCCGATTATTATTGATCGAGCAATTGGTGATAGCTCCGTGTATTCTCGAATGCTCTGCGGTTCTCCGGTCTATAGTTCAAGCAATAATCTTCATCGACCACCGTTTCTGCTTCCGTTACTTCAAGGCTTACCGGAACCGAAGGATAGTCCGTTCTCGGATCTAACGGGCTTGGCGTATTCGACAAGACAAGCAGAATATCCATCTCCGTACGAAGTACAACCGAAGCGCCGGCCGGGCAATGATTAACCTCATAATGCATCTGCCCTTCATCATCCACGTACACCTTGGAGAACAAATTCACAACCGGCGACAGGTCCCTTACACCAAGCCCATTGCGCGTCAGCTCTACTAAAAAATTCTCTTGTCCAGAGCGGAGCCATTCATTACGAAGCTCCTGATAGGTCGTCTTCCCATACTTTCTGTCGGTAAGAGCTCTAGTCGTATAACCGCTGATTGTATCATGCCAGCCCAGGCTGTCTTCCACGATGCTGGCAAGCACCCGTCCATTATCGCTCATCAATGTATTGCCCCTTGTCAGATGCGCGGTATATTGCGCTTTTAATGAATCAGGCATATTGTAGCGTTCTGTTAAGTCTTTTGCGTTAAATAGCATGATCGACAGGTTTGCGCCTGCTTCCAGAGCAGTGAAGCGGATCAGTCTGCCGCGTCTCACGACTCCGGACCATTTCTCCCCTGCTCGAATCGCTGTTGTCCAGATGCTGCTCATAACATTTCCCCCTTTATGTTGATGAAGCTCAAATGCCTGGAATCCAGGTGAAACGGCTCTCGCCGTCCTTGGCGAAGCGCGTTTCAATCCGGAGAATTCTAAGTCATGTTTATAAGAAAATACTTATAAACTCTTAGAATTAAAAAAAAGCCCGGGAGAGTGATCTCCCAGGCTTTTATCCTTCCGTGTCATATGGCCGGCTCCTGCTTCCAGCTTGCGCCATACGCCGTCTCTCGGACCAGCCTTGACGTTAATCTCGCCAACGGAACCCTAGACAGCTTTGTCGTTCTGGCTGATGCAACCTTCCAGAACCTATATTCAAATGTAATATTTCCTAACATGTCACAAGTATAAGTGGATCATTCTTTCGTGTCAATATATATTACACAAAACTTTATTTAAGCTCGGATTCGATTGCTGCAGCTGTTGGAAAAAGCGAAGTTGTGCTTTTTTCGCGTGCTGCACGTGTATGCCTGGTGCGGAACAAGTAATACGTTACACCAAAAACAAGCCATATACAGCCAAGCAGCAGCGCCTGAGTGTCAAGCAGCGTGATCAGCCAGATGATAAACGACGCCCCGGCCAGCGGGAAGATCAAGTATTGGAACGTTTGCTTCAAGGAACGCTGTTTACGCTTAATGAAACATTCCACAATGACAGAAATGTTAACAAAGGCAAATGAAGTTAAAGCGCCAAAGCTTACGAATTTAACCGCCATATCCAGACTGATCACTAACGCAAGCAGTGAAATAATCGATACAAGCACGATATTATTAACCGGCGTGCGGTATTTGGGATGAAGCGCGCCAAAAAACTTTTTCGGCAGAATTGAATCACGGCCCAGCACATACATAAGGCGCGATACACTTGTAACGGAAGTTAGGCCTTGCGTGAAGATTGCAAATATTAAGACGGTTGTAAAGATCGCGCCAAGTGTTGCTCCTCCAGCCAGCTTCATCAATTCGAAGCCTGCAGCATCCATGTTGTTGAATGTCAGGTTAGGATATCTCACCTGGATAAGCACGGAGGTTGCGATATAGAGAATGCTAGCGATCAGAATAATGAGCATAATGGCTCTTGGGATCGTCTTTTTTGCGTTAATTGTTTCCTCTGACAGTGTTGACACGGTGTCAAAGCCAAGAAAGGAGAAGCAAATAAGCGAAGCGCCGGCAAGTAAAGTTGGCAGTCCGGCATCCATGTGGGTGAATGGAAGCACCGCATCCTGCACCCCTGACAGCCCTTTAAGCATATAACCGCAGAACAGGGCGATGAATATGATCTGGAAGAGAACGAACAGCTTGCTTAAGCTTGCGGAAAATTTAATGCCGGCAATGTTGACAACAGCAAGGATAACATTCAGCAGAATAATCCAGACATACGCCGGTATTGCAGGGAATTGGGCATTGAGATAAATGCCGAAGGTCAAGCATGCGATAATCGGGGAGAACAGATAGTCCAGAAGAATCGCCCACCCTACTGTAAAACCGGGGACAGGGTGCATCGATTTCTTGACATACGTATAGGAGGAACCCGATCCCGGGAAGATTTTAGCCATAACGCTGTAGCTGTATGCAGTGAAGAAGATGGCTACGATCGACAGCGAGTAGGCCTCCGTAATCATCCCTTTTGAAGCATCGTAGGCAATTCCGAATACCGAGAAGTAAATCATTGGCGTCATCCAAGCCAGCCCAAGCGCAACAACCTGAACGAGTGTAAGTGATTGGCGCAGCGTAATTTCTTGTTTCATTTCCATACTCCTCCCTCTCTCTGGACAAAAATAAAAAGCCGCGGGAAGATATTGTTCATATCCTCCCGGGCTTTTCTCCCTCCGTGGACACAACCGCTTGGCTGTGCGTCCTCTCTCGGACCAGGCCAGCGGCATGCCGCTGCGGAACCCTAGAGAACAATGGCTCTTCAGTTGTTCAAGCTCACGCGAGGTAAGCTTACATTCATTTTCTCAACTTGATGTTATTTAATATAACATGAAATTCACAGTTTTCAAGTCTTTTTTAGAAATTTATTCTTTCAATGTGCATATTGTTCACATCGAACTGTTTTCCTCTACATATCTCGAGAGCGGAGCTTGTCATGACCTCTCTCTTCGTCACGGATGTTGGACCGGGATCTCCTGGGACCGTGTCGGCATCATCCTGCTTGTGATTGTAGTCATGATCACTATTATTGACCTCATCTCCGGCGCTGTCCGGAAGAAGCTTGTGTAGTATGACACCGGGTAAGGAAAGAAATACCCCGTCTCTATATCCCGGAGGGGCAAATGGAATTGGTCAAATGCCTCGGAGGCAAATACCCAAGCAACTCCCCTCCCCATACATATATTAAAGTATACTCCAGACGTAAGGAGGTGTTGAGAATATGTCAGGACTTGGTCATGGTTTCAATAGCGTGGGATCAATTCTTGTGCTGTTCATCTTGCTGGTGATCATCGTCTGCGGTTGCGGTTTTGTAGGCGGTTGGGGCGGCGGTTGCGGCCCACAAGTTGGAGGCGTAGGTACAGGTAAAGGCTACTACTAATAACTGAAGCATCATGCCTCCATGATTGCGGACAAAAGTTATTTCTCTAAAATATAACAACAAAAGACCCCTCCCCGGGGTCTTTTGTTCGTTTGCCCGGCATGTAATCTCTCTATCCAGGGTATTGTTCTTATAGGGTCGGATGGAAATAGTCTTCTATCTCCCGGGTATTGGTCCAAGCAATTGATAACATAGAAGCATAATCTATAGTGTATTCTAAATTATTAGGAGGTTTTATTCTTAATGGCTTCGTCCGGTTTCATTCTTGTCTTGTTCATCTTGTTGGTTATCATCGCTTGCAGTTGTGGTATTTTTGGCGGTGGCAGCGGTGGATGCGGTCCCGTCTACGGCGGTTATCGCGATAAAAAAGAGAGCTAAAACAAAAAGGCCCCTCACGGGGTCTTTTGTTTGTTTATTTACCGGAATCAGCCAGCATGGCATCTACCGATTTGCTCATTTGTTTGAAAATAAAGTTGGGCGCCAAACGGCTCATGATCTTCAAAAGATTGCTTTGACCCGGACGAATCTCAAGCTGATCCCGTTCCATTGCTTTGATGACATGATCAACAAGCTTTGTTACTTCCATCGGCACGCTGCCCTTCATATCATTCGTCTCGAAAGCATCTACTAATGTTGTTTTGGTTAATGGAGGTGCCAGCTCGAACACTTGAACGGAAGTATTCTTCAGCTGAACCCGCAAAGACCGTGTGTAAGAATGAATACCTGCTTTGGTCGCACCGTATACCGGAGAAATCGCGAAAGGAACAAATGCAAGTGCTGACGAGACATTCATCACGGCAGCCGAAGGCTGCTTCATTAAGTGAGGCAGGAATTGATTCACCATCCGAATCGGTCCGCTTAAGTTCGTCTCGACCTCGCGGTTAATATCGATCAGATCGACTTCTTTGTTCTGCAGATTGATTTTACGCATCATCCCTGCATTATTAATAAGAATATTAAGCCCAGGAAATTGTGCGGTTACACTGTTGTATAATTTGCCGATTGCGTCCGGATCGGTGACATCACAGGAGAATGTATGCAGCTTCGGATATTTCGCTTTTGCTTGATCCAGCTTCACTTGATCGCGGCCGGATACGATAACCGTATTACCCAGTTCCAGCAAGCGCGCTGCAAGCTCCAGCCCGATACCGGATGCCCCGCCCGTAATAAGAATCGCATTAGAATGAAGTTTCATTGGACTTGTCCCTTCGCTTATGTCTTATCGGCAGTATTTTACCATTTCCCGCTCTATTTTGTCACCAAAATCAGGAATTCCGGCTCTTGGGAAAACAAAAACAGAGGAACTAAAGTCCCCCTGCTGTTGTTTTACTTGATATAATTATGGCTGACCAGATCGCTTTGAATCACTTCCGTCGGAATCTCAAATTCAATCATCCCCATATAACCTGGAGCAACCTCATATTTATTAAAGACGATGACCAGTTTGCCGTCCTTGTTGATATAGAAGCTTTGATCTTTCACTATGGAAGAGAAAGCCTCATCTTTAGGAATATCGCCGGATTCTCCGGCAACCCAATAGATTTTACCTTCCTCGCCTTTCATCTGCTCTTGCATTTGACTAATAATATTGCCGCTGATCAGCTGCACATACCGCTCATCCTTGAACAGCATCGGCAGCGTAATGAGAATCTGATTCTTCTTATCAATCGTATCGAACTGCATTTCCATGGATGAAGATGCTGCTGTTTGCAGAATATAACGGCCAATCGAGAAAATCGAATCATTATCCGTTTTCACTTCATAACCTGCATCTACGCCGATATGGGCATCATTAAGGCCCTGCTGCTTCAGCTCATCAATCTCCGCCTGGAAATTATCATAGAGAGCCTTGTTCTCCGCCATGTATTTCTGATTCAGCCCCAGCTGTAATTCCTTGTTCTCCAGATTAATGATCGCCGGAGTTTTAATATCCGCCTCATAATTGGATTCCTTCACCTTGAACTCATGCAGAGTAAGAACCTTGATAAAACGTTCAACACCAGGTATGGAAGCAAGAGCATTCGCAACCGTTGTACTGGCATTAATGGCAATCAGAAATACAAGAATAGCTGCTGCTATCGTCATCCCTTTTACTTTCAGACGCTTCACCTTGCGTGTCCGCAAGGCTTGCTTGATAGATCGGTTAACGATAGTATCCAGCTCCTCAGGAATAGGCACCGCTTGGTGCTCCTTCCGAAGATTCTCCAGTATATCATTCATTACTTTGTCTCCTTTAAGGAAGTATCCTTCAATTTCACGCGAAGCAGCCTTAACGCCTGATACAGCCTGGTTTTGACCGTATTGACATTCTCGTCAAGCACATCCGCTACCTCTTCGATCTTCAAATCCTCGAAATAGCGAAGGACAACCACCTCCCGGTATTTAGACGGCAAATCCTCAAGTGTCCTCGCCAGATCGATGTCCGTATATGAATCCTCTGCGCCTGATGCGTGAAATTCCAGCTTTTCCTGATCCATCGGATGAACTCTCTTATGCTTGCGCAAAAAATCCAAAGCCGTATTAACAACAATGCGGTAAAACCAGCCCTTGACCGCCCCCTTATCTTTCAGCAGCTCGATACTTGTCATCGCTTTATAGATGGCATCCTGGACAATATCGAGTGCATCCTCTTTATTTTTGACATAGCTATATGCCAGCCGGTAAATGTTTTCTTTGTGCTCGGTTATACAATCCGTCAGTATTTGTTCGGTCTTCCTGTTCATGGCCGGCATACCCTTCTCTAAATATGGTCACTTTGCGATAGCATCCATAAGCATAGCCGCGTAAAACTCAGCGCCTTCCCGCTTTAAGTGAACGCCATCATTGGAGAAATATTCGTCTTTCCCTTCACTTGCAGAATACCAGTCTACTACGGTGACATTGGTGAAATCCTTAGCAATTTCCGGAATCATCTTATTCACCGTATCCTGCCAATTTCGTGGGACTCTCGTATTAACCAGATAAATATGGTCAACCTTATCCAGCGACTGGATCAAGGCTTTGAGTTGTTTGCTTGTAAACGCGCCGTTTGTGCCCAGTTCAATGACTACGGTGCTGCCCAGCTTATTGTCAGCCTTCATCTGATCAATCACGTCTTGTGCCTGCCTCATCTGACGCCCGACCTTACCGTCAATGACAATCCCTGGAAGATGCTTCTCCAGGAAAGGCGCAGCATCCAGAATGACGGAATCGCCAATCACGGTAATACCTTTACCCGATTGTTTCACTGGAGGTTTGCTTGTCTCCGGCGGAGGAGTTTGCTCCGTTGAATCCTTTTGCGTACCGCCGGAGTCATCCGCAGGCGTTCCAGTCGGCTCTGTTGCTGGTTTGTCAGACGGTGTTGTTGATGGCTCCGTAGACGGTTCTGTTGACGGCTCTGTAGACGGTTCCGGTGTATGCTCCGGCTTAACCGTATGCTCCGGCTCTGTAGACGGTTTATCAGAATCCGTTGGCTTTGTATTCTCATGTGCGGCATTAGCATCAGGCTGCTTGGTATCCTCCTGATCAGGGATACTATTAGTCTGATCAACTTCTTTGACGCTCTCACCAGGCGTTGGAGTTGGCTGCGGTGCATCATAATCAGGCTTGATGTCCTGAGAGACAACCGGTACGGAGGCCGGTGTGGCTTTCAAGAGATAATTGCCGAACGAGCTGGGTGTGAGCAATAAAGGAATAATGATAATAAATGCAAGAGGCTGTACACCCATCCATCTCACCGATAATAAGGCCCGCAGCTTCAACCGAAGCGAGCCGCGACGCAGCGGTTCTTCAATAAATTTGTAAGATAATCCGGCTAATACAAAGCTTGCTGCGATCTGCAATGCAATCAGGAAAATCCCCGGGGCACTTGCCTGGTTAGTCGGATTAGTCAGAATAATAACGGGATAATGCCAAATATATAAGCTGTACGAACGAACGCCAATCCAGCGAAGCGGACGGGTACCCATTATTTTGCCAAGCAAGCTTGCAGGGTGGGCAAGAACAGCAAGCACAACAGCGGTCAGAATAGACAAGCCTAGAAAACCGCCCCGGTACAACACAGCGTCATATTCATTCATTCGGTACATCATGATGACAAGAATAATAAGGCCAGCTCCGCCGATGACATCCATCGTATATCGGGAGACTTTTGAAACGGTTACATGAAGCTTATGACTCGGCCATATAACGGCTAACGCCGCCCCGATCAAGAGTCCAAACATACGGGTATCGGTTCCATAGTAGACACGGCTCGGATCAGAGCCGGGCACATACAGGAACGCCATTGCTAATGCCGATGCAACAGCCGCACCAAGAATCAGGATAAACAGCTTGCCGCGGCGGTGAGTCAGGAGCAATAACAACGGCCAGAGCAAGTAAAATTGTTCTTCAATGGACAAGGACCATAAATGTCCAATAGGGGACGGCGGGCCAAAGCTTTCGAAATACGAGACCTGATGGAAGATAAGCCACCAGTTGTTAAAATAGAAGATCGAAGATAAATAGTCGCCTTGCAAATGTATTAATCGATTGGGATCGAGGAACAGCAGCCATATGGCAACAAACAGCAGCATACAGAACATCGCAGGGAGAAGCCTGCGTGCCCTTCTAATCCAGAAGTCCTTCAGGTCAAGCTTCCCGTAACGCTGCTTCTGGATAAGAATCTGATCGGTAATGAGGTATCCGGAGATGACAAAAAAGATAGCAACTCCTATTAATCCACCCTGCGCCCACTTCATGTTCAGATGGTACGCGATAACGGCGAGCACCGATAAGGCCCGTAATCCGTCTATTCCCGGCATATAACGTTTCTTGCTGTTCAAGTTGTCTCCCATTGCTGCTTCCGTCCCTTACTTATTAAATAATTGCTATATCTTTCAGACGCAATAACCCCCCAAAAAGTTTGCTCTCCGCTCATGGAAATTTTGAACAAAAAACCAGCATCCCTTCTCTTCAAGGAATGCTGGTTGCAAGCAGCCTTATACCCTTCTCCATCTGCTCCAATGCAGCATAAGAGTAAGACAGTCGGAGATGATCCTGATCGGTCTTGTCGTAGAGATAACCGGGATTTAGCAACACTCCCTCTCTAAGCGCCTCTTCGAACAAAACCGGAATACGTATTTCTCCCTTACGTTTCAGCCAAATATAAAAACCTCCTCCCGGCACACTCCATTCTGCCTTTCCCTTCAAATAATGCTCCAGCAGCTGAAGCATATAGGAGCGGCGGGTCCGAAGCTCCCTTCTTACAAAGTCCAGGTGCTCTTCATACAGCCCTTGCCGAAGAAACTGCATAACGGCCCACTGGGATAAGGCGCTTGCTCCATAGTCCGACTGCATCTTCACATCCGCAAGCCGATGGATAACCTGCTCCGGCCCAATCACCCAACCGATTCTCAATCCGGGACTTAACGTCTTGGACATGCTTCCGATATACAAAACAAGCCCGTTCTGATCCAGCGCTTTGATCGGCAGAGGAGACGGCTCATCAAGCCAGAGATCGCGGTAAGCATCATCCTCCATCATTGGCAGCTTATGCTGCACGCATAATCGATAAATCTCCTGCCTTCTCCTCTCGGACATGACCGCTCCCGTAGGATTATGGAAGCTTGGGATAGTATAGAGGATTGTTCCTTTCCCGCTTCTTGCAGCTTGCTCCAATGCCTTCGCCTCTAATCCTTCTTCATCCATCGGAAGGCCGGACATACTCATGCCGGCGGATTGAAAAACCTGAAGGGACTGCAGATACGAAGGAGATTCCGTTAATACTAACGAACCGCTCTTTAGCAGGCCAATGGCGATAAGCTGAAGAGCCTGAAGAGCGCCGGATACAATAAGAACCGAGTCCGGAGAGACCTTCACGCCATAACCAGCCATATGCCTGCTTATTTCTTCCCGCAGGGCATAAAGACCTCGAGGCTCCGGATACCCGAAATCCTTCATCTCTGAAGGCATCTGCCGCAGAATCCCGGCCATTGCCTGCGGATATAAATCAGGCGAAGGCTCACCGGTTCCTAAACGGATGATATTAGGTATAAACTCTGCATGATTAATGTCTTGAATGGTGCGCTGGTTGGGCCGATGTACACCTGTCTTGACATAAGACTCCCAATCCGGCAGCTTGGGGATACTCTGATCTCCAGCTATAAAAGAAACAATCGTCCCGCTCCCGCTTTTCCCTTCAATACAGCCTTCTGCCGTCAGCTCTGCGAACGCTTGTACAACAGTGCTCCGATTCACGCCAAAAGCCTGCGCCATCGCCCTTTCAGTAGGTATGCGGCTGCCGGGCGGCCATTCTCCGCGTTCAATTTTATCCCGGATATAAGCTATAATTTGCCGATACAGAGGAACGCCGCTGTCTCTGAGCGGCCTCCAGGTGGTTTCAAACTTCATTCGTTTCCCCCGCTGCTCTCCTATTGGTTGGGTAGCGCACCAACCGTTTGGATGGCGACAATGCCTGGTTGACCCTTTACAATGGGACCATATTTCCAATATTGAAAGGCTGTGTTTCCATTGCCGTTTCTGCATGGTTTATTGCTGTCCATCGGGCTCATCCTGCCCCTCGGGGCGCAAAATGTATTTATTTTCTCCCAAGGCGTCCTTCAATCCAGGTTCCGGATGGCCCTGCCTGCGGTAATCGCTGCGGCAGTATGTGATACCTTGTTAATCCTGCTTGCCATTCTTGGAGTCTCTGTTCTTATTATAAACATCCCCGTCCTCAAAACCATTCTAATTATAGCCGGAGTAGTCTTCCTGGCTTACATCGGATGGACGACCTGGCGCTCGGCGGGAAAGCTGCAAGCACCGGGCGAACGATACTCCCCGCGCAAGCAGGTCATGCTGGCTGTCTCGGTATCCCTTTTTAATCCCCATGCTATTATGGATACGATTGGGGTCATCGGCACAAGCTCCTTGCATTACAGCGGATTGGACAAAGGGATGTTCACCTTGGCCTGTATACTTATCTCATGGCTATGGTTCTTCTCTCTCGCTTCGGCGGGTCGGCTGCTTGGCAAGCTGGATGCCCGCGGCAAGCTGATGAGAATAATGAATAAACTCTCAGCGATCCTGATCTGGGCTTCCGCGATCATCATGATCGCGATTAATTTATAAGCCCCGTAACCGCTCCTTATGGTCCGATCCCGTCCCTCACAACCTTCTGGGTCTTCAGATCGGGGCGCCTTAAGGTGAAGTCGCTTTTTACCTTCACTTCCGCTCTGGCAAACAGCGAATCCCATTCCCTCGCAATCGGTTTGAACTCACGGAAGTGGTAACGGTAATAATGCTGGCCAAACCCAAACACATCCACGCCAAATTCCTTTTGGACATAGCTGATCGTTTCTTGCATTCGCTCATTAACGTAATCCGAGGTCATCCGCTCAATCATGTCGTAGCCCCGGATCGTCGAAAGCTTAATATTGCGGTCAAGGCTTGTAATTTTGCCGTCGCCTTCGATATTAACCGTGATTATTGGTTTGTTGCCGTCCATCTTGACATGCATATGAGCGCGCATATGGTAGAATTGAACATCAATAGCTCCTGGACTTGTTGGTCTGCCTCCTGGGCCAGGAATAGCAAATAAAGTGTTGTTCACGTAATCGCTTGCCAGCATGGCCATTCGAGTATGCTCATTCGACAAATATCCGATCAGCTTATCGCCTCGGAATACGGCTGCCCCGGCCATCTTTACAACAGCAACCGGATAGATCGTCTTTATCGAGTCCAGAGATTCGCTTTTGTCTACAGACCCCGATATGGTAATGGCCCCAAGCAGCAGCTCACGTCCTTCGGTAAGCAAAACCTGGGCGATATCAAATAAGTGGCTCCGCGGAATACCCCCATATACCTTCCGGTAGTTCTCAACCTGCGATTGTATTTTAAAACCTGCATACAGTCCCCTCGCGTACACCGTCTTCAGGAAATCGGATGCCGGGGAGCCCTTCCCCACAAGGACGATCACGTCCTCACGGACATACCGGTTCCGCTGCAGGACATCCATAAACTGATTAATCCCGGCCCTGGCAAGCCGCTCGTCAATAATAATAACCCGAATATGGGAGATCAGGATCATACGCTCTAAATTTTCATTAATTTTTGAGGTTGCTTCCGCAATCGAATTCCCTTCCTTCGAAAAAATGACGGTAGGTGTCCCGCCTTTTCCCCCTCTATTAGGATCGGTCTCCAATGCATTAACAATCTCAAAGGTCACCTTGTATTTCATATTGTTTCCCGGTTCCAATGCCATTCCAGTCACCATGGATGCCTGATTCAGCTCGGTTTGATCCCAGCATCCTGTACTGCTTAGCGCCAAGGCTGTACAAAGAACAAGAATGAGGAATACTCGGCAATAGTTCATGTGGCCCTCCTCTTATCCCACCGGGAGAATAGGGACAAGTAAGGGACACCAAATGATTCAATCTTAGTCAACTGCACCATCAGCAGACAACAGCCCAATACAAGACCATATAATCCAATCAGAGAGCTGAGCAGAATCAGTCCAAACCGGAAAAACCTCACCTTGGAGCCAAACGTGTAGATTGGCGCCACAAAGCCGGAAATCGCTGTGAGCGATACGACAATGACATTAATATTGGAGACAACTCCCGCTTGAACCGCTGCTTCCCCGAGCACAAGGGCTCCTACAATCGAGATGGTTGGTCCGACTAGACGCGGCATCCGCGTACCCGCTTCACGAAGAATCTCGAAGGTGATTTCCATAAGCAGGATCTCAATACTGGCTGGGAATGGTATACCTTCCCTCTGTGCCGCAATACTGGTGAGCAGGACGCTTGGGATAAGCTCCTGATGATAGCTGGTTACTGCAATATAGAGAGCAGGTACAATAAGTGACAAAACAAAAGCGAAATAACGGAGCAAACGGGAAAAAATCCCGATAACGACCCATTGGTATTCATCCTCTGGAGATTTGAAGAAATCCGGGAAGAGCGTCGGAACGATTAATACAAACGGGCTGCCGTCTACAATAATCGCAATCCGCTTATCAATCATGCGGTTGCAAACCGCATCTGGACGTTCACTGTTAAAGATTGTCGGAAATATTTGAAATCCCTTTCCTTTAGCATAAAACATCTCTTCAATCCGTCCGGAATCAAACAGACTGTCGATATGTGAGTTGTTCAGCTTCTCCCTTACCTGCTCCAATATTTGGTTATCTACTTCGCCATCCAAATAAGCCATGTAGACCGCTGTATGCGTCAAGTAACCAAGCTCGTACTTCTCAAAGCGAAGCTTCACATTATTAAAGCGTCTTCGGATCAGGCTCATATTCGTATCCGCTGATTCCGTAAATCCTTCTTTAGGTCCGCGGACAACATTTTGTGTCGATGGCTCCTCAATCGACCTTGAATTCAAAGTTCTGACATCAAGAACAAGCACCTGCTCGTATCCATCGATGAAGATAGCGGCATTTCCAAGTACAATTTTGAACATCACATCGTCCAGATTCCGCACAGTTTGATGCCCTAGTCCGGAATAGGTGCCGTTCTCAAGCAGTCGGAACGTATCCTCCTTGCTCATAAGCTCCGAATGCTCAGACAATGCCAGCTCTTTCACGACATATTCCATAATGAAGGCGGAGTTTGTCATTGTTGTCAGATAACACATGAGCCCTTTATACTGCCTGACATCAACGGAGACCACAGCAAGATCTGATGTGTCACCAAACACATGCTGGATGTGCTGTCTCACCTTCTCCAAACTGTTCATCTGCCCGTCGGCAAAGCCGAGATCTTCCGTATTCATGTGGTCTCCTCCTTCCGGTAACGGATTCGAAGCAGCATCAGCGTCAATAGAGGCACCAGCAGCTGGAGAGGGATATGAAGGGTATAGATAACATACTTCAAGCCCTCGGTTACATGTTCGGCGCTATTACTTGACACAAGAGTCGAGAATGCTCCTGCCACCAAAGCCAGCGGAAACATTAACTTAGCCGGCTTATCTTTGAAAATACGGGCGATGCCTTCGGTACAGGCAAATAGAAACACAGAGCATTTCAAGAGCGTTCCAAAAATAATAATCAACGCGACTACGGCGTCCATCCGAGTAATAATATTGGCAATATTAATAAGCCGCGCTGCATCCAGCAAGGCAAATACCGAATACTTCTTATTTTCGATTCCAAGCGACCAAATCTGAAGAAGATTAGTAACTGTCAGAATCATGCAAGCGCTTAGGAAGTCATACAGCGTTATCCGGCGAAATCCCTTCGCTCCGCCCAGCTCTGGCTGGAAGACAAGGAAAACAACGATCTCTCCATAAGGGAACCAGAGTGAATGGGTAAAAGCGGATTGGATGACCGGCCATATACCTTTCGATAAGAACGGAAGCATCTGCTCCAGAATGATAGAACTGCTGAGCATTAACAGGACAGCCAGCATAATAATCATCAGCAGGACAATACATAGGATCAGCGATGCAAAGCGGGCCATTGCTTTAATCCCGCCCAAGGCTGTATAGGCAACCAGCATGACAAATAATGTGGTCAGAACCGGTACGGGGGTAATACGCAGCAAGGCAGTCATCACTAGCTCGATCATATCCCGGATATTACGGGCGGCAATATATAGGAAATAAGTGGCATAGATGAGCACAAATACTCTGCCGGCAAACTTTCCCCAGGCTTTCTCCAGCATCGGATAAAGCCCCAAATTATGATGCGACGATAACATAGCGCTATAAATCACAATAAAGAGCAATGCCGGAAAAAATGCGATAAGTCCAACCAGCCACGAGTCCGGAACAATACTGGGCGTTCCGAAGATAATCGATGTGCTCAGCAAAAAAACAAGCTGCATCGTAAACGTATCCACCGGATTAACTTTGCTTGGCGTCACGCTTCTCTCCACTCCCTTGCTTATCGGATTTACTGCCGAACTTCTTCTTCAGGCGGTCCGTTATTTTAAAGTCCGCCCATGCGGCCATGACGAAAGCAGCAGCGAACATAAATATGATCGAGGTATCTGGGTAGATTGGCAGCAAATGTACAAATACGTGTACAAACGGCTGCCTAAATACGAGAACATCCAAACAGGCCATAAGCAGCAGACCCAATACCGCAGCAACAAAAACCCCGAGGATGATCAAAACAGACACCCTCCCTAATGTTTTTAAGTTATTGTCATTTTGCTCCAATAGGAATGGAAATATGTACAAAAAAAACACGGCGGCGTAACCGAAGTTACAACCGCAGTGCTTTAAACTGCCTGATCTGTAAGAAGCTCCTGATGTCTTGAAATAACGATGTCCATAATTTTACGATAAATGTCTACGGCATATTCGGGCCTCAAGCCATATTGTTCAGAGAGCTCGACAATTTTCTTGAATTGCTGCTCTTCACGGTGAGGATCCTGTGAATGAAGCTGATTTTCCGCTTTGTATTCCCCTACTGCCTCTGTAAAGATGAATCTTTGTGCCAATAAAGCAACAATCTGTTGGTCCGTCTTATCAATGGCCGATCGCAGTCCTTCTAATGCTGTCATGTGCACCCTCCGTAGTATGATGTCGCATAGACGCTTTATAGCGGTAAAGTCATTCTGTATATTGAAGATAACATACAAAAGTACCGTCTGTAAACGACAAAACCATCTATTCCTGAACATTTCAGAAATAAATGGTCTTGTCGTTCGGATTAGTGTCCCATCATCATTGGTGCTTCCACTACTGCCCCTTCTTCACCCGCCGATCTGACCGGCTTGCGCAGCAGCAAGCCCAGCAAGGCACCTGCAAAAGCGATCCCTACAACAACGAGGAAGGTTTCACCATAGGAGTGGTATAACGCTTCAACGTCAAGTGCTTGCCCCGGTTCAGCGGCATTTTTAATCTTTGTAGTCAAGTAAGTGCTGAGACCCGCTATGGCAAACGATGTCATGACCTGCTGCGTTGCAGATGTCAGTGACGTTACCCGGCCGACCAGACTTGGCGGAGAAGCTTGAATGAGATACGTATTCATCGGCATCATGGAAAGTCCCATCCCAACTCCAAACAAACCGGAAGTAATCAGAATAAGGGATAAGCCGTCATCTGCCGAGATGTTCGATAACAAGAGCGAGGCAACCCCTACAATGCTTAATCCGGTAACCAGAAGCGGTCTTGCCCCGATCCGGTCAAACAGTCTGCCGCCAATCGGCATAAAGATTGCAGAAGCAATCGCTTGAGGAAGCATAATCAGACCTGATTCAGTTGCCGTATGGCCCTGCACTTGAATGAGCAGCATTGGAATCAGGAAAAATGTCCCCATAAGCGCAATTTGTGTAAACCATTGTACAATAATACCTTTGCTGAAATCTCTGGAGCGGAATACCCGCAGTTCAAGGAGAGGCTGCTTGCTCCGAAGCTCGACAAGGATAAAAATAATTAGTGAGGCAGCTCCTACAATCAGCCCTGTCAATGTCTGCACCGATGTCCAGCTTGTTCCCCCTTCACTAACCCCGTACGATAAAGCCGCAAAGGCCAGCGGTCCGAATATAATACCCGGAATATCCAGGGATTTCACCGATTGACGCTCAATATTTGGCAAAGTGCGAATGCCGGCAATAATGCCAATAATACCAAGCGGGATATTAATAAGGAAGATCCAGTGCCATGAAGCATAATCAATAAACGCGCCCGCGACAACCGGGCCTAAAGCCGGGGCAATCAGAACCGGGATGCCCAGCATCCCCATTACCGAACCAACCTTCTCCGGCGGGCTCAGCCTGTAAATAATCGCGAAGGCAATCGGCATGACCATTCCCCCGCCAAGTCCTTGAATAACACGGAACAAGATCAGCATCTCGATATTGCCCGCAAACGCGCAGAGCAAAGAACCAACCGTAAACATGCCTACCGACACCAGAAAAATCCGTTTTGGTCCAAATCGATCGGACAGCCATCCGGCCAGCGGGATAACGGCTGCTTGCGCCAGCGCATAACCTGTAGTTGTCCATTGGACAACGGACAAATCCTTTCCGAATTCCTTCATGAAGCCGCTTAATGCTACGTTCATAGCGGTCCCGTCCAGAATAACCATAAATAAACCAACAATAACAGCGATAAGCGGCGCGATGATCGATCTAATGGTAAACGTACTCGCGTCCGGCACAGCCAGAACATCTGATTTCGTCATCTGTATCCTCCATTCGTAACTTCTTTCATTTTGGATTATAACGATAAAATGACCAATGGTCAACATAATTTTGAACCTACGGTCATTTTATTTTTTCTTATAAAATACGGTATTAATAGCCATTATATAGCGTAACTTCTAGTTCAAAGCGAAGTTTATCCCTTTAAACTTATACCATTGGTCAATAATTATTTGAACCCATTCCTATAATGAATATGCTATACTGTAGGCATTAACGGAGGATGATGGCTGTGAACCGAGAAGAGAAAAAGCTCGAGACCAAAAACCGAATACTTGAAGCGGCGATGTGCCTATTTGCCGAGCAAGGCTTTGAAGCCACCACTGTCGCCCAAATCACGGAAGCTGCCGGCGTTGCAAAGGGCACTTTCTTTAACTATTTCAAGACCAAAGAGGATGTCCGGGGTAAACTCGACAAATTAGTTACTATTGATGAATTAGTCAGCCTGAAGGATAAACCCGGTCCCTACACTCCCCGCTTCCTGGCTTTAATCAAAACTTTAGGCGACTCGATGGCTGAAAATCACAGCATGCTCCTGCTGTCGATCCAGGGTATGCTCGCCAACAATCAGAATATCGAAGAAAGCAAAGGCGGCTTCTGTTTGATCATTGATAATCTTGTTCCCGTCTTCGAGAAAGGTCAGCAGACCGGGGAATTCACCACGACGATCCCGGCCCAGACGATGGCCTGTATTGCCACGCAGCTCTATTTGGGCGTCATGCTCAATTGGGTGATGGGCATATCCAAGGACGGCTTTGGAGATCAGCTTTTGCTTTCTTTCCAGGTGTTCTTCGAAGGCATTCTGAAGAAATAAGGCTTCTGCGGACAAACAAAAAAACCGTGCCAATGGCGCGGTTTTTCTTGTATCTTTTAGCGTGATAACCTGGGCGTGATGATCTTCATAAAAGCTAGTCCGATGATAGCCCCAAGTGTATTTAGAATAATGTCGTCGATGTCGAAGCTTCCTACTCGGGTTACTAATTGAATCGATTCTACAAGAAAGAGAATAAGAACAATAACCAGCAGACACTTAACCGGATGAAGCAGCTTGCGATTAAGCACCGGGATAAAGACACCAAGCGGTATGAACAGGACAATGTTGCCAAACAGGTTTTTCACCCAGGTATCCGTATTATAAGCATCTCTGTGATAGACCAAGGATTTGATCGTATGTAACGGGATGATGTTGTAGTTATACTTGTTCCAATGGTAGTAATCCTCCCGAATAAACAGCAGCTTGATCATAATGAGACTATATAGGATAAACAGCGCCAGAATCATAAGATTGACAGGCTTCCCCCAACGCCAGCCCGTTTCAACCTGTTGCATGTGATATGCAGCCTCCTTTCGACTACGCAGACAAATAGCCCTTCTCCGCCTGCAGCTATTACTGCTCTCTATTGAGGAAAAAGAGAGCAGTAATAGCTGCTCTCTTCCTTTACCGGCTCCATTCTCTCTAGACCGTTGCTTCGACGCTTTCTTCCTGCTTCACGGTCTTCTTTCTTGGACCCGAAAAGTTAAGGAGCAGGAAGCCTGCTACAAAGATTAGTGTACCAATAATAATATAGCTTGTAATCGGATCACGGAAGAAAATATACGCCCACAGGATCGAGAACAAGACAGAGCTGTTGCCGACAATAGCTACAACAGTGAAAGGCACCCGCTTCATCGCTTCTGCGAACCAGAAGAAGCTGAGGCCCGTAATTACGCCGAGGCAGACAAGCGCGCTCCATGCTCCAACGTTGGACACTCCGGTAAACCCTTGCGTCTGGAATGGTATAGGAATAGACACCATTAACGTAGCAAGCAGGAAGACAGAGAAGTTCATATTGCCGTTATCCATCGTCTTCACGAGCATACGCTGACTTAGGACATGAATGGCTGCGCCAATCCCCGCTAACGTAAAGAGCACGGTCGTTAAGCCGCTGCTGCCCATCAGCTTGTCAAGCGGAACGCCGTTCCAGCCGACGACAATAACGCCAATAACGCATAACGCGGCTGACAGCCAGCCGGCCCTCGTCACCTTTTCCTTGAATATGACACTGCCTGCAAACAACAGAATAACGGTCTGTACAGGCTGTACGAGAATATTGCCGTAAGAATAGCCAATCATAAGTGCGATGTTCTCGAAAATATAGTTGGCGGATTTGCCCGCCGCCCCGAACCAAAGCCATTTCATGCGATACCGGAACTGAATCTTGCCGTCTTTCATAAGCAGATAAATACCAAGCACAATAACGCCAAAGAAGAACCGGCAGAAAGATATAATCGAGCTGTCCACCATATTGGATGCCGTCTTGACCAATACCCCAACAAAACTCCAGGCCAATGTCGCCAGGAATAGAAACAAATAACTCACAAGCCCCCGCACCTTCTTATGTCCATAAGTAAGTTCCATTAAGTAAGCCTATAAAGTATACTCCTCGCGCTGGAAGCATGTCTATACCAAAAGACCGGCTTCACCAATCAATTACGGTGACAGCCGGTCTCTCGTTACTTTTTCAGATTCGCTTTTATAAACGCTTTGGCAAATGCCAACAGCTCCTTCTCGGAAGCATTATTGCTTCTGACATCATAGAAATAAAGATCTTTTCCATGCTGTCCTTGGGCAGACCAATTGATGCTATGCAGCTTGTGATTAGTATCCATAAATTTATAAACCTGCTGTCCCTCAATGGAAATAATATGGTTCGAAGACGGATTGTCGTCATAAAATAACGTTTCATTCTTATAATTCCGGGACATTGAGACTTGATAGGTTGTTTTCTGATCCGAATAGGTCACCGTAACATGAGATATGGGCGTAGAGATAGAGAACTTCTGATAGGCATAGCGATATCCGGATTGATCATCTTTGCCAAATACCCATAAATCTGTCTGTACAGACACTGGCATGGAAAGATAAAGATCACGCTGCAGTTCGATTTTCTCCAAACTATTTTTGCCGATTTGAGATTTCGGATAGGTAATCACACTCATCTGTTCCATCAGATCCAACGGAATCTCTTGTAAGGATGAATACGTGTAAGGATGTGTAACCATCGTATTATTTACCGGCAGCCCGGTTTGTTGTTTAACTTTCGTTGCTTCTTCGCCAAATACGATAACCGCTGCTTCCCCTTCCTGCAGCTTACTTTTAATCTGTTCCGTTAAAGCCTCTTCCAAAGAAGCATGTTCATTAACAGGAGCTTGTCCGTACGTATTCTTAATCTTCATTGTGACGTTGCCATGTTGATCCGTCAGCGAAAGTTTACCTGTAACAGCCGCATACGTAAAACCGCTTAAGACAACGAGACTTAAAGCAATAACGGCGGTCATCGCTGCAATTTTTCTAGGTGTACGAACACGTTGCAATAATGGAACTGATGTTGCTTGGACTGTATGAGCTGTTATTTGATCCATGATCCGTTCGGTGAAATCAATTACTTCCGGATTTCGCACGGCATCTCTAATGGATTTCAAAGAATCAGCTTTCCGGACAGATAGCTTGTGTATCATCTTGCAGCCCCTTTCTATTCCAATCGAATATAATCCTCTTGCGCAGCCTCTCGAACTGCTTGCGGAGAGTCGCTTCTTTAAGTCCCGTAACCTCCGCAATCTCGGCAAAACTCCATTCTTCAAGCCCTCTCAGAATCAGTAATTGGCGGTCATGAACCGGGAGCTGCTCCAATATATCCTCGACGAGATCATTCGGGTCAGCCGAGGATGACTCGTGGAACGGCAAACGAGACAAGAGATCAACAAGCTGGAGACGTTTCTTCCGCTGCTTGATCAGGTTCAAGCAATGATTATGGGCAATACGATACAGCCATGCAGAGAACGAAATAGCAGGTTTGTAGGCAGCAATAGACATATATGCCTTAAGGAACACCTCCTGCACAGCATCCTCCGCTTCTGAAGAATTCCCCAGCATATGAAAGCAATAGACATGTATTCTCCTCTGAAAATGTTGGATCAAAGGCCGATATTGCTCAGATTGCCCATTCTGGACCTCGGCAACCAGCTCTTCAATCTTCTCCGCCGGCAGCGGCTGATGGATAGGTTCCATACCTTCTCCTTTCTTCATTCTGGAATTACATGTATAACAACGGGAAAGTCGGGAATGTGACAAGGTCTGAAATTTTCTTCAACCTAACATTTTATCATAGTTGTCAGGCTTACCCGCACAAGAAAAAACGGCCCTTATCTCTAGGATAAGAACCGTTCCATATTACTTGTCTATTTGCCCAACTGCTCACGCCAGAAATATTTCGGCTGCCAGCCCAGCAGTTTTTTCGCTTTATCGCTGTTTAGAAGAGATTCATAACCTTCAAGCGGCGCGCGGAAATCCGTCACTTCCGGATAACGAGCCGCCATCAGCTCGCGGCTTGTTATATCCATACTCGATTCATCATTGGCAAGGTTGATCGCTACCGAACCAAGTCCTTCCGCTTTGATTGCCAGCTCGCAAGCTTCTGCAACATCACGGGTATCGATGTAGCTCCAGAGGATGCGTTCCCGCTCCACTGGATTATGGATAAATGACGGGAAGCGCTCATACCACTCCGGCGGAATGACATTGCCGAGACGCAGCGATACGACCTGCATGCCGGTACGGCGGTGGAACATATCGGCTGTTGCTTCGTTGACGATCTTGGATAACCCATAGCTGTCCTGCGGCAGCTGCGGATGAGCCTCATCCATAGGCACATATTGCGGGCCAAACGGATGCTCTGCAAAACAGATACCGTAGGAAGATTCACTGGAGGCGATAACAACCTTCTTAATCCCAAGACCAGCTGCTGCTTCCAGTACATTATAAGTCGACATCACATTATTGCGGAAAGTGACTTCCGGCGGAACCATGCCCGCCCTAGGAATCGCCGCCATATGGATAACGGCATCTGCTCCGGCAAGCGCACCGTAAGCTTGTCCCAGATCCTCCAGATTCACGATCAGAGTCGGACAAAGCGATTCCTCCGGATGCCGTGTATCTACGTTCAGTACTTCATATCCGTTGTCAACAAAATGCTTCACAATCCATCGTCCAAGCATCCCGCTGCCGCCGGTAACTACGACCTTAGCCATCAAATAAGTCTCCTTCAGTTCTTACTTCAGAATCGATTCAATTTGCTCAAGCACATCTTCGCTCAAGGTAATGCCGGAAGCTTTCGCATTCTCCGTAACTTGATCCGGACGGCTTGCGCCTACCAATGCGCTCGCGACATTCGGTTGACGCAGAATCCAGGCAAGCGCCAGATTGCCTACGCTAATGCCAAGTTCAGCAGCAACGGCTTCGAGCTGGCGGACCTTGTTGATTTTTTCTTCCGTTATGCCTTTGCCCATCCAATCAATCTTGGCAGCACGGCTGTCAGCAGGGAAATCAGTGGTGGAGGTGTATTTGCCTGTCAGCAAGCCTTGCGCCAGCGGAGAGAAGACAACCTGACCAATGCCCGAACGCTCGCTTAACGGAATGATTTCCTTCTCAATGTAGCGCTCGAACATATTATAGATCGGTTGGTTCACGACAATACGGTCGAGCAGATAACGATCCGCCACGCCCAGCGCTTCCGCGATTTGCGAAGCTTGCCATTCACTTACCCCGACATATAATACTTTGCCGGAACGGACCAGATCATCAATCGCGCGAAGTGTTTCATAAAGAGGCGTCTCCGGGTCGTGACGGTGGCAGTAATAAATGTCGATGTAATCATGGCCCAGACGCTTCAAGCTGGCGTTTGCCTGCTCGACAACATGCTTGCGGGACAGACCGCGGTCATTAGGACCTTCACCCATCGGCCAGAACACTTTAGTCGCCAGAACATAGGATTCGCGCGGATAAGCTTTCAGCGCTTCACCAACCAGCTCTTCTGCTCCGCCACGCTCGTACACATTTGCTGTATCAAAAAAGTTAATTCCCAAATCATAAGCTGTGCGAATGGCGTTAACCGCATTCTCACGCTCCACATAACCTCCATATGTAAGCCAGCTGCCCAAGCTGATTTCACTAACCTTCAGACCTGTACCGCCAAGTTTCCGATATTTCATTGTTTTGCTCCTCCATTCGATAGCTGAAATTTGACAAACGCTTTCATAACGTAAACGGCCTCTCCCTGCTCAGAAGGAGAAATACACGTTTCGTAGAAGCCACCCTTATTCTAATGGACTTCCATCAGGTTGAAAAGAACTGAAATGTTTTTCATTAGATTGGTTCGAGGTTACCTACTATACTTGGATATACCTTGATATTAATCCATCGGAAGCAAAAAAACGGCCGCCCATCAGGCGACCGTCTTCTAAATAAACATTATTCAAATTCAACGTTATGATAGACCTGCTGCACGTCTTCCAAGTCTTCCAGCGCGTCAATCAGCTTCTCGAAGGAAGCTACTGCGTCCTCAGGAAGTGTAACGAAGTTTTGCGCAAGCATCGTTACTTCGGCAACTACAAATTCGGTAATGCCGGCATTCTTGAATGCTTCTTGTACGGCGTTAAATTGATCCGGAGCTGCATAGACCATCACGGACTCGTCTTCTTCCACGATATCGCGTACATCAACATCAGCTTCCAGCATAATTTCCATCACATCATCCAGCGTTTTGCCTTCCACGCCGATAACAGCTGTTTGATCGAACATATAAGATACCGAGCCGCTTACGCCCATATTGCCGCCTGCTTTGTTGAAAGCAGAACGTACTTCCGGAGCTGTACGGTTCACGTTGTTCGTCAGAGCGTCAACAATAATCATCGAGCCTGCCGGACCAAAACCTTCATAACGGAGCTCGAAATATTGCTCATCCGAGCCGCCTTTGGCTTTCTCAATCGCGCGGTCGATAATCGCCTTTGGAACGTTATACGTCTTTGCGCGTTCAAGGACGAACTTCAAAGCGCCATTCGACTCTGGATTAGGCTCGCCTTTCTTCGCTGCTACATAGATTTCAAGACCAAATTTGGCATAAATCCGGCTTGTGTTCGCGTCTTTCGAAGCTTTTTTCTCTTTAATGTTATTCCACTTACGACCCATGCTGCACCACTTTCTTCAATTTTCTATATGCCTATTATAACGGCTTTTGGTTGTATTGGACAACTCCTAATCCAATTGTGATGCAGACTGATCCATACCTTAACGTCTTACACGGAGCTTTTGGAGTCTTAGAGCATTCAGGACGACAGAGACTGAGCTTAATGCCATCGCCGCCCCCGCAACCCAAGGCGCGAGCAGGCCAATGGCTGCGATAGGAATGCCCAGCGTGTTATAGCCAAGCGCCCACAACAGATTTTGCTTAATATTCCGCATCGTCATCCGGCTGATGTAGATCGCATCCGGAATGCTTTCCAGATCACCGCGCATTAAAGTCACATCGGCCGCTTCCATCGCCACGTCGGTACCCGTTCCAATAGCCATGCCGATATTGGCGGTTGCCAGTGCGGGAGCATCATTAATGCCGTCCCCAACCATAGCAACGATATGGCCTTGCTGCTGCAGCTTTTTCACTTCCGCGGCCTTGCCTTCCGGCAAGACTTCAGCCAGCACATGTTCAATACCGGCTTGCTCTGCAATCGCTAACGCGGTCCGTTCATTGTCTCCGGTAACCATGATAACCTTGATACCCAGCTCATTGAGACGCTGAACCGCCGATAAGGAACTGTCTTTGATTGTATCCGCAGCTGCAAGAAGACCTGCATATTGCCCATTGACAGCTACAAGCATCGCCGTTTTACCGGCCTCTTCAAGTTTGTTCATCACCGGATATACCTCTTCCGCATGAATCCCGTTTTCCTCCATCAGCCTGCGGGTACCTATCCGTACAGATTTTCCTTCCACTACAGCCTGGATGCCAAAGCCGGGTAAAGCCTCGAACGATTCGGCAGCGGCAAAAGGGATACCCCTCTCCCGTATACCGTCGGCAATCGCAACAGCTAACGGATGCTCCGACAGCTGCTCCGCGCTGCCAACAAGCATCAGAAACTCCCCTTCATCCATACCTTCCGCTGCAACAAAATCGGTTAACGATGGCTTACCGTTCGTAACTGTCCCTGTTTTGTCTACAATAATAACGTCAACCTTATGCGTCTGCTCCAGATGCTCTCCGCCTTTGAACAGAATGCCGAGTTCAGCTGCGCGGCCGGAGCCCGCCATAATGGAGGTTGGCGTTGCCAAGCCAAGCGCACAAGGGCAAGCAATAACCAGAATGGCAATGGCCGTCTCCAAAGCTGCCGTTACGTCACCGGGCTTGATGAAAATCAGCCAGACCAGAAAGGCAACAATCGCGATTCCCGTCACAATTGGGACAAAAATACCTGAGATGACATCCGCAATCCGCTGAATTTGTGCTTTGGAGCCCTGCGCTTCTTCTACTACCCGGATAATTTGCGCCAGAGCCGTTTCCGCTCCAACCTTCGTCGCTTGCACCTTCAGTATACCGTTGCCGTTGATCGTTGCTCCGATAACCGTATCGCCCATATTTTTCTCAACCGGCAAGCTCTCTCCCGTCAGCATTGCTTCATCAACGGCAGAGGCTCCTTCAAGCACGATACCGTCAACGGGAACCTTCTCCCCTGGCCGGACAATAACAACATCCCCTTTGACCACTTGCTCAACCGGTACGGTCAATTGTTGACCATCTCTCACAACTGTCGCTGTCTTCGCCCTTAATCCCATAAGCGACTTGATCGCTTCCGAGGTACGGCCCTTTGCCAAAGTCTCAAACAGCTTCCCCAGCAGTACAAGGGTAATAAGAATCGCACTGGTTTCAAAATACAGCTCCGGCCCGTGATGGACCGGCGAAACGTCTGCCGCCCATTTGACTGTTGCATACAGACTGTAGAAATACGCTGCCGAGGTTCCTAATGCGATAAGTACATCCATATTGGCTCCGCCGTTCCGCAAGGCCTTATAGGCGCTCACATAGAAGGAACGTCCGATATAGAACTGAACGGGTGATGCCAGAATCAGCTGGAACCATGGATTCATGAACAGCTCCGGCACATAAAGCCAGGAGGTAAAAGAAAAATGGCCGACCATACTCCAGATGAGCGGAAGAGATAATATTGCCGACAGGATCAGCTTTCTGATCTGTCCCTGTCTTTCAGGATGTCCCTTGGCTTCCGCTCTCTCCACCCGCTCCTCAGCAGCGTATCCAAGCTGCTCGACCTTGCGCTGCATCGCTTCGACGGTCACTTCATCTGCCGCATACTCCACGCGGGCGGTTTCCATTGCGAAATTGACCGTTGCCGATGCAACACCCGGCATTTTATTTAATCCTCTCTCAATACGGTTCGCACAAGCGGCACAAGTCATTCCGGTTATATCAAAGGTTGCCTGAATATGTTCACTTGATTGTACAGGAGGCATCTGCTTCACATCCATTTCTCATTTGGTTCTAATTGGCTTCAGTATACCCCCCACCCGTATATATGTCAATCACTAAAAATACCTATATGGGGTATATTGTTTGTTCCCGACCTATTGAAAAAACCTGCCTGACAGCAGCTGTCAGGCAGGTTCAGTTCTATCTATTATGCGCCAGCGGATTAGAATACTTTCGTTGTCCACGATTCGCAATTCCACGTATCCGTTACAATCTGTTTGTAGAATTCAGGTTCATGGGAGATCAGCAGAATGCTTCCCTTGTAGGCTTTCAGCGCGCGAGCCAGCTCTTCCTTCGCATCAACGTCCAGATGGTTGGTCGGCTCGTCGAGCACAAGCAGGTTGGTCTCGCGATTAATCAGTTTGCAAAGGCGAACCTTTGCTTTCTCGCCGCCGCTGAGCACAGCGATTTTACTTTCGATATGTTTCGTTGTCAGACCACATTTCGCAAGCGCAGCACGCACTTCGAACTGCGAATAAGACGGGAACTCATTCCAGATCTCATCGATACACGTATTATTGTTCGACTCTTTCATCTCCTGCTGGAAATAACCGATGCTGAGGATATCGCCCAGCTGGACGGAGCCTTCAAGCGCCGGAATTTCACCCAATATGCTGCGGAGAAGGGTTGTTTTACCGATACCGTTCGCACCAACGAGAGCAATCTTCTGACCGCGCTCCATCCGGAGATTCAGCGGTCTCGACAGCGGCGAATCATAACCGATAACCAGATCCTTTGTCTCGAAGATCAGCTTGCTGGATGCTCTTGCATCCATGAAGTTGAACTGCGGCTTCGGCTTCTCCTTCGCCAGCTCAATCACTTCCATCTTATCAAGCTTCTTCTGTCTCGACATCGCCATATTGCGTGTCGCCACGCTAGCTTTGTTGCGTTGCACGAAATCTTTCAGTTCAGCAATCTCCTGCTGCTGGCGTTTGAATGCCGATTCAAGCTGCTGCTTCTTCATTTCATGAACTTCCAGGAAGTGATCGTAGTCGCCTACGTAACGGGTCAGCTCTTGATTTTCCATATGGTAGATCAGATTAATAACGCTGTTGAGGAACGGAATATCATGGGAGATCAGAATAAAGGCATTCTCATACTCCTGCAGATAACGCTTCAGCCATTCGATATGCTGCTCGTCCAGGTAGTTGGTAGGCTCATCGAGGAGCAGAATGTCCGGCTTCTCGAGCAGCAGCTTGGCAAGCAATACCTTCGTCCGCTGACCGCCGCTCAGATCATGCACGTCCTTGTCGAGACCAATATCCGTCAGACCAAGACCACGGGCGGTCTCGTCGATTTTTGCATCAATCATGTAAAAATCCTGATTGGTCAGCGTGTCCTGAATGGTACCAACATCTTCAAGGAGCTTATCCAGTTCCTCAGGAGATACGTCACCCATTCGGCCGTACATATCGTTCATCTCTTGTTCCATGTCAAACAAATATTGGAAGGCGCCTTTAAGTACATCGCGCATGGTAAGTCCTTTGCTCAGTACCGCGTGCTGGTCGAGATAACCAACGCGCATCCGTTTGGACCATTCTACCTTGCCGTCATCCGGCTGAAGCTTGCCTGTAATAATGTTCATGAAGGTGGATTTGCCTTCGCCGTTAGCGCCGATCAGACCGATATGCTCCCCTTTGAGCAGGCGGAACGATACATCGTTAAATATCGCGCGGTCACCAAATCCATGACTTAATCTTTCTACGTTTAATATACTCATGAATGCACCTTTTCTTTGTAATCTTTTTTCCTCGTTATATTATAAGCGTTAGTGGGCCTATAACTCAATGAAGGATGTCAAGAAAAGATGAAAAAAGACGGCCTTTGGCAGGCCGCCTCTTCAGATAACGAACAAATCAATAAATTGATCTGCCGCTGTACGTTCTAATGCCTCCTGATCCTGACAAAGACTGGCGATCCGCTCTGTCTGCCTCGCAGGGAACCGGGTCCGCAGATTATCTGCAAATTTCCGCTCCAACAGCGGAATACCTTCTTTTCTCCTTCTCCGGTGACCAATCGGATATTCCACCTCCATTTTGTCCGTTGCAGAGCCGTCTGTGAAAAACACTTGGACCGCATTAGCGATCGATCGTTTGTCCGGGTCCAAGTATTCCGCTGAGTAGCGCAGATCTTCGACCGTCCGCATTTTGTCCCTCAACTTATCAATCCGGGGATCAGACGCTGCTGCATCCTCATAATGATCCGCCGTCAATCCGCCATGCAGAAGACCAATCGCTACCATATACTGCAGACAATGATCCCGGTCAGCGGGATTATGAAGCGGCCCCTTCTTATCAATGATACGAATCGCTGATTCATGAGTAGTAAGCTCAATTGCCGTGATGTCATCAAGACGGTTACTCACAAGCGGATGAAGCCGGATCGCCGCCTCTACCGCTGTCTGTCCGTGGAATTCCGCGGGATAGGAGATTTTGAACAGAATATGTTCCATTACATAGGATTCGAACGGCCGCGCCTGAACAACCTCCTTCCCTTTGAACAATACATCCTGAAAGCCCCAGCCGGGAGCTGTCAACACAGAAGGATACCCCATCTCGCCCCGAAGGGCCATCAAAGCAAGCCATACCGCGCGGCTCGTTGCATCTCCTGCTGCCCATGATTTCCTGGAGCCTGTATTTGGCGCATGGCGATACGTCCGGAGAGCATGACCGTCCAGCCAGGCATGAGATACGGCGTTGATGATTTCATCCTTGCTGCCTCCAAGCAGCCCGGTGACAACCGCAGTTGAAGCGATCTTGACGAGCAGAACATGATCCAGTCCAACCCGGTTGAAGCTGTTCTCCAGCGCGAGTATTCCCTGAATTTCATGTGCTTTGATCATTGCGGTCAACACTTCACGCATCGTTAACGGAGCGCTGCCTTCTGACCTGTTCTTGCGGCTGAGATAATCCGCGGCGGCGAGAATACCTCCCAGATTATCGGAGGGATGGCCCCATTCGGCGGCCAGCCATGTGTCGTTATAGTCGAGCCAGCGGATCAGGCAGCCGATCTGGAAGGCTGCCGTGACCGGATCCGTCTGAGCGGAGGTGCCCGGCACCCTCGAGCCATTGGGAACAATCGTTCCGGGCACAAGAGGGCGGAGCAGCTTGGTGCATTCCGGGTACCGAAGCGCCAGCAGACCGCAGCCAAGCGTATCCATCAGACACAGCCTGGCTGTATGATAGGCTTCCGCGCTCACCGGCTCCTTACGAAGAACATAATCCGCAATCCCGACCAGCAGCGGGTCGGGATCGGGACGTTTTGAATGAACCGCTTCAGACATATTTAACTATCCCCCTCTCTTACGGATCTGCATTCCTCTATCGCTGCGCGAGCGGCAGCCATTCTTGCGGATCCGGTCCGATGTAGTCCGCACTTGGCCGGATAATTCGATTTCTTGAACGCTGCTCCAGAATGTGGGCCGACCATCCGGACAGACGAGAGAGGACAAAGACAGGTGTAAACAAGGAGGTTGGAATACCCATATGATGATAAGCCGATGCACTGTAGAAATCGAGATTCGGGAACAGCTTTTTCTCCCGGCGCATCACCTGCTCGATCCTCTCGGATATGTCGTACAGCTTCCGGTCGCCGGCTTGCTCTGACAGGGCAAGCGACCATTGCTTAATCACATCGGACCGGGGATCAGAGACCGAATACACGCGGTGGCCAAATCCCATGATCAGCCGCTTCTGCTGCAAGGCCTCCATAACACCGGCTTCAGCTTCATCCGGATTGTCATACCGTTCGATCAGCTCCATTGCCGCCTCATTAGCGCCGCCATGCAGCGGCCCCCGGAGCGTGCCAACCCCTGTTGTGACTGCCGAGTAATAATCTGACAATGTGGAAGCCGTCACTCTGGCAGCAAAGGTGGAAGCGTTAAATTCATGCTCCGCATACAAGGTCAAGGACACATCCAGCGCCTTGGCATGCTGCTCGTCAGGCCCCTTCTGATGCAGCAGACTTAGGAAATGCGCAGCAACCCCGCCACCGCCGCCATACGTATCGATCCGTTTGCCGGTTTGCTGGTAATGATACCAGTACAGCAGAATGGACGATGTGCTTCCGATCAACCGGATTGCGATGTCCAGGGCAGGGCGATCCTCCTCTTCCGGTTCAAAGGAAGCAAGGGCAGAATAGCCGGTTCGCAGCACATCCATCGGATGGGTGCTCCCCGGCAGCCATTCGAGAATGCTGGTCAAGGCAGGCGGCAGCCCGCGGCTGATGGCAAGCTGCCTCTGGAACTGCATCAGTTGCTCGGCCGTCGGGAGCCAGCCATACAAGAGTAAATAGGCGGTTTCCTCAAAAACAGCGAACTGGGCTAAATCATAGATGGAATATCCACGGTAGGATAATCCCTTCCCTTCCTTGCCGACCGTGGAGATGCCCGTCTGGCCGGCGATCACATCTGCTAGACCACCTTGCTTTTGTCCCGGCATTTACTCCCCCTCCTTGTTATCCTTCTCATCCATCCCGAACAGCAAATCAAGCTTATGCTCATAGTCATAATAGTGCAGAAAATCGTACAGCTCGGCCCGGGTCTGCATCAGACTGATAACCTTCTGCTGCGAGCCTTCTTCACGAATGGTTCGGTAGACGCGCAGCGCCGCCGCATTCATCGCCCGGAACGCCGACAAAGGATAAAGCGCCAGACCAACGCCAGCTTCCCGGAGCTGTTCAACGGTGAACAGCGGTGTTTTCCCGAATTCCGTGATATTGGCCAACAGGGGGACCTGAACAGCGTCAGCAAACTGCTTATATTCGCTCAGACTGCCAACCGCTTCGGGGAAAAGCATATCTGCTCCCGCCTCTACATATTTGCGAGCACGTTCAATCGCAGCCTCCAGCCCTTCCGATGCAAGGGCATCCGTTCGGGCCATAATGACAAAACTGCTGTCCGTTCGGGCATCTGCAGCAGCCTTGATCCGATCTGCCATTTCAGCCGGGCGGACTATGGCCTTATTCGGCCGGTGACCGCAGCGCTTCTCCGCCACCTGATCCTCGATATGGACGGCCGCAACGCCGGCTCTCTGCATCTCCTTAATTGTACGGGCAATTTGAAAAGCCCCGCCAAACCCGGTATCAATATCTACAAGAAGAGGAAGCTCCGTCACATTCGTGATCCGGCGGATGTCCTCGAGCACATCCTGAAGAGTTGTAATTCCGAGATCAGGAAGGCCAAACGATGCATTGGCAACTCCGGCACCGGATAAATAAAGAGCCCGAAAGCCCACCTGCTCTGCCATCATAGCCGCATAGGCGTTAATAGCTCCCGCTATCTGTAAAGGCTGCTCGGTCTTCATCGCTTCCCGAAGCTTAAGTCCGGGACTACTGATCATAACGTCACCCTCATTTCATCAATCTGCCGCTGATTACAATGCGGTGTATCTCATTGGTACCCTCATAGATTTGAGTCACCTTGGCATCACGGAACAGCCGCTCAGCAGGATAATCCTTGGACAGCCCATCCTTGCCCAATAACCGCACCGCAGCTCCGGATGCCGCAACCGCTGTATCGGATGCGAACATTTTCGCCATAGAAGCCTCCTTCGTGCATGGTCTGCCCTCCTGGCGCAGGGAAGCCGCCCGGTAGACAAGCAGCCTGGCTGCTTCCGTTCTGGCTTTAAGCTCCGCCAGCTCCATCTGTCGTTGCGTATACAGGGCAGACTTACCCTTCGGCAGCTGCAGCCGCTCTTGCAGGATAAGAACCGCTGCTTCGGCGATTCCTAGAGCCTGCGCCGCTATGCCGATTCGGCCGCCATCCAGCGAGCCTTTCGCAATCGCAAAGCCTTCACCTTCCTTCCCCAGCCGGTACGCTGCAGGAATACGCATCTGCTCGAAATGAAGCTCGCAGGTATTAGAGCCATGAAGGCCCGTTTTTCGCTCAGGCTTCCCGATATGAAGTCCTTCCGTATCGCCGGGCACAATAAACGCCGTAATGCCTCCTGCCCGCTTCGTCCCGTCTGTTACAGCAAACAGAAGATACACGCCGGCTGCTCCGGCGTTTGTAATAAACAGCTTCGAGCCGTTTAGCTCATAGTCATCACCCTTCCTTTCAGCTGATGACCGTATAGCCGCAGCATCGGAACCGGCATTCGGCTCCGTCAAAGCAAAGGCGCCAATCCACTCGCCAGTTGCAAGCCTCCGGACAAACTGATGACGCTGCAGATCTGTGCCATAATTCAGAATCGGGAGCGTACAGACCGATGTATGAACCGATAAAATGACCCCAACTGCCGCACTAATTCTCGATACTTCGTTAATCGCGATAATATAAGAAATAAAGTCCGATCCTGCCCCGCCCCACTGCTCCGGAACAGGGATCCCCAGCCATTTGCGCTCGGCCATCTGCCGGATTAATCCAATGGGAAATTGCTCCTCCGACTCCATCACGGGAACCGCTGAAGCAATCTCTGCTCTGGCAAATTGACGTATGGCCTGCTGCAGTTCCTGCTGCTCCTTCGTAAAACGGAGTTCCATGGATAATCGCTCCTTTCGGGTGCGATTCTACTCGTAGCTGTAAAAACCTCTCCCGGTTTTCTTCCCTAACCATCCGGCCGAGACATAATTGCGAAGCAGCGGACAGGGCCGATACTTCGAATCGCCAAACCCTTCATGCAGCGTTTCCATAATAAAAAGACAAGTATCCAATCCAATAAAATCAGCCAAAGTCAGCGGACCCATCGGATGATTCATCCCGAGCTTTATAATCTGATCGATGGACTCCGGCTCAGCAACTCCTTCATAAACGGCATAAATAGCCTCGTTAATCATTGGCATCAGAATGCGGTTCGAGATAAAGCCCGGATAATCCTCAACACGGATCGCTGTCTTGCCAAGTGATTCTGCTAAAGCAACGGTCGTCACGAGAGCAGCCTCTGAAGTGGCCAGCCCCCGAATGACTTCCACAAGCGGCATAATCGGAACCGGGTTCATAAAATGCATGCCGATCACCTGTGATGGGCGTGTTGTTGCCCCTGCAATAGCAGTAATCGACAAGGATGAGGTATTTGTAGCAAGAATGGTCGAAAGCGGGCATATGCTGACTATTTCCCGGAAAAGTTTTTGCTTCAATTCAAGCTGCTCCGGCACCGCTTCAATTACAAAGTCTGAATCACGGCAGACCTCAAGAGTGGTTACCGGTGTAAGCCTGAGCCATGCTGCTTCCCGCTGCTCCGGAGTGAGCCGCCCTTTCTTCATCAAGCGGTCAAGTGAACTCGCAATGGCTGCCATTCCCCGCTCGGTGGCAGCATCGGTAATATCATAAAGCGATGTATCATACCCGTGCTGTGCCAGTGTCTGGGCGATACCGCTTCCCATTTGCCCGGCACCAAGTACGGTTACCCGGCGGATATGCTGTACCAGCTCCATAACCCTTCACCCCTGTTTAAGTCATGCTTCAACCTTCAGCAGAATCGCATCGCCTTGGGCGCCGCCGCTGCATATGCCTGCGATACCCAGTCCGCCTCCCCGCCGCTTCAGCTCATGAATCAGCGTTAAGACGATACGGGCGCCGCTCGCTCCAATCGGATGCCCAAGCGCAATTGCGCCGCCGTTAACATTGACCTTCTCCGGGTCCCATCTAAGCATTTGACCGCTGATCAGCACAACAGACGCGAACGCTTCATTGACTTCAAACAGATCAATCTTCTCAAGCGGTATTCCCGTCTTCTGCAAAAGCTTGCGGATCGCGAGTGCCGGAACAGTTGCCAGATAAGCTGCCTCAGCACCAGCCGATGCATGACCAAGTATAGTCGCAAGCGGCTTAATCCCTTGACGTGCCGCTTCCTCGGCAGACATAACGGTAACAACTGCTGCACCGTCGTTAACACCGGGAGCATTGCCAGCTGTGATCGTCCCGCTCCGGTCAAAGGCCGGCTTTAATTTGGCCAATTTAGCCGCGTCCGTGTCCGGGCGCGGACACTCGTCAACAGCCAGCTGTGTGCCATCATCTAAAGTAACCGGAACAATCTCCTCAGCGAAGCGGCCAGTCTGCTGTGCGGCTACCGCGCGAACATGACTGCGCAGCGCCCAGTCATCCTGCTCTTTGCGGCCGATACCAAATTCATTAGCTACCCGGTTGCCAAGCGAGCCCATTGGAAGCTGATGAAAGGCACAAAATAAACCGTCATTATTCATCAAATCAATCATCGCTGTATTTCCCATTCTTGCTCCCCATCTGGCTGAAGGAACCGCATACGGCGTACGGCTCATGCTTTCCATGCCGCCCGCCACCAGAATACGGGCATCGCCGGAGCGAATCATTTGATCGGCCATCGTTACCGCTCTTAATCCCGATGCACACACCTTGTTGATTGTCTCCGACGGTACATCCCAGCTTAAGCCGGCCAGTCTTGCTGCTTGCCGGGATGGATTCTGGCCGGCTCCCGCCTGAAGCACCATTCCCATAATGACACCTTCAACCTGCCCGGCAGTAAGACCGGATCTCTGAAGCGCTTCTTGAATGGCTGCAGCTCCAAGCTGAACAGCCGGCACAGATTTGAACTGTCCGCCAAATTTCCCAAACGCTGTTCTTGCGCCTGCTGTGATTACTGACTGACGTATAGACATGCCGTCAGCGCCTCCTATTCCGCATCCGGGCTAGAGAGTATAGCCGAGTACGAATATTCCTCAACAGCTTCGAGACTTTTGGCATCCCGCAAAAAACGTTCAACCGGATACTCGCGCATGTATCCGTACCCGCCAAAAATCTGTACGGCTTCAATCGCCGTTGATACCGCATGCTTGATCGCAAAGAGCTTCGCCATGGCAGCTTTTCCGCTGCCCGGTCCCCCTTGATCGATCGACCAGGCTGCATGATAGACAAGCCATCTTGATGCTTCAACACTCGCCGCCATATCTGCTAACTTGAACGCAATGCCTTGCTGGCGGCCTATCGGTTTGCCAAATTGTGTCCGTTCTTTTGCATAAGCAAGCGCAGCCTCTAATGCTCCTTGAGCAATCCCGGTTGCCTGGGCAGCAGCACCGATATCCCTCATGTTATTAATGGCATTAACTAATGAAGAACCGCCTATTTTGACGCTGTCCGAATTTTCATTAACCGCATTAAATAACGAACAAGAACTGAAGTGAAACTTAAGTTCCGCGGTTGGTATACCGCGCAGCCCTAGCTTGCTGTTCGTTCTTCCAACTGTAAGACCGGCGGAATCATGAGGAACTACTCCTGTCGATACACGCCCATTCATGTGTTTAACCAGAACAACGTAGTCATCCGCTGTTCCCGCCAGTTCAACAGATGGGATACAGCCTTGAAGCCTATAAGAATTCCGGACAATTCTTTTGGAGCTTAGATGCTGGTCACTGCAGGCAAAAGCGCCAAGCCTTGCCCCTGTAGTTAATGGCATTAACTTTTCTTCAGCCAATTGCCCGTTTCCACACTGACTGACCGTCCATGCCGCTGTCGTATGCGTGTGAAGAACAGCTGAAGTTGAGGCGCATACACGCGCCAATTCCTCCAGTACAATGGCATACATCAGCAAATCGCTGCCGGCGCCGCCCCAACGCTCGGCAATAGGAATCCCTGTCAGGCCCATTGCTGCCATACTGTCAAATAAACTGCGATCAACCCGTTCAAGCTCATCCCTGCCGGCTGCGCCCCGGGCCACCTCACCGTCTGCGAAATCCCTTACAGCCGCACGGGTCAGCTCGTATTCCTCATCTAACCGAAACCGCATCTCCCCCTCCCCCTCTCTGCAAAAGGACAACCTATTCGACGGAATCCGAGCCTAATTCAATATATGAGAGAGCCTTCCGCTAACATGCCGCACACAACAAAAAACCGCAGCCCATGGGGCTGCGGTGAACAAATGCAGGTTTCTCTTCTCTGCATGATGACCCTACCTAGAGCTGCGGCGCACTGATGCATTTGAATGCTGCCCATAGGGCTGCTTGCTGCAAACCGTTGTTGCTACGATTGCTTTACTCCGGTATAAATATGAATCGCATCTCTCAGGAAAGCTGCCGTTCCCGGCTGATCGGTATCATAATAAGCGGTGAACCGCTCATCATCCACATACATTTGGGCAAGCCCGGCATGGGCCTCTTTCGAATACTCGTTCCAATAATAGCACAGCCACTGTTTATGCAAGCCGGCCGCTTTTTGCGCCAGATCCCCTGCGGGATCGCCCGTTCCAAACGCCTCTGCAAGTGTAATTTGAACCTCTTTGGCCAGCTGCGTTACCTCTTCGAACTGCTCTTGTGTCATATGGCTCAGCTTGGCGTTGGACGCATTTATCTTATCCTCGCCATATTTCTCCCGGATCTCGCTGCCGTATTTCCTCTCGTTCTCATCAATCAGCTTCTGCTTGAAGCCTTCAAATTTCTGCTTATCAGACATGCTAATTCTCCCTTCCGCATGTTTAATGGACAACTCGACATTCCGGATAAGATTATCCAGCTGCCGTCTACGGTTCAGAAGCTGCTCGCGGTGCTCCTTCAGCGCATTGGCCTTATCAAAGGATGGATCGGTAACGATCTGCTTGATTTGTTCAAGACTTATTCCAAGCTCGCGGAAAAATAAAATCTGCTGCAGCAAATCAACCTCCGCCTCGCCATAAATTCGATACCCGGATGAACTCACCCTTACCGGCTTTAATAATCCAAGCTCATCATAATACCGCAGCGTTCTTGTGCTTACACCTGCTAGCTGTCCCAGCTTCTGCACGGTATATTCCATCTGCTCACCTCCCGACAACCTTACTGTACACCTTGACGCAACGTAAAGGTCAACACCTGTTTCATTAGGATTTCTTAGGAGCATTATACAATGCATGAAACCATTCCCGTACGCTCAACCTAGAAAGGTTGGAGGTGAGAACCATGACAGGCCGCAATAATAAACCGGACAATGATGGACCTGCAGCTAGTCCGTCACGACTTGACCAATTTGGCGATAAGCTGGCTGATAACTCGGGAGCTGTTCCTAAGAAAAATAACAGCAGCAATTCCTGCAAATGACATGCAAAAGGCTGCCCAATCAGGGCAGCCCGTCTTCTCATTAGGACTTTGCTGCAGCCGTTTCAATTGCCGCCTCGTCCATATATAATTCCTTCATAATCGATTCAATCGGGATCACATCAATTGCCATATCAACAATGCCGTACACCTCGTTGAATTCACGTATAAACCGTTTCAGAGGCAGCAAGCTCGTGTCAATCTCCAGCGCGATCTCCAGCCTCCCGATCCGTTCAGTAACCTTGATGCCTTGAATGCGAATATCGGGCACTACCGATTCCGTTGTCAGACGCACCAGCTTCTTATCGCCCAGCCGGCTTCTAAGAGCACCTAACGAATCATCCACCACAATCTCGCCATGATTGATCACAATCACTCTCTCCGCCAGCATCTCCACATCCTCCAGGTCATGAGTGGTCAGAATGAATGTAACTCCCTGGCTGTTCATGCTCCGGATAAAATGGCGGATATTCTCCTTCGCAATCATATCCAGGCCAATCGTTGGCTCATCAAGGAATACAATTTCCGGACGGTGCAGCATCGCCATTATAAATTCGCATTTCATCCGTTCGCCAAGCGACAGCTGGCGGGTAGGCTTTCGGATAATATCGCCAACATTCAAGAACTCCGTTAATTCATTCAGCGTCGATTGATATTGCTGTTCAGGCACTCCATATATCGCCTTATTCATATAAAAGGCATCCACGGGCGTAATATCCCAGAGCAGCTGCGATTTCTGGCCAAATACAGCACCAATCCGGCCGACATATTGCCGCCTTTGCTTCCATGGCACAAGCCCCAGAGCTCTTACCTCGCCGGATGTCGGGTGCAGGACACCCGTCAGGATCTTGAGCGTTGTTGACTTTCCGGCACCATTAGGTCCAAGGAAAGCAAGCATCTCGCCCTGCGGCACCGCAAAGGAGAGGTCATTGACAGCCCTGATTTCCTTCATCGGCCGTCTGATCAAGTTGCGAGTCACTTCCCGCAGGGTATGACCGCGTTCATGGGTCATATAAGTCTTTGTCAGATTATGAACTTCTATCATATAAGCCGTATCCTCCTCTCCCTGTACGTCATCAGTCATCAATCGTTACCCATTAGCCGCCCGCACTTGTATAACCTCTGAGCATACGGTTCCAATACACCATGCCCAGCAGCAGAAAGCCCGCTGCCGGCAGCACAGCCCATAGGCCAGCCCAGCCGCTTCGGCCAAGCAGAGCTTCGGCAGGAACAAAGGCGATAAGTCCAATAGGCAGGACGTAAGTTAATATGTTTTGCAGCGACTTCGAGAAGATGGTCCCCGGATACATACCAAAGCTTGTAAAAGCATCAAATATATCAAACACGCGGCTGCTGCCCACCCAACGGAACAACATACCGGACAGAAACAAGGACACCGCGCATAGCATGGTCACCGATGCGAGGAAGAGCAGCCCGAATTGAAGCCATGCCCCGCCGCCCGGCATGGACATCCCGCTTAACGCGTAAACAAACAGAACCGCGCCGCTGAACAGCCTTCCGAAATCATCCGGATCAAAGCCGGTAATCATCGCCATCAGCATAACCGGACGCGGCCGGAGCAGCAGCAGGTCAAAGGTGCCTTCACGCACATGACCAAGTGTTGTGCCTACCATTCCGAAGAAGAATGGAAAAGCAACTCCCTTCGACAAGGCAAACACGGCTTGAATGAGCAGCGCCTCATGCATGGTCCATCCAGGGAACGACGCCCCGGACTTGTACACGAGCAAGGTAATAAGCGGTACAACCAGATCGCCGATAATCAGCATAATGACGCTGATGATGAAATGACTGCGATATGCCATTTGCTCTGCAAATTTCGTCCGGAGGACAGCAGCAAGCAAGCTCTCTCTCATACGCCCACCCCCGTAAATCTTCTCATAGCGGCGTTATACAGGAGAGCCATCGCAAGAGCAGTCACCGCAACAGCAACCGCTTGCAAGCCAACTGCCTGTGCAAGGGACAGATGAATACCCGCAAGCTCATATTCTCCCCCGTATACCCTTGTCGGAAGATAGGTGATGAACTGGAAGGGCAGGAAGAACAGGATCTTCTGCAGGACTTCCGGGAAGAAAGACAACGGAATAAATACCCCGGCGCAAATATCCTTCAACAGCAGGAAAACACGACGAATCCCTTCAGCCCGAATAAGCCAGAAGGCTGTCAACCCCACACAATAGTTCACCATAAAATTCATCAAGAAGCTGAACAGAATGGACAGCAGCGCCCATCCGGGTGCCGCCGGCTGCAAATTCACGCCAAAAACAAAGATAAACAGCAAGAGTACCGGGAGTACTTCTACCCAAAGCGCTAACGAGCGGTGTCCGATCTTCTGAGCGAGCGCAAACAGCCAATGCGGCAGCGGCCTTAAGGCAAAAGTGACGAATTTCCCGCTCCGCACCAGCATTTGCAGGTTCCAATCCGCGAAATCAAATGAAATATAATGAATGAGACTTGCTACGCCATAATAAGTAAGCATTTGTTGATACGTCAATCCGTTTAACGTGTCATGCCCTTCATAAATCGCCTTCCATATAAAGACCTGTACAAGGAACATAACCGGACCAACCAGCAGCGAAGCCGCCATATGCGACCGGAACGCTGCCCACTCCTTGTAGGTTGCGAATCCGATCGCGGAAATGACGGCGGTCAGCCGCCTCACAGCCAGCCTGAGCCGATAATATTTTGCGTACCGTTAATCGACCCCGGGCACCAATCCAGATTAGAAGGCACAAAAAAGACGACAACCGACTGATGCTGCGGGTCCACGATCAGCTTGCAGCGTCCCGCACCTTCATGTCCATAGGAACCAACAGGCAGCCAATCATCATGCCCGGTAAGCGAGGCCCCAAGTCCATACGTAAAGTTCTTGATCCGCCCGCCCCAGCAAAAGCCTTCGACCCCGCTGTTCAGCCCATTCGAGCTCATCTTCTCGACCGACTTGCGGGATAAGATCTTAACCCCGTCAAGCGTACCGTTGTTCAGCAGCATCTGGCCAAAGCGGTACAAGTCATCCAAGGTCGAATTCATGCCGCCTCCGGCTCTTTGGGGACTATACTTGCGGTCATGCTTCTTCGTATCCCGGTTCTCCTCATGCTCGTTAATCCAGCACACCTCATCATGCAGCTCCTCTGGAATTTCGAAGAACGTGCGGTTCATGCCAAGCGGCTTTACAATCTTCTCCATCACATACTGCTCAAACGGCATTCCGCTTGCGCGGGATACAATCTCGCCCAGAACATTAAATCCGGCTGAGGAATAGCTCCATTCAACGCCGGGCGCCGATAACGGCTGGCCGGCTAAGAGAGAACGAATCCACTGGCTGCGGCGCTCTTTTTCCAGATCCTCCGGGTCCGTGACGGCATCCGGCCCTTCCGTCTCCGGCTCGAAGGCGAACAGCATATCCCACCACCCCCTTGGATAAGGCTCCTGGAAGTAGCCGGGATCTGCCTGAAGGCCTGAAGTATGGGTCAGCAGATGCCAGATTTGAATCTTCTCGTACGTCGCATTTTTGAATTCCTCGATCCATTCCGAGACCGATTGCCTGAGAAACAGCTTGCCTTGCTCGACCAGCTGGAAGATCGCCGTCGCGGTGAACAGCTTGGTTACCGATGCGATCTTGCGGATCGTATCATCCTTGTAGACTGAATCGGGATCCGTATACTTGAGCTGTCCAAAAGCATTTTTGGCAAATACCTTGCCATTTGAGGAGAGGAGATACGCCGCGCTTTGAATCTGGTTCTGCTCAATCAGCTTCTTGAAATGCTCCTCCAGCCGAATCCGCGCATCCGGATCAAATCCGGTCTCCTGCGGCTGTATTGCCGTATATACACCCGATGTTGACATGGGCATCCCTCCATTAAAAGGCTAATTATTATTCCAATCCCGACCAGACGATCGCACGCGGGGTGACAACCGATTCATTCGTAAAGCCCTTATGGCTTGGAACCAGGAATGCAAATACCAGTTCCTCGACAGGATCCACATATAAGCCGCAATGACCATACCCTTCATGCGAGAAGGTTCCCGGGCTTGCCAGATCATAATGATCCACCGACCAGCCTAATCCGTATTTGAAATCCGTGTGAAGATTGCCCCAGCCCCTGCTCGTTAAGCCATGCAGATGATTGACCGTTTGCAGCTCAATAGAACGTTTAGACAGGATGCGGTTACCGTTGCCGATCCCGCCGTCCAGCATCATCTGTCCAAACCTCCACAGATCCTCAAGCGATGAATACAGACCGTTGCCTGCCACGTTCGGCATTTCGGCTGTACGTTCGCGGGGGTTGTAAATCTGGTTTTTCTCCCACTCATTCGTGCAGCAGACCGTATCTCTGAACTTTTCAGGCACCTTGAAAAATGTGTTCGTTAAACCAAGCGGAGTCAGAATCTCATCCTGTATGTACTGCTCATAAGACTTTCCGGATACCTTGGCAATAATCTCGCCTAATATCGCATATCCGCTTGAACAATAAATCCACTCTTTGCCCGGCATACGCTGCATCGGACCGGAGATCACAACCTGCAGCCAATTGATATGCGGATAAGCTTTCTTCGCTTCACTTGCCATCCACTCGTACCACGGAAGACCATAAGGCTCCAGGTAGAAGCCAGGATCTCCTTGAAGACCGGATGTATGGGTGAGCAGCTGAAAAATCGTAATGCCGCGATGCTTATCGTTATCGAATTCGGGCAAAATCCGGCTGACAGACTCGTTCAGGAATATCTGCCCCCGGTCAATGAGCTGATGAATAGCCACGGCTGTAAAAACCTTTGTAATGGAATAAACCTTGCGGATGGAATCCGGCAGCATATCCGCACTGTCTTCTCCATGACGGAGCTTGCCCAGGGACCGGTGAGCAAACACCTTCCCCTTTCTGGCAAGAATGTAGCTTGCTGCTTGAATTGTGCCGCTGGCAATAATGGAAGCATAATGATCGTCGAGCCGGCGAAGATTCTGTCTGTCGAAGCCGGCTTCCTCCGGACTTGCGCTCGTCCAGCCTTCATGAATGGGTATCGTATCTTGCATGCGAACGGACTCCTCCCTTTATTGGAGAAACATGGAAATAAAAAACATATCCTTATTCTAAGGGTACGGATGTTCGTATGTCTATGCATAATTCGTTTAAAACGAAAATATATTTTGCGATATTAGTTAACCTTTGTGAACTTACTTCCGAAACAAAAAAAGACAGGACATAAGCACTTGCGCGCCATGTTCTGCCTGTCATATTTCTCTATAAATGCTGCTCGCTTACTCCGGATTCCGGATCGAAGGTCAGCATCTTTGTTCCAATTTTATCGATAAAGAATCGATCATGACTAACCGTAATAACCGCTCCGGGGAAATGAATCAACGCCTGCTCCATGACCTGAATACTCGTCAAATCAAGGTGATTGGTTGGTTCGTCCAATATGATAACGGCGGCACCGGAGAGAAGGCATTTAGCCAGCGCAACGCGGGCCTTCTGGCCGCCCGACAGGTTGCCGATAAATTTGCTCAGATCATTCTCCGAGAATTGCAGCATGGACAGAAACTTGTTCACCTTTTTCCGCGGCGCATCCAGGCCAAGCCCATACGTATTCACCGCGTGGCTGACCGTGTCCTTCGGATCAAGCTCCTCCCACATCCGGTTGAAATAAGCGTAGCTTACTCCTCTCTCCCAGACGACTTCGCCGTCCTCCGGCTTCTCCTGTCCCGTCAACACTTTGATGAGCGTAGATTTCCCGCTCCCGTTAGGGCCAACGATCACAAGGCGGTCTTCCTTCTGAATATCAAAGCTGATATTCTCGAAAATCCGTCTGCCGTCATAGGTTTGGCTGATCTGCTTCACTTCGCATAATTTATCCGGAAAACGCAGCTTCTCGTAAATATCGGTGATCAGCACATTAACGGGATGAGGCTCAATCCGCTTCTTATTGTCCGCTAGTTTACGGGAAAGACGATCTTTCGACGTCTTTTTGCTGCTGCGGCTATCCAGTGCTTCAGCCTCCATTAAGAGAAGCTCTTCTTCCCATTCAAACTGACGGTCCAGCTCCTTCTTGCGCATCTTCTTCTTGCGGACGTAATCGGTATAATTGCCGTCGTATTCCTGGAAATGATAGTTCTCGATCTCGATCGTTTTTGTAACGACTTTGTCGATGAATTCTCTGTCATGGGACACCAGAATCATGGCTCCCTTGAACCGGAACAGCCACTGCTCCAGCCAAGCAATCCCTTCCATGTCCAAATAGTTCGTAGGCTCGTCGAGCAGGACGACATCCGGCGTTTGAATGAGCATTTTGGCTAATGCCGCGCGGTTTCTCCAGCCTCCGGACAACTCATCGACCGGCTGATTACGCGAATTATCATTAAATCCCAGCTTCGTGAGCACCGTATTAATCTCGACTGACACATTCCAGCCGTCCAAATGCTCCATTTGCTCGAACAATTCCGCCTGTCTCGACAGCAGCTTGTCCATCTCTCCGTCGTCCGTCACCGATCCCAGCTTCTCCGCAACTTCCTGAAGCTCTCGTTCGATAAGAGCAACTTGCTCGAAGCACATCTCCAGCTCCTGTTGCACGGATAAGCCGCCGCTTAGTTCGGAGAACTGCGAGAAGTAGCCGATCTTCACCTGCGGATCGATCTCGACCTTCCCGGATGTAGGCTCTTCCTTGCCCATAATAAGCCTGAATACCGTCGACTTCCCCGCACCATTCCGGCCAATCAGGCCCACACGCTCCCCTTGACTCAGGCGAAAATAAATATCGCGAAAGATCATAGCGTCTTCATATTTCTTCGTCACGTTCTCTAGTCTAATTACGCTCATCGCTATCATCCTTTCATTCTTCTAACGATTATAACACTATCAAGTACGATTCCGGGTATAATGAACAAGTATAAGTCTAAATGTACGGCAATGTACGGCGAATATCATGCAGAAGAGGTTTGAGATGACGGTATTTAAGGAATTAAGCAAGGAAATTACGACTGCTTTAAGCAGTCTAGGCTTTGACACCCCTACGGAGGTGCAGGCGAAAGTCATACCCGTTGCGCTTGAGAAAAAGGATCTGGTCGTCAAATCGCAGACCGGCAGCGGCAAAACGGCCGCATACGGCATTCCGCTCTGCGAGCTTGTGGAATGGAACGAGAATAAACCGCAAGCTTTAATCTTGACGCCAACCCGCGAGCTTGCGGTTCAGGTCACGGAAGACATTACCAATATCGGACGGTTTAAACGAATCAAAGCGACGGCCCTTTACGGGAAATCTCCTTTTCATATTCAGAAGGCCGAGCTGAAGCAAAGGACGCATATAGTTGTCGGGACGCCGGGACGCGTGCTTGACCATATTGAGCGCGGCACGCTTGCGCTCGGCAAGCTTGCTTACCTGGTCATTGACGAAGCCGACGAAATGCTGAATATGGGATTTATCGAACAGGTCCAATCGATCATCCAAGCCTTGCCAAGTGAGAGGGTAACGATGTTGTTTTCCGCCACGTTCCCAGAGGATGTCGCCAAGCTGGCACAACGGTATATGGACAATCCTGCGCAAATCGAGATCCAGGCAAGCGGATTAACGACGGCAACCATTGAACATTCCCTTATCGAAGTGAAGGAAGCGGATAAGCTGGCCTTGCTGCAGGACGTTCTTGTGGTGGAGAATCCGGACAACTGTATTATTTTCTGCCGGACCCAAGAGAATGTCGATAAGCTGTTCCGGTCGATGGCCGAGCTCGACTATCCATGCGACCGCATCCACGGCGGTCTGGAGCAAGAAGAACGTTTCGAGGTAATGAATGCGTTCAGAAGAGGCCAATTCCGCTATCTGATTGCGACGGATGTTGCGGCAAGAGGGATCGACATTACGAATATCACCCATGTCATTAACTACGATATCCCGCTTGAGAAGGAAAGTTATGTGCACCGTACAGGACGCACCGGACGTGCCGGCAAGAACGGCAAAGCGATTACCTTCCTCGCGCCTAATGACGGCAAACGGCTGGCAGAGATTGAAGACTACATCGGCTTCGCGATTCCTAGAGTGCCGGCTCCTTCGGAAGAAGAGGTTAACCGCCTCCTGGAAGATTTCGAACGCAAAATCAATGTCGGGGTTGAGCTGAAAAAGGACCGCCGCGAGCAGCTGAACAAGCAGATTATGAAGCTTAACTTCAATGGCGGGAAGAAAAAGAAATTCAGGGCAGTTGACTTCGTCGGGACCATTGCGAAGCTTGACGGGGTAACGGCTGACGATATCGGGATCATAACGATTCTCGACCATGTCACGGATGTAGAGATTCTGAACGGCAAAGGATCGCTCGTTCTTGAGCTGATGAAAAATACGACAATAAAAGGCAAGCAATTAAAGGTGCGCAGAGGGAACAAATAGCTTTTATAAAACAAGTAGGGGCTGTCCCAAGTCATTAAATGACTTTTGGGACGGCCCCTACGTACCATTGCACAACGATGAAGTAGAGCTGCAATGGATTTCGTACAGCATAATAGAGCTTTTTTATCCGGTCACTCAACCTACATTGGATTGTCTACAGTATAATCAGCTTATTTGGACGATAGCGGCTCATTCTGGCCCCCTTATACTGGAGAGAATCCAACGTAGCCTTCGGCAATCTTCCATTTATCCTGATTTCATTGGAAGAAATCCAACGTACATTGAGAAGAAATTAGGATTTATCCAAAAATCATGATAATGTCGATAGGACGGCTCAATTTATACGCGAGGGCGCAGCGTTTCTCTCTTTTCCCCAAACACGCGCTGCTCGAGATCCTCCAGACGGCGTTTGATCATAAAGTAATCAAATGCTTCCTTATCCTTCATCAGTTCTTTATGTATATTGGCCAAATCAGCTTCGAACTTCACAATCAGCTCCTGCATGCGGCTGTAGTCCTTGATAATCTCATCCAGAAACTCATCTACCTGCTCTTGGTTGTAGCCCCTCATCTTCTTCTCGAACTGCTTAGCATGTATTGTTTGCGCCGTTAATTGGATACCGTATTGACTCAACTCGCTCATTGTATAAATGCTCCTCTCAAACTTCAATAAAAAATCAATCGAATGACGCCTAATCTATATAATACGACGAAATTCGACTTTCTGCAAAGCATGAGCTTCCAGCAGCAAGTCGAGGCGATATTTGCTGTCCTCAGGCGCGCGAGCCCGTCAAAAAAAGGACTGCCTGGCACATAGAAGCGCCAAGCAGTCCCGTATAAGCTTATGATTACTTCAGATAAAATACTTCTCTCAATGGCCTGATTGGTTCCGCTTCACGGAAATCGAAGGAGCCCTCGACCATTTGCGAGGTAATGGCATTCCACCGGTTGCATGGTTCGCTCTCGGCAATGATGCCGAACGCTTTCTCTACATCATCACATTCGAAGCAGTAGAAAAACTGGTTGCCATTCTGAAAGATCGAATAATTCCGGATACCTGCACGCGAATGCTCATCCATAATCTCCGGCCAAGGAGCCAGATGCATCGCTACGTATTCATCAAGCATTTCTTCTTTGATTTTCCAGGTCCAAGCAAATTTATTGCTGTTCTCCAATTGCTTCCTCTCCCTCTGATTCCTTCATTTCAAGCTCCGGCTGGAATGATTCCCTGTTTCCCGGAGGCTTTGTGTGAAGACGTTTACAAAAAAAGCTGACAGGTTCAATATATGTTATCCATGTCATGGTGTAAAGAGAAGATTTTTCACCCCATATTCGGCGCGGCGGGCGGGCAATCTAATCTCGCCACAGGATGTAGGCGCCATTCTATCGCAGGGAGGAATTAAATTTATGTCGCATAATAAACGACGGTCTTTCCAAGGTAAAATGCATGCACTGCAGTTCAACTCGTTAGAAGCTGAAAATAATGTGGCGGGCACAACCGACCGGAACCGCAACCAAAAAGGTCATGTTCCGAACAGCCCTTCGACAGGCTAGACTTGGTTCTGATGCCAAAATAGCCGGAGCAAACGCCTGAAGGAGCTCCCTGCATGGAAGCTCCTTCAGGTCCTTGTTGATCAAGGGCTGCCGGCCAATCCTCATTTTTTCCCGAAGCCGATCACTTCGCTCCAGTCTGTCCTGCCATAATAATCCTCAGGCACAGTCAGCATGGGAATCCAGGTGATCGACCGTTTGGCGCCTGCTTTCAGCAGCTTTACTTCAGCGGAGCTTTGTCCGGACTGCACATAAGCAAGCAGCCCGTTATTCATGATAGTTGGAGCATAATCCCCGTATCCGTCTATTCCGCGTGTCAAGTTTTTACTCTGCCCGGTACGGACATTAACCCTTGCCAATATGGGCAGCGTTCTCTCCTCTTCATCACTGGACCATGCCGCTGCTTTTCTTCTCGATACAATAATCGTCTCATTCTGATCCCAAGTAAAGTCATTATCGGCAAAACCGGCCGGGGTCAGGACATGCTTATCCAACGCGGTGATATCCTCCAGGATGGTCAGCTTCTTATTCGAGGATGCTTCCCTCCCTATCCCTTCGATGAAAGCAAGCTTGCCGCTTCCCGGAGCCCATTGAAACCAATCGGTATAACCCAGCATCTGTCCGGCTTTTACAAAGCTTTGCCCATCCGAGGATATCAGGATTAATGTATTCGCATCCGAAGACAAAGAAGCCGTCGGCTTCGCAATAAAAGCAATCCATTTCCCGTCAGGCGACCACTTGAAGGAGCTTGTCTGTACGGCAAAAAAATCATCCGATTGTCCCGGCAACCGATAGAACAGCTGCTTCGTCCAGGCTCCTGCCGGACCGCCCGGTTGCAGTACATACAATTCAATAGGAGCCCATCCGCCTTCCGGCTGCAGCTCAGGGGCTGTAGATACAAGCAGCCCGCTTCCATCCGGCAGCCATGAAAACTCCCCCACATTATCCATGATTCGATCCTGTGAATGATCGCTTGGCCGATCCGCCGACATCACGCTGAGCGTTTTTCCTGAGAGGATGGCGAGGCGGTTGCTGTTTGGAGCCCATTTGACAGCAGAACCCTCCCCTAACTTGCGCATACCGCCGGTCGCCGCTTCGTAGGTCCACACCTCCGGCCGGTTCTCATCCCGCAGGAAGGTCATCCAATTCCCATCGTCAGACCATTGCGGATTCCGAATGTATTCTTCTTTGGTCAGTGGTTTCTGACTCTCTTCAACCGCCAGCCATAAATCATTATTTCGGACAAAAGCCGCCTTTAGCGCAGTCTGCTCCCCTTCCGCTGCTGCACCTGTTGCCAAGCTCATCTGCACACTGACAGCTGCCGCGACTATAAAGCTCATTAATCCTTTTTTCACGGCAGCAATGCCCTCCCATCATCGGCGGAATCTGCTTGCTTTGATTTGAACACGATTTCCTCCGGCAATTTCTTCGTCATACTAGGAACATCACGGTGTTTGTACTCAATAAGCTCCGATGAATAGATCGATACGAATACGCGTCCGCTTCCGGCGAATGCCCGGATCAGGATCGGCTGATTATATTCATTCCGGAAAACAAAATCCGGTCCGTCCCAGCTAACCGTGGCATCACGTCCAGGCATCACGTACGGAACATGCCTGCTATGGGAATAACGCTGTACAATCTTAAGCCCTGCGCTGTCGGTAGCATTAAACAAGGTAGAGGATACTTGGCAGATGCCGCCTCCTACCCCTTCAGACAATTCGCCCCTGACAATAACCGCCGCGCTTAAGTATCCCTTTTCTACCGTTCTTGGTCCAACCGTGCGGTTAAACGAAAATGTCTCGCCTGGAAATACAACGGTATTAGAGATCGCTTTGGCGGCTAATGCGATGTTATGGGAGCGGTTTTTATTGTTGCTGTTGTAATAAGTGACATAATGGCCAATCGCTTTCTCCTTGATACTGGCGAGTAATTCACTATCCACCTTCGCATAAATCGGAGTAAGGGGAACCTCAATAGCGGCAGGCTTGTTGTTAAAGAAATAACTGTAAAACTGTGTAGCGAATTGATCGCGATCCAGCTGATAGCCGGATTGCTCGGCCACAATATTACCGCGGTCCCCGATATAAGCATTAACAGGAGGAACATTGATAAGCTTCTCCAGCTTTGTCTGCAGCTTGTTAAATTTGCCGATGTCCAGGAAGGATGTTCCCGGCAGGCCATAATCTTGCCGATCAATATGGGCTAGCGGTCGTCCATTGTACTCAATCGTTAATTGCTCTGTTACTGGATGAGGTTGCTCAGGCTGTACGGGTTGTACAGGCTGCTGCAACAGGATAGCAAGGCCTGCTATCCAGATTCCGTGTAATCCCATTCCTCACTTCTCCTATCGTTACATAAGCGCCATTACATCCGAGAATAATAACGGACAAGGCATAGTATGGTTCGATCGAGCTTCAATTATTTTGAAACAGGAGGAAATTATGTTTTTCAAGCGATTGAGCAGCAGTATAGCTTGCATGATGATCATGCTGATCCTCTTCTTTAGCTGGTGGCCTGCAACAGAAGCAGCGGCGGCGAATCAGGAAGAGATCAGCTCACGTTCCCAATTGATATTATCCGTAAAAGCAAGTCCCGCCGCTCAATTCGAAACGCATGTAATCATTGCTGATCCGGATATTGTTAATGCCATTAAAGTTCCGAAATGGCAAAGGTCAGATGAAACACCGCGCTTTACGGATATGTACATCTCCGGGCAAGGCATCCCTTCCTTTCTTCGAATGGATTCAAGCAGCCGTTTATGGGATGAGGACCGAATGGAGATGCTAGTTCTCTCCGGGAAAGCAGCGGAGAAGCTGAAGCAGACAGCAGTTGCTTTACATGAGCAGCATTACGGCAAATTACTGGATTGGCAAGAAGCCGAGAAATTATTTTCCCGCAAAGCCATCTTTGTTATCAAGGATATAGAAACCGGGCTGTCGTTCCGTGTACAGCGCAGAGCCGGTCATGATCATGCAGACGTACAGCCTGTTACCAAGGCGGATACGGAGATTATGAAGCAAATTTACAATAAGGGCTGGACTTGGGACCGAAAAGCCATTATCGCGGAGAAAGACGGCCGACAGATTGCCGCTTCCATGAACGGGATGCCCCATGGCGGGGATGGTATACCGGAGAACGGCTTTTCGGGGCATTTTTGCGTTCATTTCCTGAACAGCTCCACCCATAAATCCGATGCGCCGGATTTACCGCATCAGCTTATGGTTTATAAAGCTGCAGGAAAGCTTCGGGATTATTTTGCGGATGCCTCACCTTGGCTGCTTGGGCAAAGCTTGATTGAAGCCCTCCATCATGATGAGCTGGAGATGGTTAGGCTTCTGACTGAAGGGTTATCCAAAGAACAGTCTGCAGCATTATTACAGCAGAAGCAGGAATGGCGATCCATCCGGAGAAAGGATGGCCGCGAGCTTCCTCAAGAGGAGTCGCTGCTGTCAGGGACACAACTGGAAGCTGAAATTATGCATGCGACCCGGGGGAAAAGAGTGCTGCAGTTTAATTCTCGGTTTGTACGAACAAGTCCGATCAGTCCCTGGGAAATGAAGGATTTAACGTTTTCATAAGTGTATGTCTATATAAACAAAAACAACGTCCGCTCCCTTCTTGCAAAGAAGGATGCGGACGTTGTTTTCACTATTCTTAGAATGGACCATTAACTGAAGTCCCGTGAATATTAGGATTAGCCATGTTAGGGGCAACCATATTCGGGCTTACCATATTTGGACTCGCCATGTTTGGACTCATCATATTGGGACTAGCCATGTTCGATTGAACATTTGGTTGAACATTCGGTTGCGCATTCCCTTGAGCAACACCTTGCGTTGACGGAAGATCCATGTATGTTTTATGGCAATACATATTGGAAATACGCGGAATAACGACGGTCTCGCCATGCTTCAATGATTTCGGATTCGCAATATGCAGGTTGGCCTCTTCCAAGAGCGCATTTGGAATATTGTACGCATGAGCGATTTGCTCCATCGTATCTCCTGCTTGCGCCTGATGATGGGCGTAATAATAGTTGCGGTCATCTTCCCGGATGAATGGAAAGAAGAACGGCGAGAAGAAGAAGAACGGGTACAGGAACCGTCCAGGGAAGAAAGGATGCGGGAACGGCCGGAATGGCGGACGGAACCCTCCGCCAAAGCCGCCGCCGCCAAAAGGAACAAAGCCTCGATTATCCATCAATATACCTCCGTTATATAGTCATTTGACTATATAACTTATTGAATTTTGGGCCAAAAGGTTCCTATCCTCCCGCAACTTAAGCTACAGCTTCTTATAATCGCGTTTCATAATGTTCATCACCAGTCCCGCCCATTTCGGATTGGCCGGGCAATACTTGCTTGCCACTTTATCAATTGTTGTAAAGCCTTTATCAATATAATTCTTGGCCAGCAGCTGGCCGAATTTGCGGACGCTGTCTCCTTTCGTTTCGAAGGAGAAGGCTTTATTGTACTTATCACTGTCTACTGCGTTAAGTCCAAACAAATTGTTCTTCTTCTTGGCCAGCGTGCTTTTGCCGTTGCCGCTTTCCAGCTTCATCACCGCAATTGTAAAGTATGCATTAATGCCGTACTCTTCCTCAATATCAAGAACAGCCTTCTCTAACCCGTGGTTGGCTAGAGCGGTTTTCTCAAATAGCTTCGCAATATGTTCTTCCGTAAGACCCGAATCCGATTCCACTGCTGAGGTCGGTTTCTCCGGCTCGGACAGCCGTTCTGGATGAGGCTTGATCTCCAAGGTATCGTTTGGCGGCGCTTCACTTGCTTCAGCTGCTATTGTATTCGCTTTCGCCAAAACTGCCGGTGCAACTGCCGCTGCAATAGCCGGGGTCTCGCTTGCCTCCACCAATTCCGCATAGCGGCCATGGACAAACCCTTGATCGGCTAAAGCCAGCCAGCCGTTATCAGTGGTATGATCCACCTTAATGGTATCCCCTTGCTTGAGAACCTGAATAATATTGGAGTTGGCATCCGGCTGTTCGCGGACATTGAGGTAAAACGCGGTTACTTCATATGTATGAACGGGTGGTTCTTGCACAGAGGGCGGCGCAATCGCGCTATGTATTTCGGGGATGGCACTTGGTTCAGGTTCCGGCGGTGATACTTCTTGCCTTTGCTCAATTTCAGCGGCTTCCGGCAATTGCGGTGTGAACAGCTGCAGGGTATAACTGACCACAATATTGCCCCCGTCAATCATGAGATGAGCAGCTGATAAATCATGCGTTACTTCGGCAGATACTTTATTTGAAGGTAGAAAACGCGTGCCCAAGGTCATGAACAAAGCTATACAAAGTACATATACAAGCACTTGACGATTTAATTTTGTATGCATCGTTACACCTCTTCCCTCGTTTTGTAAATCAGACATACCTGCTGTGGTATAGGTTAGATTGTACATAGGAGGATTTGAAAAGCGTGTCAAATATCCTGCGCGGCTCACTTGTTTCTTTGTCGGAGCTCAGGGATGAACTTTGACTGAAAAAGCAGAATATGAACAAATGCCGTCCATTCGAATCGGTTAGACCAATACCCGCACGAAAAACTTGCTCTCATATGACGCCATCCGCGAAAATTAGTAAAATAAAAACAAAAGAACCGCACAACCGTGCGGTTCTCTAGCTGTATTTGTACTATTCTTCCGACCTTTGAGGCCCTGAATAGGACTTTAGATACTGCTCTATCTGCTCAATCGTCCAGGTTGGCCCTTGAAGGAGGCTGCCGCTTCGCGTTTGCTCCAGAAGCTCAAGCAGCCACTCCCTCTCTGTCTCCCCAAACTTCTTGATTCCCTTGATCATCATTTGTGAGCCATTCGGCAGATATTTCCCTTTGAACGAAAGGATAGCTTCCATCCGCTTGACCCGTTCTTCGCATGCAGCCAATTGCTTCAGCAGCAGCTGCTCAACCTGTTCCTGGCTGCCGTACCGGATAAACGGCAAGGTAAGGAACATCGGATGCTGCGGGTAAGATACCTGATTGAGCTGCTCATACAACAGCTTATCAAATACGGCCTTCCCGCTCTCTGTGATCCGGTAGATTGTTTTGTCCGGACGATTCTCGCCTGGTACCGCTACAATCTCTGCGGCTTCGATCTGCCCGTGATCCCTGAGCTGATCTACTGCATAATACAAGGAGCCGTCCCGAAGTCTGAAGCATTCATTCCAGTTCCGCTGTTTAATGGTTTGTCTAATGTCATACGGATGTCTGTCCCGTTCCATAAGAAGCCCGAGGATTAACAGCTTCATTGACATGATGCTTATCTCCCCGAATAGGATGGCTCTGGTTTGCCTGCTTCGTCCGATGGTGCAGCTTGCTTAGGTGCAGGAGCCGTTTGAAGACGTGCACGGCCCATCAGTATAGCAAATACAAGCGCCAGAACAGGCAGCAGCACGCTCCATTGGAAAATAAACATAATCGAATCAGACAGCTTGCCCAGCAATACCGCTACAAAATCTGCAGGCAGGCCCATTTTGGCTTGAACCGCAGGGTCCAGAAGCGCTTGACCGCCCTTAATCTGCTCGGCCATTTCCGGCTTAATGCCTTGAACCTCAGTCAACGAGTTCTGGAAATGGGATTTCTGCATGGTGCCAAATACGGTGATGCCGAGTGCAGAACCGATTGTACGGAAGAAGGTAATAAGCGATGAAGCCGAGCCTTTATATTGCGGAGGCACGGAGTTCAGCGTCGAGATGTTGAGAAGTGAGAACGACACACCGATTCCCAGACCAACAATAATCATAAATACCGTAACCAGACCGCGGCTCGTCGAGGTATCCATCACATAGCCAAGCAGGAATGTACCAACAATCAGTACAATAGACGAAATAATCATGACATCGCGGAAGCGGAATTTATTGGCAACACGGCCGCCTACCTGCGAACTTACTACAACACCAAGCATCATTGGCGTCAGAACCGTACTTGTGCTTGTCGCCGACAGATGGAATACGCCCTGCATGAACAGCGGAATATAAGTAGCGACAGCAATCATAATTCCGCCGTAGAACAAGCTGATCATCATGCTGCTGGTGAATAGCTGTTTCTTGAACAAATTAAGCGGAATAATCGGATCTTTGGCCGACTTCTCGACAAAGAGGAAGACGATAGCAAGTACACCTGCACCAGCCAGTAACGAGATCGTCTTCGCCGAATCCCATGCCCAGCCATCCGTACCGCCAAGCTCAAGACCAAACATCAGGGACAGAACAGCAGCCATCAGAATAATGGCACCAGCCCAGTCGATCACTTGCTTCCGGTGATTTTTCGATTCCTGATATCCCTTCATAATAAAGATGAGAGACAAAATACCGATTGGTACATTAATGTAGAAAATCCAGCGCCAGCTGATATTATCGGTAATCGCACCGCCCATAATGGGACCAAATACACTTGAGATGCCAAATACGGCGCCGAACAGCCCCATCATCTTGCCCCGCTTCTCAGCCGGGAACAGGTCGAAGATAATCGTGAAGACAATCGGCATAATGGCACCGCCGCCTATACCTTGAATGGCACGATAAATAATAAGCTGGGTCATATCTGTTGCGGTACCGCACAGAATGGAGCCAAGTAAGAAAAAGATCAAGCCTGAAATAAAGAACCGTTTACGCCCGTACATATCGGACAGCTTGCCGAAGATTGGCGTCGCCACCACCATGGCGATCATATAAGCGGAATAAACCCATACGAATTTATCCATTCCGCCCAATTTCTCAATGATCTTGGTCATAGCGGTCGAAACGATTGTCTGGTCTAATGCTGACATAAAGAGACCCAGCAAGAGGCCCGCGATAACCAATTTGACACTGCTTTTTTTCGCGTCCATAAGAACTTCCCTTCTCTAGTCAATTATCCGTACTCAAATTTGAATACCCTAGCTTATTATACTCAAATTTGAGTGATATTCAATCATTAAATGAATAAATTTTTTATTCGTCATCTGGTGTATAATGGGGAAGAGAACTTATAGTTAGGTGGGATTTGTACATATGTCTTATTTATCGTTAAGTACATGGAGCCTTCACCGTAATTTAGGCCCTCTTCGCTGGACCGTCTGGAACGAAGAGAACGGCACTCATGAAACAGCCACCCAAGATCAGCCTCAGATTCATTCCTTGCTTGAGCTGCCTGCCGCAGCGGCAAGACGCGGCTATCAGGCCGTGGAAGTTTGCCACTTCCATTTCCCCTCCACGGAACCTGATTATTTGGCACAGGTGAAGCAGGCTTTCGAGGCGGCAGGCTTGTCTCTTGATACTCTGCTGCTTGATTATGGCGATATTACTTCCGCTAATGAGCAACGTGTAACAGCCGATCTGGCTTTCATCCGCAGCTGGATTGATGTCGCCTCCTTATGCGGTGCAAAGCAAATTCGAGTCGTTGCCGGCGAAGCACCTCCAACCGACGAAGAAGCCATATCCTTGTCTGCGGCAAGGCTGTCCGCACTTGCGGATTATGGCCGCACGGTTGATGTCAAGGTCATAACGGAAAACTTCAAATCGCTTACGTCCACAGGGGCAAGCTGCATGAATCTGCTGGGTCAGTGGGGAGAACATGCTGCAACGATTACAGACTTCGGAAATTTTCATGGGCCTCTTAAATATGATGAAATTGCCCTTACGACACCGCTGAGCGTATCCGTCCATGTAAAGCCGCAGTATGATGAGAACGGTTTCCCGGATGAAGCCGAGCTGCGCAAATGTCTGGATACTGTCTCTTCCACTGGCTTTAACGGCGCTTTTGTACTGATTTACGATGGTCCGGGGGATATGTGGGAAGGCCTGGAACGTGTAAAGCAGATTGCTTCCAGTTATCTCAACTCTTAAGGAACTATCATACCTAGAGAATTGCTCGCACAAATAGCGGCGCAAGGGGCTATCCCCTGCGCCGCTATTTGTTTAACGGAATCATAAAGCAAAGAGCAATCGGTTGAACATTCACAAATACAGATTGCTGTTCTAGTCCAAATCAAACAGCTTAGGCTTTCATTCCGGAAGAATGCGCCGCAATGATGCGATCAATCTGCTCATTCCAGGCCTCGTCCTCCGTACATTTGTCCGGATGGGCTTCGAACCATTCAATTGTCCGTTTAATTCCTTCAGCGAAAGGAACGGTTGCCGCAAATTCCGGGACCAGCTTCTTAATCTTGCTGTTATCGAACACACCGCTGACTGCCTTATCTCCAAGCAGACCGCCCTCCAAATCGGGATCATGGGAGATTAAGAAGTCCGAGGAAATATGGACCAGGCTTGGCTTCACGCCGGCAGCCGCACCAATTGCCTCATAGATTTGATTCCAGGTCAATACTTCATCGGAGGTGATATGATACGCCTCGCCAATAGCAGTCTGCTCGCCTAAAAGTCCCACAAAACCTTTTGCAAAATCGGAATTATGGGTCATCGTCCACAGGGATAATCCGTCGCCATGAACAATAATCGGCTGTCCTTTGCGCATACGCGCAATCAGCGACCAGGGATGAGGCCAGCTATTCATAGAGGCCGGAATCATCGTATCTCCATATGTAAACGAAGGACGAACAATGGTAACCGGGAAGCCGGATGCTGCATACTCCTTCAAGAGAAGCTGCTCACAGGCGATTTTGTCACGGGAATATTGCCAATACGGATTCTCAAGCGGCGTCGCATGCTCCGTTATGATATAATGCTGCAGCGGCTTCTGATAGGCAGATGCCGAGCTAATGAAGATATACTGCTTCGTACGGCCTTTAAACAGTTCAATATCAGTCTGTACATGCTCAGGAGTGAAGGCGATCCAGTCTACTACCACATCGAACTCATAGCCTTCCAGCGCTGCTGCTGCAGACTCAGGATCACGGATATCTCCCGCGATAATCCGGGCACCCTCCGGCACAAAGCCGTCCCGGTTGCCCCGGTTGAACAAATAGAGGTTGATGCCTTTCTCTACTGCAAGCTTCGATACTGCCTGGCTGATTAAGCCGGTACCGCCGATAAACAATACATTCATCTGATCATCGCTCCTAAACAGAATAGCCATGCTAAAATCACCGGACATTGCTGGAAATTCTTGCTTCGTAAGTATAGTCTGTCACTTTACAGTTTAAAGCTTGAAAGCGACAGGAGCAAGGTTTACGGTATAATGGAGTAATAGATTAATAGAATAGGAGATAAGTGATGGATATTGTACAACTCCCCTTGGGCCATATTGACGAGGATACGGATCAGCCGCGCTACCAGTTTGACGAGGAAGCATTGGTCGAGCTGATGCGCAATATTGAAGAAATTGGTCTGCTCTCCCCCATCAAGGTTAGAACAATTGACGGCGGAAGATATAAGATTATTTACGGCAATCGCCGTTATAAAGCATGCAAGCGTCTAGGATTGGCCACGATTCCGTGTATTGTTACGAGTATGACTGACGAGCAGGATATTTATATGGAGCAAATTGCCGAGAACCTGACCCGCCAAGGCTTCTCGCCGATTGAAGAGGCCGAAGCGTTCAATAAGCTAATGACTGATCCGAAATTTAACCGGTCGGTCAAATTTCTGGCCAGCAAATTCGGCAAACCGGAAGCTTACATAAAAAACAAATGCGAGCTTCTGAAATTTGGAAATTCCGTTCGGAAGCTTATTATTGGCGGCACGGAGATTCGCAAGGACCGGTTAACCGAGGATCAACTGCTGCCCCTGAAGGATTTGCCGGTGGAGCATCGGGACCCGCTGGCGCTTATTATGGCAAGAGACGAAATGCCGCCATCCGATGTGAAGAAGATCGCCAAGCTGTTCAAGGATAAGGATATTTCCGCTTCTACCAAAGACAAGCTTCTGTACAAATCCGGGCCCGGGTTGATTGAAACCTGGTCAATTCAGCAGCATAACAAGGCAGAGAAAGCCAAGCCTGCCGAGCCAAAAGCTCCAAAAGCAGAGAAGGCTCCGAAAGCTTCCGATCCTTCATCTGAGACAACGGCTTCTTCCGAGGTTGCGGCCACTCCTCCGATAAGCCCCTACGAAGCAATGGACCGTAAGCTGAATCAGCTGCTTGCCGCCCTGCCTGCTTTTACACCCTTGCCTGATGAAGCTGCGTTGTCCCTTCAGGAGATGGATGCAGAGACTCGAATCGCCTTGATCCGGCGGATGGAAGCTTTATTAGAGCAATTACGGTCTCATGCTGAGGAATGGGAAAAGCTCAAAACAATCGCTGCCGCTAATTAGCTGGCCGTTTTTTTAATCTGCCCCGTAATCCAGATCAGAACCGGACATATAATTCCGAAGATCATCGCGTAATAAGGCCAAATACGGAAGGTTGTATGCAATGCTGCCGTGTTTGGCCATACTTCACCAGCCAGCACATAAGTAATGAGTCCCAGCGGGATTAATAATGATCGATAATCTTTCAATTGGAACACAGCGGAAAGCCCTTTTGCGCTCACGTACATAAGCAGGGACATCCGGAAGAAGATAGCGATAAACCAGATCACGGACACCGCCACTTCAAATCGTTCAAAGAAATCACTGAAGGAAATCGTCCTTACAGCAAAATAACTTGAAAAACTTAGAGTTGAAACAACGCCTTGGCTTAATACAGAAATAACAATAATCGTAACAATTAAAAATAGCCCTCCAGCAACCATAGAGCTCTTCAGCACAATTTTTTTCCATTTGTCCGGCTTACTCATATGAGAAGCAAAGTATAGAAACAATACACTCTCGATAAAAGGAAAAGCAATATTAGTGAAGGTGGCATGTACAATAGGCTTCCAGCCAAATTCGAATACGGGAAGCAGATTGGAAAACTTTGCAGAAGAAATTAATGGAATATAACCAACAGCAAGCAGCAGCATGACTAAAAAAAACAATAACTCCGCTGCCCTGCCAATCGTTCCTACCCCGCAATAAACCACATATATAACAGCTCCCAGCATCAAAACAAAAATGGACTCCATTGGTGTTTCAGGCATGATCACCGTCGTTATAAAGTCTCCTAAATCACGCAGCACCAGGTTTAAAATAAGAAAGGGGTACATTAAACTAAACAACAACAGAAACATCCTGCCGAACCATTTGCCAAGAAGGGTTTGCATATACTGCTCAAAAGGAACACCATTTAATTGCCTCGCGATCCCGGCATAAAGCAAGACCATAACAGCTTGGAATGCAATGACGAGAAATAAGGAAAGCCAAGCATCCTGCTTGGCAATAGAGGCAAGATTGGATGGCAGCACCAAAAAGGCACTTCCCAGTTGATACAATATAAACCACATCGTCATCTGTCTCACCGTTAGCTTTTCGTTGTTCAACCCTATGCCCTCCTTTCGTTGTTTACCCAACTATTCAAGAAGGTTGGTTACTATGGTATCAATTGGCTGAAATACTACATTAATCGCCATAATCAGACTAGGCAAAGGTACTTGAAACTGCTTGAGTATAACAAGAGTTACGCCAATTAATAAAAAACCGGTACTAACCTTAATTTCCTTAATAGCCCGTTGCTTCATTAAATCACGATACTGTATATAGGCCATACCTAAGAACAACAGCAATATGAACAGATTCAATTCTCCAACCCCCTTCTAAGGTTCTTTATGGATAGGATTCATTAGCTTGCCCGTCCTATTGATTTTGCTCGTTACGACGATTTCTACTTTCAAATCATTTTTGAATATTTCCGGCCAGTTCTTTTTCCAAGTTCGCCATTGCCGAGGGTATTTCTGATGAAAGGCTTCCCCAAAACCAAAAATATCGGCACCATATTTCTGCTGTACATGAGAGATACTGCGCTGTAAGAGCTGTTTCTGTTGTTGTCTTGCCGCTTGCTGAAGTTGATTGAAGAATTTCTCATCCCCCAGATCTCCTTGACAATGATATTCTCCAACATTATCCTCATTTTTCATTTCCACTCGGATTATCGGCTTTCCGTTCCGAATGAATGGCTTAATCTTGACTTGAGATTTATAAACCTCGGCGACAAAATAATCTTTCGGAGAACCGGGACATGGTATATGTCCCACCGTACTATGAACCTTTCCTGTAATATAACTGTATCCTTTGCTGTCAGATTCGTTTAACCAGCCGACAATTCGATCATCAAGCAATACTCCAATACCTGTGTATTTATATTCTGCCATGGAAGCAGGCTGATTCACATTGTCCATCTTTTTTCCTTTATCCCTGTTTCCGATAAGGGTTATCCCCGTCAGAACGGGTTCAATTCCATCCTTAGTAACCCATTGCATCATATCCACGACATTTACAGCCGCAGTTGGCGCCCAAGCAGTCTCTGAAACTTTAAGGGATTTATACAAATCCAAGGCCGGAAGAACCTCCATTGGCGTAACAAAGGACAAAATATCCTTGGCATCGCAGTCTTTTGCAATAGCCATATAAAAGTCCGGCCTGACTTCATGATCACGAAACAGAAAGTCTAATGGACTTCGTATACCTCTTTCCGCGATCTTCTCGCTAATAACAACAAGACGCATGTGCGAAAGATACATCCTTCTCGAAGCTTTAGTTGTGATTTTTCTCAAAGCTTCAAAAATGGAAGGTGCACGTTCAGAGAACACAATTGCAGGTGAACGTTGGCTTACGGAACGGTTAGTCGACATCTGAGATGGATCAGATACTTGTACGCTCAACTGATATTGCCCATCTACCCAATCTATGCCCATCGCCAACACTACGGATATCGTATTAAGCTCACGCCTGTTCCAGCATCCCGTTAAAAACATGGTTATTGTTAACAAAATAGAGATTACAATGCACAGCCGTTTCATGCTCTTCATGATGATTTCCCCTGCTTGGTTTGCCCTTGTGTTGATTTCCAAAAAGGGTTGCGGAATATCGCATCATTTTGGTCACTTGCATTAAATGGAGCGCTGGGGCTCATATAGGCAATACCAAATGAGTGAAGATGACACAAATGAACGACTAGTACAATAATGCCAATGGTTAGCCCGTACACACCAAAGGAAGCCGACAAGGCCATAAACAGAAACCGGATAATGCGAATTGGAAATGACATGGCATAAGACGGAATCACAAAGCTGGATATCGCGGTAATAGATACGATAATAACCATAGCGGCAGAGACTATACTAGCCTCAACAGCTGCTTGACCAATAACAATCGTGCCTACAATGGACACTGCTTGCCCAATCGTTCGGGGCATACGGATGCCCGCTTCCCTCAATATCTCGAATGTCACCTCCATTAGAAATGCCTCAATAAACGCTGGCAGCGGTACCCCTTCCCGCTGAGCGGCCAGGCTTAGAAGCAGCTGAGTCGGAAGCATGTCTTGATGAAATGTTGTAAGGGCAATATATACCGAGGGAGCAAGCAAACAGATCATGAGAGCTACATAACGAAGAATCCGTATCAGATTGCTGTAAATCGGCCGTTGATAATAATCTTCCGCGGATTGGATAAAATCAACGAATAAGGCGGGAGTAAGCATAACAAAAGGAGTACCGTCAACAAACAACGCCACTTTACCTTCCATTATCCCTGCCGCAATCGTATCCGGGCGGTCCGTATTATAGATCGTCGGGAATATCGTCGACTGCTTCTTCTCATGTAAAATCTCCTCCAGATATTCCCCCTCGAGAACCCGGTCCTGCTGGCAGGCTCGCAGACGACTGATAAGCTTCTGAAGCTGTTTTTCATCTGCAAGACCGTCCATATACATAATCGCTACATCGGTTTTCGTCATTTTGCCGACTTTAAGCGAGATCAGTCTTATCCGCGTATCTTTTACCCTGCGTCTGACCAGGGTCGTATTGGTTCGCAAAGTCTCTGTGAAGGAATCCTGGGGGCCTCGAACAACCGATTGGGTCTTCGATTCCGTAATGGCACGGTCATTCCAGCCGGGCAAAGCCACACTCAGCCCATCCACAATGCCATCCTGCATAATAAATAAGCTGCCGGAAAAAATTTGTTCCAAAGCGGCCTCCACCGTATGGATTATGCAAACATCCCCTGCATCGAGAACATGATCCTTCAGCTCCTGAAGCGTAATCGGCTCCACCGGTGTCCGGTCAAGCAATGCGGAGATAACGCTATCCTGAAGCTCTTTCTTGTCAACCATGCCATCAAGATAGAAGATAACCGTCTTCTTATTTCCTGGAAGAATCAGCTCCCGAACGATAAAATCCGAGCTATAGCCCATCAACAGCTTCATTCTCTCTATATTTGCATGCAGCATTGGAGAGAACCCATCCTCTTTCATCCTCACACCTCCTACCTGCTAGCCGCTTTAGCTTTACATGCGGTCGGGATCTGTACCTTTCGTTTCCCGCCCAAACCATAAAACCGTTAACGCGCCTACAACAATCGCGATAAAGAATACAACAAATACGGTGGTAATGGACGTTCCATTATCAATCAGTAAACCAACCAAATACGGTCCAATAATACCGCCGATACGCCCGAATGCCGCAGCGAACCCAACACCGGTGGAACGTACACTGGTTGGATACAGCTCCGGTGTATAAGCATACATCGCTCCCCATGCGCCAAGGTTGAAGAAGGACAGAAATATGCCGGCCGCGAGCAGCATGCCGGCTGTTCCGGCATTGCCGAACCAAATGGCACATACCGCTGTCAGAAGCAAATAGACGGTCAAGACCGCTTTACGCCCTATTCTTTCAATGAGGTAAGCAGCAGTAAAATAACCCGGCAGTTGGGCTAGCGTTATTATCAACACATATTGAAAGCTCTTAACAAGCGTAAATCCCTTCAGGACCATCACGGTGGGAAGCCATAGAAACATGCCGTAATAGGAAAATACGACAGTAAACCATAGAATCCACAGCGTAATGGTAGCCCGACGATAAGGTACGGACCAAAGGGATGCCATACGTTCGCCAAAGCTGAGCCTTCTTCTGTCGGCCTGCTCCTTATAGCGTGGGGAATCTTCGATCGCTCTTCTAAGAAATAAAGCATAGACCGCCGGCAAAGCCCCTACAACAAGTGCCATTCTCCAGCCATAATGCGGGATAAAGAAATACGAAATAAGAGCAGCCAGAATCCAGCCGCCAGCCCAGAAGCTCTCCAGCAGCACGATTGCTCTTCCTCTGACCTTCACAGGCACTGACTCTGACACCAGTGTTGATGCAACGGGAAGCTCTCCTCCCAGTCCAAATCCCGCAATGAAACGAAGAACGGCCAGAACAAATAAATTAGGTGCAAGCGCAGACAGACCGCTGGCTACAGAGAACAGCAGCAGTGTCCACAGCAACACCGCTTTACGGCCATACCGGTCAGCGAGGGAACCGGATACCGCAGCTCCAAATGCCATCCCGGTAGAGTTGATTGCGGCAAGCAGACCAATCTGCTGCGCACCAAGATTCCAGTCCACACTTAAGGCTGCTGCGATAAACGAGACCAGCCCTACATCCATGGCATCAAACAGCCAGCTGAAGCCTGCGCTGAACAGCAATCTCCGGTTCTTCGGTTCACGGAATAATGAAGTCTCGCTCATATTGACTTTGCCTCCAGCTTTAGCCGTATCGTTATTTACAATGTGCCCCGGAATGAATGCCATTATGTAACAGATCATCTGAATAGGGTAACCCCATAATCATCTCGCTGGCGTTAGCAAACAGCTGCAATCAGCTGTTCAACCACTGGGAAAGAGTGTGCCGAAGCATATATACAAAGCTGCTGTTCTTTTGCAGCACTTCACGGAACCGATCCGGATAATCCGTATAGATTCCGTCTACTCCCCAGTTCAGGGCACGGTCCATATTCAATTGATAATTGACCGTATAGGGATAGATCTGAAGGCCGGATTTCTGAACCTTATGAACATAAGCGGCGTTGATCTTCGGGAAATTCGGACTGATCCCTGTTGCATACTTTTTAATCTTGCGTAAAGAAGCATCGCTGATTCTCGCCGGTGTGTTATACCACATCAGCTGAAATAAGACGATCCGGTCATTCATCCGATGGATTTTCTTCAAGCTGTTGGAGTCGAAGGACTGAATAATGACATGGTCCTCCAAACGGAACTGACCGATTACCGCAAGCAGCTTTTCTTCAATGCCCGGATTGTATTCGGTATCTTTAATTTCCAGAATATAATCGGTCTTCTTGCCAAAGGCAGTAAAGATATCATGCAGCGCCGGAACCTGCTGCTTCGCAAATTCTTCCCGTGCATACATCGGATGATGTTTGTTGAACCAGGAACCCGCATCAAGCTGCTTGATTGCGTCAAGCGTCATGCCGGCGATTTTACCTTTCGCGCCCGTTGTGCGGTTAACGGTATTATCGTGCATCGCAATAATATGACCGTCCTTGGTCAGTTGAAGATCAATTTCAAGATAATCCGCCCCGGAATCTATAGCGCTGCGATAAGCAGCAAGGGTATGCTCGGGAGCATACCCGGATGCACCGCGATGGGCAATAATCGCCGAATGCTTCGTCAACCTCTGGCCTGCAGACACAGCGGGATGTTCAGCTAAAGACAAGATAAGAACAAGGACAACGGCTACAAGCAAGCCATGCAGCATATAGAAATAAAAGGATGGTATTTCTCTCCTTCGCATTTGCTGAACGCCTCCATTCGGTTGCCCTTAACGTCTCACGGCATTTCCCTTTTTATGCGATTATCTTGCCAACCAAGGTGAAACGGCTAACGCCGTCCTTGGCGGAGCGCGTTTCAATCCGGAGAATTCTAAACCATATTTATAAGAAAAAACTTATACTTTCTTTTATTAGAAAAAAAAGCTGCTTCCGCAATAAACGGTAAGCAGCTTTATGAATGGATTAATAAGTTGCGCCCTGCAAAAACTTGACTCTCTCGCCCATCGGAGGAATTTCATTCCCCTCGACATTAATTTCAACCACAATAGGGCCTTTTGCTTGATCGAACCAATCCTTAGCAAGCTCGGGCTTGAGCTCATCAAGCGATTCCGCCTGCGCATAACGAATGCCAAGCGCTTTGGCAACATCTGCGATACTTGTCCGCTCCTGCGAGAAATCCTCCAGGCAGCGTCTGTACTGCAGCATATGGCCGTGATATACCATGCCAAGACGGGCATTATTGATAACAACAAAAACAATTGGAAGATTGTATTCCTTGGCTGTCAGTACCTCCATGCCATGCATAAAGAAGCAGCCGTCACCGGTAATGCAAATCGTCGGACGATCCGGCTCCGCGAGTTGAGCGCCCAAAGCACCGCTAATGCCTGACCCCATACCGCCAAAGTTAATATTGATGTCAAAGGCTTGATTCTCCCGGATCACGAGATTCTGAATGGAATACGTCATAAATTCGCCGATATCCACGTAGTATCGCGCGTTGTCTGGAGCAATAAGATTCAGCTGACGAATAGCCGATCTTGTATTCCATTCCTGCGTACCCGGACCCGCCGATTCCACTGCGGCAGCGGCTTCTTTGTAGAAGCTTGATAATTCCTCACGCTGCTCTTCCTGTACCCCTGCAGTCAAACGGTCAATCAATTGCCCAATGGCCAGCTCAATATCACCGTGTATCGGATAATCCGTATCAAAGTTTTTGCCAAGCTCCTGTTTGTCATGATCAATATGGATAAGCTGTTTGCCGTTTACCAGCCGCTCATCCCAGCTGCTTGTCGCGGACTCTCCTAATGCGGAACCAACAATCATTAACAGATCATGCTGATCACCGCGAAGATAATCAACCGCCGAGTCATTGCTCGCCAGTCCGTAGACGCCAAGGGCAAGCGGATGATTTTCCGGAAATGCGCCTTTGCCGCGAGGTGTGGTAGCGACATGCCAGCCGGTCAGCTCGGCAAATTGCAGCATCGAATCTTTAAATTGCTTGGAGCCATGACCCAGCAGTAAAGCGCCGCGGCGCCCCGCTTTGGCAATTGCAGCTGCCGCTGCTTCCACTTCAGCCGGAACCGGCTGAACCTGCTGCGCTTGTACGGCTGTTAATACTTCCGGTTCCCCGATTTCCGTCATTTGCATATTAATCGGAATCGTAATATGTACCGGACCCGGTATACCGCTAATTGCCGTATTATAGGCTTCCGCAAGGACGCGCGGCAGCTCCTCCGGATCGGTGACGGTCTTGCTTAGTTTGGTGATGGATGCGAAGATCGGGTCCGAGTTAAGCTCCTGTCCTCCGCCTCTTCCGAATTTCGTTGTAGGTATTGCGCCTGTCAGGAAAATAACCGGGAGCTTCTCGCGCCATGCATTTGCAGCAGGTGTTACTAGATTGGTTGCGCCGGGCCCGCTCGACCCGACACATACGGATGGAATACCTGTAATTCTTGTATAGGCTGCTGCCATATACCCTGAACTTGACTCATGCTTGGCTACAATGGATGTTAATTCTGGAAGTTCATGCAAGCAATCATATAAGGCATTAATAGAGCCCGCCGGGACTCCGAAAATGTACTTGACCCCTTGACTAACCAAAAATCTTAATCCAGCTTCGATTGCCCTCATCTTATTCTCCTCTGTCTCTGTTTCTTATTTCATTACGGTAAATTTAAATACAGAGCCTTCGCCTTCCGTTGATTCAAATGAAATCTTGCCTCCATGCATTTCAATCAGTTGTTTCGATATCGCAAGGCCAAGGCCTGTACCGTTAATCTGATTATTCACCTGATAGAATTTCGTGAAAATATTTTTCTGCTTCTCCATCGGGATACCAATACCGGTATCGATAACTTCTATTGTCATTCCGCTTGCTTCCATGTACGCCTTGATCGTAATCTTACCCCTCTGTGGGGTAAATTTAATGGAATTGGAGAGCAGGTTCAGCAGAATTTGCAGGATCCTCTCACGGTCAGCACGCATCACTTTGCCCGCATCGGCATGAATTTCAACAGCAAGCTCAAGCTTCTTCTTATTGACGAGAGAGTCAACAATATGTGTTGCTTCGCGAATCATCTCTTCAAAGTCAAATTCCGAATAAGTCAGCTCGAACTTCCCGTTCTCCATCTTGGCGAAGTCAAGCAGCTCATTCACTTGGTTCAGCAGGCGTTCGATTGATTTCCCGGCCGTATCCAGCAGATCGAGCTGGGAATCATTCAGTTTGCCAAGCACTTCCTTGCGTAAAATATCAACCGTACCCTTCACCGCCGTAATTGGCGTTCGAAGCTCGTGGGAAAGCGTTGCGATGAAATCACTCTTCAGCTCATTCAAGTATTCCAGCTCTTTCACGAGACCTTCGAGTTTGAAGTTTGCTTGCTGCAGCTCCATCGAACGGACATTAACCGAATAGTCCAGATTCTCGGTATGAATCGCATTCGCAAGTGCCGTAGCCGTCACATCCGCAATAGATTGGCAGAATTCAATTTCGCCCTGTTCATATTCGCGGCTTTTGTTCATTGTCGGAATAACGACATCGCCAAATACACGATCCTTCGCAACTAACGGGATGATCAGAAGGCTCTTGATGTTAAACATTTCACAAGCCCGGTGATCAGGACGCGGGTCCGCATAAACATCAGGGATAGCTACCGCTTTTTTCTCCGTTACGACCTCATAGAACAGCTTGTCCTTATCGATGCTCAGCTTGATATCCTCGCGATGCTTATTCTTCCACTCTTCTTCCGTTACGCTAACCGAGGAGATATGATAGGGCTCAATGGTACGGTCCTTCTCGTTATACAGATGGATGCCGACTTCATCGGAGCCTGTCGCACGCTTCATATAATGGAAGCAGGTTTTCAGCACCTCGCGGACAGATAACGACTTGGATAACGCTTTTGTAGCATCCAGCAGCAGCTGCTGCTTGTCCACGAGGTTTTTCGTATTTTCAAACATTTGAATATTATGAATAGCAACGCTAACCATATTAACGAAGGCTTCCGTCACTTCAATCTGTTCGCGCGTCAGATTCATTGGTTTGCCGAAATCATGCACAAATACAACGCCAAAGACCGCATCATTCACAATAACCGGAATACCCAGGATCGATTGAATCTTCATAAGCAGCTTCTTATCGTCGTCAATTCGTTCATCAATGCTGGTATCTCCGATATAATCGCTTGCCCTTCGCTCCAGAATATCGCGGACAAAGCTGTCCTTCTGCGGGTCGATCAGAAGCTCTGTAATATCGATGGACATCTTGTTCCCTTTGTAACCAATAAACGTGCCGTCAGGCTGCTTGAGGAAAAATCCGACCAGATCCGCCTGGGTAATTTCACTTGCAATCGCATCAACGAATACCTGTAAAATATCGGATAGCTCAAATTGCGAATTGATCACTTTCGTCATCAGAAACAACTTTTTGAAGCTTTTTAATTCCATCATAATTATTCACCTATCCATCCGTTTAATAGATCGTGATCTGGTTTTTGCCGCTTTGTTTGGAATGCAGCAGAGCTCGATCGGCAAAGCCTATTATCTGTTCAAAGGAATGATGATCAGAGCTCTTCGTAACTCCGATGCTGACTGATGCTTTGGTCCCTTGTTCCCCAAGCGAGCCGATATTCAGCTCGTTCACCGTACGGATAATCTCTTGGGCGATTCCAATCGCCCCTTCCTCCTCGTGCAGCAGCACAAGAAACTCGTCTCCCCCGAAACGGAAGGCAAGATCATGCTCGGGCGTTATCGCCTGTTGAATAATAGAAGCAATCGCTTTGAGCACTTGATCCCCTGCAAGATGGCCATGAGTATCATTGATGGTTTTGAAATTATCCATATCGATCATCAGCATCGCTCCAAAATCCGTTAAGCTCACCGATGAATCTAACAGCACTTCATCAAGATACATCCGGTTATACAATCCGGTTAAAGCATCGGTATTGGCCCTTTCGGACAACTTCTCCGTGGCACTTATTAGCCGCTCAAGCTTTTGCTTCTGACTCAAGGCAAAGCTCACTTTCATCTCAAGCAGGTCAAGATCATACGGCTTGGTCAAATAGTCAAAAGCGCCAAGCTGCAGGCCCTGTAAAATATCCTTCTTCTGCACGTTTGCAGATAAGAAAATGACCGGTGTATCGAATCCTTCCCGGCTCATCCACTGCTTGCAGACGTCAAAGCCTGACATATCAGGCATCATAACGTCCAGCAATATGAGATCCGGGTGAATCTCATCGTACATTGCTAATGCTTCAGAGCCGCACTCCGCCGTATATATGCTGTAATTTAAAGAGTTCAAAAATATACGAAGAATCTGTACATTATGCGGTTCATCATCAACGATGAGTATCTTTTCACGCAATGACATACTCCAACTCTCTTTCCGATTTCATTCAGCTAATTTAAGGTTCTCAACGTCATCTGCTCATCAATGATGTCAAGAAACAGCTTGACGAGTTGCTCGTCAAACTGTGTATTTGCATTGGTAATGAGCTGCTTTCTTACTTCTTCCACATGCAAGGAACTGCGGTACACCCGGGTTGAGGTCATCGCGTCAAAAGCATCGGCCACGCTGACAATCCGAACAAGAAACGGAATTTCGTTGCCCTTTAGTCCATCCGGATAACCTCTCCCGTCAATACGCTCATGATGCCATCTGACGATAGGCAGAATGTCCTGTACTTCCGGCAAGTCCTTCAGCAGCTCATAGCCAATAGCAGGATGCTGGCGGATAACATCAAACTCCTCGTCACTCAACCTGCCAGGCTTCATAAGAATATGATCCGGAATTGCAAGCTTGCCGATATCATGCAGGAGAGCAGCAACCTTCAGCAGCTCAAGCTCTGACGGGCTAAGTCCGATCTTTTCTCCAAGCAATAAGGAATAGAAGGCAACATTGTAGCAATGGTCGACTGTGAAGCTGTCCTTCATTCGCAGCGTATTAAACAAGCTCTCATAAGACTGCTCTTTCAGAAATTGCTTGCGGAAATAGATCTTGTCAATGAGCTGATCCATATGCAGTTTGTTAATCCGGCAAATTTGAAGCTCTTCAGATGTCAATGATCGCTGAGATTGAAAGCAGAGCAGGAGTGTGCCATACGTTGAATTACGTTTGATATGGAAGGGATATATGGTGTGAAAAGACGTATTCTCAAGCGAGATTCCGTCTGTCGTATCATCTTGTCGCAGGGGTCTTCCATCCGGGATATGCTGAAAAAAATCAGCTTGAACAGCCAGCATTTGCAGCTGATTGGTATCCACCTGGAGCATGTTATACGAGAAAGCTGTAGGCTCCTGACGCTGTGAATCTTCCATTAGAAATAAGCAAATTTGCTCGCAGTCGATCGTTTCTTTTAAAAAATGGCCAAGAAGCCCCATTGAATCAAAGATGGAGTTTGAGTTAATGACGCTCTTGAAAAATACCGAATTATGCATGCTTCAACCTCTATTTCTCAATAATACATGAAGCTTTAATCCTTATTTTATTCGACATATAGTTATTTTCTCCTTTATTTGCATAGAAAAAATGTCGCTTTCTGCAAAGCGGATTTCCCGGCTTATTCTCTTGCCTCTTCCCTTAGCGGCTTCGCATCTATAGGAACATGCTTCAGCGGTATGAACTGCGCTTCAAAGCTGCCTTCATAATGGAACACCGTTCCGAACACGGGGCTTGTGACGTTCACGCAAATCCGGTATTTCTTCATGTCTTCGTCATACCATTCGAGGACATCGGCCGTTCCGGTCAGCAGCGGCGGACAAGTAAATTGAATAAGCCCTTCATAGAAACGCTGATCCCCCGAGCGGATTAGTATCCCCCCGTTGCTTGCAGCCTTAATGTCCAAATCTACTGCCAAATGCTGCTTATTTCCCAGATAATCAACGATTCTGTGCCTTGCCTGGCTGTAAATCATGGTTGCGTCAAAATGGCGGACAGCCCGCTTGAACTGAAACTTGCGAATCCAGGTTACCGTCTCTCTGCCTAGTCCATCCTTATACGCATAATTTTCTATAGTGAACGGGATGTTGCTGCCGCTTTGCGGGAACATGATATGCCGCGAAGCTCCGAGAGCAAGCGGCACAGCCGCCCATTTGGAGAACCAGATCCGGTCCATCACGCCTTGACCGATTGAGGCAAGCTGATCCTTGCTGCTAAAGCCAAACCGCTCCTGAATACGCGGATGTAAATTTTCAAATTGCGACCCTAGTACTTGTTCATAGATGGATCTGCTCATTGTTTCTCCTCCCCTTTCCTCCGAATGCAGTTGCCTGCGTTTGGCAGTTCATGAGATGTCCACAGGCCCGTCAAGCTAAGCCCCATCATCGCGACACTTAGTACAAGCGGATTAAAGGGCTCCGCCAAAAGGGATCGCTCGCATGCCAAAGCGCTGCCCGCAAGTGCCAGCAGCCCCGCCAGCTGGAGCCAATAGACCCGCTTCGATCGGTGATAGACGAGCAAAAGAAGCCCAAGAACGGTCTCCGCACCGCCAAGCCATTGCAGGGCAAGCCGCTCCGTCCCCGGAAATACGTTTATGCTTTGCATCAGGGCTAGTTCACCGGCTTCCGGGAACATCCATTTCGGAACAAGACCTTCATAGAGCCAGAGAAAGCTTAATAACGCCGTGCTTAAGTAATGCAGCATCGTCCGCTGCAAGCTGACCGACGGCGGAATTTGCTTCTCCAGCCATAAGCGCAAGATATCAAAGCTCAAAGCGGTAGCCCATCCAAACATCGGCCGGAACAGCAGCCGGTCGAACCATTGTCCAAGCCGTCCAAACCGGGTAGCATAATCATATTTGGTAAGGAAGGTGATAGAGTCCTTGTTCGGCCGGTATTGCCAATATCCCGCTCCATGGCGGATTAATGAAATCGGCTGCTCCGAGCTAAAGACAAGCGTTGATAATCGAGCGCCCGTCTCTCCATGAACAGAGGATTTGGTACGTCCGGTGCCGCTTATTTGAAGACCAAAGCCGATGCGGGTCTTATAGAGGAAAGCTTGCGGACTGTTCTCTGATTTGCGCGGCAAATAGGTAATGCTGGAAAATCGCAAATCCCACTGCTCATGGCGTTCAGCTGTCTGAGTGTAAGCCCATAGCTTTTCCATATCGGTGTGAATGTCCAGTTCTACATAAATCGGTTGTCGTTTCAGATGTCGTTTCATTATAATCCCGCTCCCTTCCCCTCCATTCTAGGACGCGACGCCGTAACCCGGCAGTTCTAACTTTTGTAGAACCCGGCGGTTATCGAAATAAGAAAAGGAGCATTGCCCAATAGCAATGCTCCTGAAATATCGAAGTTATTTCGGCGGCAGCAAGCCCCTGCGCCGGACCTTTTCCACTGCTTCCTTACGGCTGCTTACACCAAGCTTCTTCAGCATTTTGTTCACTTGATTCTTCAGAGTGCTCTCCGTTTTGTACAGCTTCTTCTCCATCTGAGGCTGCGTGAACCCTTGCTCAATTAATTCGAACACTTCACGCTCGGCAGCGGTGAGCTCCTTCAGCTGTTCTTCCCGCTTCAACCTGGCATAATCCTTTAACAGTGCGTCCATGGCCCGGGGATGCTGGCAAGCACTTCGTATGACATGCGGAAGCTCCTTGTAATGGGTCTTCTCCACATAATTAATCGCTCCAGCCGTAAAAGCCTGCATGATGATCGATTCATCCTTCATCGACGTCAGCATAATAATCTTTGCCGGATGAATATCATTCAGCTCGATAGCCGTATAAATGCCCTCTTCATTGTAATCCGTCAACTGAATATCCAGCAGCACCACATCAAATGCCAGCTGCCTGGCTTTCTCAATCGCTTCACGTGAAGAGACCGCTGAGCCTACCACTTCAAGATCCGGTTCACTGTTCAGATAAGCGGTCATCGCCCGAATCCAGTCCGGATCATCTTCGACGAGAAAGATTTTGATCGTTGTCATCCTATGATCCTCCTGTTATCCGTGACGGACATTTTTCGCCGCAAAATGGAAGATGACGGCCGTTCCTTCATTCACTCGGCTCATCACATCAATCGAGCCCCCACTCTTCCTTATCACGTTGTAAACGTAAGACAGCCCTAGCCCAAAGTTGCTCGAACGGTTCTTGGTACTGAAAAATGGTTCAAACACCCGTTCCAGTTGATCGGCAGACATCCCTTTTCCATTATCCCGAATCGTAAGCTTTACCGATTTCTTGATCCGTTCCAACCGGATGGATAATTCTCCTCCTTCATCCATCGCTTCCGCCGCATTCGTCAGCACATTGCCAATCGCTTCTGATAAGTGAACAGGATCGCCAAGGAGGACAGGCTCACAGGAATAATCCGCTTGTACCTGGATGCGCTTCCGATCAAGCAGACCTTGATGAAGATGCACACAACCTTGCACCAGTTGATCCAGCCTGAATGGCTTTTCTACCAGAATAATATCTCGTGTCTGGCTGTGAATCCGGTTTACCATGCCCAGCATATGCTCAGAGGCTGCCGAAATAATCTCCAGGTGAGACAAAGAGTCTGGTGACCGGGAAGTCAGCTCCCGCTTCAAGTTGTCCGAGCTGATTGCAATCTTTCCGATTTCATTCTTGATCGAATGATTAAGCTGCACTGCACCTGAGCTTACCGCCTTCATCGTTCCTTCGAGCGGGTCCTTCTCAAAACGCAGCTTCACACCTAATACGCCATAGATAAACGTACAAATAAGAGCAACCAACAACGAATAAATAATAAATAACGAGACATAACGGAAGGCATCCATATCCGGAGCCGCTACAGCAGCTACATTAATGAATAACAATGCCGCCAATATGGTCGGCACAATAATGATGGTCGCGATAAGCCGATTCCGGCGTTTGCGCCGGTTCGTCTCCTTCCATACAGAGATAATTAGCAGAAGACAAGCTGCGATATAGTATGGAGCAGCCCAGCCAAGCAGGAAGCGGAAGTTGATCATTATTTCGGGCCATAACGGTGTTGTCAGCATCGTCCATACTGGACATAGCAGCAAAGCCAGCTTCAGATAAAGCCTGATCCTGCTGCTCGTTACCAGCTCCGAGTACACGAGACTAAACACCAGAATGCCGTAAGGGGTCAACGTATGATTAAGAAGCTGCTCGATATTCGCCCATTCGTCATACCCGTAACGGATTAATACATCCGTCAAGCCGCCAATCGCGGCTGCACTTAAGAATAATGCGGCCCAGCGGTTCATCTCACTGCGGGGATTGTTCATAAGCAAGATAACCGCGGCCGTCAACAGTGCGAAGAAGTAATAGATCATCCGTCAGGAAACAGATAAACCCAGATAAGCGAGCAGCAAGGCTGCCGTATTCACAATGGCATCCGCATGTGTGCGTTCCATCGCATGAGAAGCATGAACACCAGGCCCGATTAATGCCGCGCGTACATTGCTTCCACCCCGCAGCGCTGCGGATGCATCCGAACCGTACTGAGGATAAATATCTACCGCAAAAGGCAATTGATGCTGCTTCGCCAGCTCTATGAGTCTGGACGTCATTTCATAATCATATGGACCCGACGAATCCTTGGCACAGATCGATACATCCCGCTCAGTCGTGGACAAATCATCGCCGATTGCCCCCATATCAACCGCAATAAGCTCCGTAATATCGGATGGCATATAGGAGTTGCCATGACCAACTTCCTCATAAGTCGAGAAAATAAGCTTAAGCGTCCGCTCCGGCTGCTTGCCAGCCCTCTTCATCCATTCCAGAAGGCCAAATAAAGCCGCGACACTAGCCTTATCATCCAAATGACGGGATTTCACCCACCCGTTTGGCAGGATTCGGACTCGTGGATCCCAAGAGACGATATCGCCCGCCGCAATGCCCAGCTTCTCGGTCTCTTCCTTGCTGGATGTTGCTTCATCAATCCGAATCTCCATATTTGCTTCTTCCCGCTTCCAGTCCCTTGCATCCGGATAGACATGAACGGAGGTTTTGGTAGATAATATGGTTCCTTCATACTGCCTGCCATCTCTCGTATGGATCAGGCAATACTCCCCTTCTACGGTATGCATGTTATATCCGCCGATTGGCGTAATCCGCAGCATACCGTTTGGTTTGATCGAACGCACCATCGCCCCGAGCGTATCGACGTGAGCGGTATAGGCAAGTGTACTCCCTGTAGAAGCGCTTCCGGGAATCGTAATGATGCCGTTTCCTTTTGGCGTGCGTTCCATTGTAAACCCAAGCTTCGCCGTCTCTTCCTCAAGCCTTTTCATAATGGTCATGCAATAGCCGCTTGGGCTTGGGATCTGCAGCAGCTCTTCCAAGAGCTTCAATATATATTTCCGGTTTAATGTTTGATTTAATGGATTATCCATGTGAATATCCTCCTAAAAAGAATTGTTCAAACATACGGGCGTTTCAGGGCCATTCGGGACAATTCTTACTTCGTAAGCATAAACCAAGAATGATCACCCAAACAGTTAGAATTGACTGTTCATGATGATGCTTGCTTCGAAAGCATAGGCTTATTTCTTCGAATAAGCCTTTTCATGAAAGGCTGTTATGTAACGGAACAGCTTCTTCCCGCTTCTATCTCCAAGCCAGTCGGTCTCCTGATTCAGTTGTTTAAACATCGCACGGTACGGCTCCGGTACCCAGATATAAGAATGCTCATAATCGGTAATAATGAATCCGTTTCGCTCCCAGAAGCGGATACGCTGCTCGTTAGCCGGCGTATGCTCCGACTCCACTTCAATAAGAAGCCCGTCAAGCTTCTTCTCCTTATGAGCCCATTCGGCAATGGCCTGGATCAACTGGGAGCCAATGCCCTCTCCTCTCCGGAGCTCGGATACGGCGATATAATCGATAAGCAGAATCCTTCCGCCGCCGGTCAGTCCGGATAAAGCCATCGCTTCTACAATACCGTCATTGGAGAGAGTATGGAGAAAGCAAGGCATTTTCCTGAACATATCGGTAATAATAGCATCAGGCTTCCGGCCCTCCTTGGAGAAGGAAAGCTCATACAGCCGTCTGGCCAGCGGCCACAGCCGGTCATCCAGCTCGTCTAAGGTTGTGAATAACATGGGTTAGGCTGACTCCTTCTTCCAGTTCTATTCTTATTACCTAGTGTACCACTTCTGCTCGTTATTGACGTAATTTTGAAAATGTACACTCGTAAATAAATACTTACTTCGAGACTTTCCTCAGGAGATTCCTTCGACATGGCAAACATTATGAAATCATCTTTAATCCGGCTTGCTCTCGCTGCAATGACCGGAGTCTGCACGGGCTCGGCATCCGCCCTGTTCTTGACCAGTCTGGAATGGGCGACCGAAACCTCCCTTGCTCATACCTGGCTGTTATGGCTGCTGCCTTTTGGCGGAGCACTTGTGAGCTGGCTCTATTTGCAGTACGGAAAAGATGCGGCAAAAGGCAATAATCTGCTGCTTGACCGGATCTATGGCGGCGACGCAGCCATTCCGTTGCGCATGGCTCCGCTTGTCCTGTTTGGAACCATCATTACGCATTTGTTCAGCGGCTCTGCCGGACGGGAAGGTACTGCCGTACAGATGGGCGGAAGTCTGGCTGAACAAATAAGCATGCGGTTCAAGCTTAACAGCACTGAACGCAAGATCCTTCTGCTATGCGGGATCAGCAGCGGATTTGGCTCAGTCTTTGGGACACCTGCTGCCGGCGCCATGTTCGCCCTGGAAATTGCCGCCTTGGGTACAATCTCCCTTGCATCGATTCTGCCTGTCATAATTGCAAGCTACATTGGTCACTACACGACGCTAGCCTGGGGTGTTCATCATCTCCATTATACGATCGGATCGATTCCTCCGCTCAGCGGCAAGCTGCTGCTCAAGATTGCTGGAGCTGCCGTATTGTTTGGACTGGCGGCTCTCTTATTTGTCACTTTAACCCATCGGCTTAAGGCTTCGTTTACTCGTATACTGCCAAACCCTATGAGCAAAAGCTTCGTTGGAGGCTTGATTATCATCGCCCTCGTCTATATTATTGGCTCCCGTGATTATTTGGGACTTGGCCTGCCGTTGATTCAGCATTCATTCCAGGAAGCCGCTTATCCGTTTGCTTTCCTGTGGAAAACGGTCTTTACTTCGCTTACGCTAGGCACCGGCTTCCAAGGCGGCGAGGTAACTCCGCTATTTGTTATCGGCTCTACCCTTGGCAGTGCGCTCGCCGAGTGGTTTGCCGTATCCGTTCCATTCTTTGCAGCGCTCGGCTTGATCTCGATCTTCAGCGGAGCAACCAATACACCGCTTGCAAGCTTTATTCTTGGCATCGAACTGTTTGGTCTGCACGGTTACGGCTGGCTGTACATGCTGATTGGTTGTGCCGTTGCGTATCTCTGCTCGGGAGCTTCGGGAATCTACTCCGCGCAGCGCTCCCGCCGCTATTTCAAAGAATTATGGGACTAATCACCCTTAGGCATTTACCGTCATAGGATGGAGAAGTAGATGAAAGAAAGGGTGCATTAGGCACATGACTTCAAAGATTTCAAACACTGAAGTACCCGTCCGCGGCTTTCAGCCGGGCTTGCCAATACCCGGTGGTCCAGGCGGGGGACCAGGCGGACTGATTGGTCCGGGCGGCTTACCGCCACTTGGCCCGGGCATTCCCGGCGGCGGAGGCGGAGGCCTGCCTCCTTTTCCTCCCATGCAGCCCGGAACGATGCCCCCATCTCAGCCCGGCGTCCCTCCGCAGCTGCAAGGGACAAATCTGCAAAATATATTAGTACAGCATCCGCGTCCGGGAGCAAGACCCCCACAAGACATGGTGAATTTGTACAACATGCTGAAGAGTAACCCTTCCATGCTGCAATCGTTCATCCGGCAGCGCCCGCAATCGCTTCAGCAAGGCATGCAGCTTGCCCAATTCGGCTCGATTGGTCCGCGGAACCCGTATGAACGGGCTTTACCCGGCTTTTGCTATAACCGCTGGTCGCTGGCTTTCACCTTTAACGATGTGTACCTGTTCTTCCCGGTCACGAACCTGTTCGGCTTCGTTATCGCCTACTGCTTCCCCTCCCTTACTCCTTGCATTGTTCTTGACTTCACAATTTTGTTCGCTCTCTGTTAAGACGAACCAAAACAGCCATAAACGTATGACGTTCACGGCTGTCCGTATATTCTTATTATTTGCCGAAGCGCTGGCGGTAGCCGCATTTGCGGCAAAGCTCCTCAACCGCTTCCCGCCTCGAGAAGCCATCGACCAGATTAGTCGCTCGCTCTCCTTCGATAATATCCGAGAAATGCCGGTCGTTAATGTTACCTAGATTGATGACGCCTTCACCATCAAGGCAGCATGGCACCACAGTACCGTCAATCAGAATACCCGCCTGATTCCGAAGTCCGTAGCAGAAGCCTTTGCCGTCATCCTCTTGTGCCCTTAGATCCGGCCATTCAAATTCATAATCCTGGTTCAAATAGACACGATCGGCAATCTTAACCCCGCTGCCCGGAACAACTTTTTCTTCGATAAGATAGTCGAGCTCGAATTCATTCTCGATCATGGACAGAATCTCACGGTTCCGCTGTCTTTCGGCATTTGTCATATTATCCTGCGTTAAATTCCACAAGCGGAACGAAGCGATCATATCGGTCTGTTCCATGGCTTCGCGGACGAAGGATAAGACATTTCCGATATAGCCTTCTTTATCCGTGGAGCCTGCATGACCGTCAAAGCTGTGCAACGAGAAATTCATTTGCCGGATGGCCGGCTTCGACAGCAGCTTATGTTTATTTTTCTGAAGCAGCGTTCCATTCGTCGTAATATTGACCTTAAAGCCCTTCTCATGGCTAATATCAAGAAGCTGGTCAATCTTCGGATGAAGCAGCGGTTCGCCCTTCAGATGAAAATAAATATAGTCCGTAAACGGCTTGATCTGCTCTAGCCGCTCCGTAAAATCCTCTATGCTTATGAAACCTTTCGCTCGTTCCGTCGGCGGACAGAAGGAGCACGCCAGATTGCAGATACTCGTAATTTCAATATAAAATTTCTTGAATTTCTTCATTCTTCAAAGCTCCATTCTCTCACATTGCTAATTCGTCTACCCACCATTATACCATTAAAGTCAATCAGGAGGTTGATTGGATTATGTTTATGCAGGGCCAAACGTCCATCCAACAAAAAGCGATGATGTTTATCGGTCGCCCGGTCGGCATCTCTCTTCGCAATGGTCAAGGGGTATCCGGCGTCATCTGCTCCGTGCAAGGCGGAGAGGTATACATTATGCAATATATGTACGCCGCACAGTTTGCTACCTTCCATTACAGCTTTAATGATATTAATGATATTTTGCCGTACCCGGCTTGTTGACCGGACAGATCAAACAAACAGCGGCAGAGTCGGACAATGAATGGTCCAATTCTACCGCTGTTTGTCTATCATTCTATTGTTTAATAACGGATTTATTAATAGCAGCAATCATATCCGGTGAATATTGACGGAACAAGCCGAGTCGCCACAGGGCAGCGCCCTTTAACTGATAACGCTTGGCAAGACCAAGCTTATCGTCGATCGATTGAGGGGTTTCCGCCCTCAGATCAATGCCAAGCAGCAGCTTGGACTTAGGAACGCCTGCTTTCAAAGCCTGCTGAATCGCATCATTCACCTTCGAATTAGGCTCCGGCACCTGAGGAGCCGTTCCTGATGGATTATATTTGTAAGCCATAAGAATAAGATCATCGGCGATGGNCGCAAGCGTCTTGTAATCATANCCTTGGTATGCGCTGTTAGGCGCATGGACTACAAGGGATAAAGCAACATCTTGCGGAAGAGCCTCCTTCAGCTGCTTCGCNTAAGTGTTCAGGAGCTTCTGCTGCTCCAGCTTGTCCAACTGGAANCCAAGACCTTCGAAGTCNAGCACTACTCCTCCAAAGCCATAATCTGNAATGGCTTTTGTAATCCCGTTGATCGAATTGGCACGAAGGGTTTCGCTGCTCATCATCTTCGTCAATTCATTTTGCCCGTCCAGAGAATATACCATGAGGTATGGCTTGATCGATTTGGCTGCCGTGTCACTCACAAGCGATTGAGGCGTAACATCCCCGTTTGGCTCTGGCACACGGTATTCGGAACCTTCAAGCGTGAAATTCCCGTCCCGGTCGATCCGGCTCCAGCCGAAAGCCACGGAGTTTGCGGCATCTGCCAGATCCCGCTCCGCGTAGGAGGATAATGCGTAAAACGTACGCAGATGAATGGCTTTTTGCGGTGATTTGATGGTTACGGTATTGGTTGCCTGGCTCCAGCCAACCTGCGCACCAAATTGTGTGCTGAAGAAGCTTAATGGAATAAGTACACGATTGTTCCGCATCATAGGCGCCGCCGGCAGTTTCACATTAACGCCGTTCACAACAGCCGTTCCGCTGCCAATCTTCATCGATAACGTAACCGGTTTGCCTTGCTTTGTTCCTTCAGCCGTGACTGTCTGCGTCTTATCATCCCAAACTACCTTCTTCAGCCCGAGCGCTTCTCCAATTGTACGGAACGGTACAAAGGTAACGCCGTTTATAAGGATAGGCGGACTATCAAATGGCAGTTCTACATCATCTAATAGAATCGTTGTTTTGGCCGGAACAGATGCCGTCACAGTCGCCTTCGCAGCACCTGCCGCATCAGCCTGACCTTCGGAAACGCCGCTCGTTAACAGTGCAAGTGCCAAGACTGCGGCTGCTGATTTAATTCCCCATTGATTGATCAGTTGTAAACCTCCCATACTCTACCCTTATTCTTCCAACAAGTGGAAGCAGTAAAGCACTGGCACTAGTATATCAATTTCAGCTAGAGAGTACAAATGATAGAATAGTCATGAAAGAATGATAGGGCAGCAAAAAAAAAGACCGGACAGATTCATCATAAAATCCGTCCGGCCTATAGGGTCATACCGTTAAATTCCGGTGCATGCCATAGTAGATGCCTTCCTTGTCCATTAAATCATTATGAGAGCCCTGCTCTGCAATGGTCCCCTTATCAATGACGAGAATCGTATCAGCGTTCTGAATGGTAGACAGGCGATGGGCAATGATAAAGCTGGTACGTCCCTCCATCATTTGAAGCATCGCTTCCTGAATCCGAAGCTCGGTCCGGGTATCAATGCTGCTGGTCGCCTCATCCAGAATGAGAATGGACGGCTCCGCCAGAATAGCTCTGGCAATCGCGAGCAGCTGCCGCTGACCTTGGCTGAGGTTGCCCCCATTCTCCGTCAGAGGCTGATCATATTGCTGAGGCAATCGCCGAATGAAGCCGTCTGCCCCTGCCATACGTGCCGCTCTCTGAATTTCATCGTCCGATGCATCCGGCTTGCCGTACTTCAGATTTTCCTTCACCGTCCCGGAAAATAAATACGTATCCTGCAGCACGATGCCGAAGGTCCGGCGGAGACTGTCTCTCGTATAATCACGAATATCTATTCCGTCAATCAAGATTCGTCCGCCCGTTACATCATAGAACCGGCTAAGCATATTGATAACGGTTGTTTTTCCCGCTCCTGTAGGTCCAACCAAGGCCGTGCTGCTGCCGGCTTCCGCCCTGAAGCTGATTCCTTTCAGAATCTGAACATCACTCCGATAACCGAACTGTACGTTCTCGAAGACAACCTCGCCTTTCGGATGAACCAGTTCAACAGCATTCGGCTTATCTTCAATCTCTTCTTGCTCATCCAATACTTCGAATACCCGCTCGGCACCTGCAATACCCGACTGAAGGACATTATAAGTATTCGCCAGATCCATCATTGGCCGGACAAACTGCCGGGAATAGCTCAGGAAGCTGGCAATAACGCCAACGGTAATCATCCCTTTTACCGCCAGGATACCGCCAGTAATCGCAACCGCTGCAAAGCCGACGTTATTGATTACACTGAGCAGAGGCATCATAAAGCCGGACCAGATTTGCGCATTCGTGCTTACTTTGCAGAGCTCATCATTATCTTTGCGGAAATCCGCGATTGAAGTCTGTTCATAGTTAAAAGCCTTGACGACCTGGAAGCCGGTAATCGTCTCTTCGATCTGACCGTTTAATCGGCCAAGCTGAGCTTGTTGATTTTTAAATAATGCGCTTGTACGCTTCGTAATCGTCTTTGCCAGCAGGTACACAAGAGGCACCGTAATAAGACTAGCGAGAGTCAGCAAAGGGCTAAGCACAATCATCATAATCAGAGATCCCAATAAAGCAATAGAGCCGCTCATCAACTGGGCAGCAGTCTGGGAGACAGAGGTACTGACATTATCGATATCATTCGACAGCCGGCTCATCAATTCTCCATGCCTGCGCGTGTCGAAATAGACGAGCGGAAGACGCTGAAGCTTCTCGAACAATGTGCGCCGCAGCCGGCTCACAATCCGCTGGGAAATGCCCGCCATCATCCAGCCCTGCAGGAAGGATAGCGAAGCATCCGCCATATAAGCAGCTACAAGTGCAATGAGCACGATATGTAGCAGCTTGAAATCAACGGCACCGGGGCCGCCTACCATCGCATTAACCGCTACCCCGATTAAGTAAGGGCCTAACAGCATAATCGCGGAATCGATGAGGATAAAGCCAAATACCATCGAGAGCTGCTTGCGTTCGCCGCTCAAATAACCCCATAAACGAAATAAAGTCGCCCGGAAATTTTTTGGCTTCTGCTTGGGACCCCCGCGGCCTCCAAAGCCGGGGCCCCCGGGACGCCCGGCCATCGGCACATTCACTTCCTGGCGGGCTGCATCGTTATGATTTGATCCCGATCTGTTAGATCCGTTAGGCTGAGGCATGGTTGTCCGCCTCCTTACCGATCTGCGATCTATAAATTTCCTGATACACCAGGCAATCCTGCAACAGACTGTCATGGCTGCCCATGCCCACAATTTCTCCGTCATCCATCACAAGAATGGTGTTCGCATCCTTCACGGAAGAGATCCGCTGGGCGATTAACAGACAGGTGACATCCTGTGCGTATTCACTAATAGCACGCTTGATCGATGCCTCTGTTGCGCTGTCGAGCGCGCTGGTGCAATCATCGAGAATCAGAATATCCGGCTTTCGGATCAACGCTCTCGCAATCGAAATTCTCTGCTTCTGACCGCCCGAGAAGTTGACGCCGCCCTGGCCAATCCATGTATTGTACTGCTCCGGCAGATCGGAAATAAATGTATGCGCCGAAGCCATTCTGGATGCTTCAACAACCTGGTCCATCTCTGCGTCCTGCTTGCCAATCCGGATATTATCGATTACCGGTCCCGTGAACAGAACTGATTTTTGAGGGACAATTGCAATTCGCTCCCTTAATTGATGGGTATCCAGATCACGGATATTTATACCGTTGATTCTAATAGCCCCCCCGGTGACATCGTAGAATCGCGGAATCAGGTTAACCAGCGTGCTTTTTCCGGCACCGGTTGATCCGATTATAGCTAAAGTCTCGCCAGGCTTGCAGCTGAAGCTGATCGACTTGAGGACGGGTTCTCCATCCGCGCCATCATAGGAGAAGCTGACTTGATCAAACTCGATAACGCCTTTTCCTTCCAGCTCTTTGTCAGGGGTTTGATCAGCGTGATCTGTCATCGGATTGGTCTCCGCAAGCACCTGAACAATTCGACCCGTCGATGCTTTTGCCCGGACAAACATGTTGAAGATCATCGTCATCGTTGTAAGCGAGAATAAGATTTGGGTCATATAGTTGACGAAAGCAATGATGTGACCAACTTGTGTATGGCCGTTGTCTACCCGAATCCCTCCAAGCCAGATCACCGCCACGATTCCGATATTCATCGTAAGTGTAACGCCGGGGCTGAATACTGCCATCACCCGCTGGGCGGAGATCGAACGTCCTTCATATTGCTTGTTAATGCCGTTGAATTTATCAACCTCAAGATCAAACCGATTAAACGCCTTGACCACTCTGACCCCTGACAAGTATTCACGCATCACGCCGTTTAACCGGTCAAGTGCGTTTTGCACCTTCAGAAACAAGGGCAGACCAACCTTCATATTCAGCACAATCATTAACCCGACAATTGGAATAACAATCATAAGAACGATTGATAAGTAGGCATTTAACCGGAAAGCCATAATGAACCCTCCGATACAAAGCATAGGTGCTTTGACGAAAATCCGCATCATGCCGTTGACGAAGTTTTGTACTTGCGTTACATCATTTGTCAGTCTGGTGACAAGCGACGCACGATCAAAGCGATCAACGCTTTCAAAGCTAAGTCCTTGAATTTTCTCGAATAAGTCCTGACGAAGCTCCGCTCCAAAGCGCTGGGATACGATACTGGAGACGATATTGCGGCCGGATGCCGCAAGAGCGCCTCCAAGTGTAATCAACAGCATCCACCCGCCGAAATGGAGCACCTTATCCATCTGTTTGGCCGCAACCCCTTCATCTACAATATGCGACATCATAGTCGGCTGCAGCAAATCCGCCAAAGCTTCAACGCTGACCAGCAGTACGGAAACGGTGAACAGCAGGCCGTATTTTCTGACATATTTCATCATGTGCTGCACAAGCAGATCCCCTTTCATATGAATGCAAGCACAACTATTTCAATTGGCTTTGCCATAAAACAAGCGACTTCTGGTCGCTCTCCGCCCCTATCTCCTTTAAAAGCGCCCCTTCTCTGGTTGAAGCCACCGTCTCGCCATTCCATCGTTCTACAACAATCTTCGAAAGATGCTGGCGGCGCAGCAGCGTCATAAAAATCCATTTCAGCTCATCTGCCGAAGGGAGCTTATCTGGCTCCAACTGCTCCATGGAGTGGATCCGTTTCCCGTTATTCTCAATCCAATATAGCCATTGATCCCCCCGGATAACGAGAAAATGCCCCGGCTTCCGGGCAAAAGTACAAGTTTGTCCTTCCGGCCAATCCATCATAAGGCCAAAGGGATTCGCCGGATCAACGGCTGATAACAGCGTTAGTGTCTCCTTGGCACCTGTTCCTGCGGGGAGCGGCTTCCGGATGATATCCGCCATATCCGGCGTTGTAAACTGCATCGTAATGGCGCCTTCAATAAACAATCCACGCGTTAAGGTGCCCCATTCCTCCAGCTTGCGGAGGACCGGCTGCAGGCGATCCCAGCTGTATGGCGTAACCGAAGCGGCCAGCTCCTTGGTGACAATTCCATACGTATCGAGCAGATGCCGAATCCAATACAATTCGGGCGGATCCGGATTGGAATGGGTATTCTCCGATTGTTCATGCTCCGGCAGCTCTTCTTCCAGGCTTCCGGTCCAATACCATCTGCCAAGTCCCGATCCCGTCTTCGCATAATCCTTGCCTTTCTTCAGGTTTAATAACCGGAGGGGAGCGAACTGATCATTGGATGCATGTCCTTCCCACGCCAAATCCAGCAAGGCCGATAACAGTTCCGTTGGAAGCTTGCCGGTCTCCCTCGCCAGCCGGGTAAGGAAGCTTGCGCCACTCCGCTTCAGCAGCTCGAGCAGTTCAGGATGTGAAGGGGATTGCTCCTTAGTCTCTGCCAGATACGGCTCATAGATAGAACGGCTCCCGGCGAGGAAGAAAGCCACTTTACCTTCCTTTTCCCCCGGCTGCTTCTTGCCAAGCCACAGCACTTCGCCAGTGGCACACAGCAAATCCAGTTCATCCTTCCGGTAATCCGCAATTCGTGCCGGGAAAATAATCGACTCCCAATGAGGTAACGGGAGAAAAATCCCTTGAAGCCGCTCAATAACAAGCTTCAAGCCATCACTGCCGCGAAGCTGCGCGCCTTGCAGCGCATGCTGCCGAAGCGCAATCTGCGTACACCAGCGAATTGGTGAAGCCGGCTGCACCTGCTTGCGGGCTTCACCAATCGACAGACGGATCATACGCTCTGCCGCACGGCGGCTCGACCAGATCCGCTCATCCGGCGAAGCTGCAAATGGCGCCTGGTCCAGACTTCCTTCCTCTCTTAGTTTGTCGACCAGGCTTCTTGCTCCAACAAGCGACAGCTTCGGATAACGTTCACATAGTTCAAGCTCCGTGAAGGCAATACGGTTGTCGGCAAAGCGGCGAATAATAAAGGCAGCCGCATTATTCGAATCTGGAAAGGCCTCATAAATATCGAGCTCATCCCGGCAAATCCACCTGTATTCTTCCTCAGGCGTATCTTCCGATGGTTGATACACGGCCAATTCACCGGCCTGAACCAACTGCTCCGCCCATTGCAAAACTTGTGTACCGGCCAGCTGAATAAGCTCATCCGCTGCCAGATCCCCGCGGCGCTTCAGCAGCCTCACAACATCGCTTGCTTCACGAAGCTCAGTCTCCGGCTCCGACAGTCTTTGCCGTTCGGCTTCCAGAACCTGCTCAGGTATAGCACTGCGAATAGCCTGCTCGCCAAATAAGCGGCCTGCCAATTCCTTGCTGACGTTCATCAGCTGCATCTGAATTGCCGGGTCCAGCCCGTCGCCTTCATAGATCCGCATATTGACGTAATCGGCCAGAAACTGCGTTGCCATCGGGGACGGATACTCCGTCTCCTTGATGATCACCTCGATCTCGCCGTCCTGAATAGCAGTCAACATAGAGCGAAGATCATCCAACGACAAATATTCATGCAGACATGCCTTCATCGCTTCCGTTAAATAAGGAAAATGCTCGGCATATGGCAACGCTGAGCGCAGCAGCTCCTCGCTTCTCAGCCGTTTCTGCCACAGCGGTGTCCGGCCAAAGCTGCGTGATAACAGCAGCGAAGTCTCGGCAATATGCCGGAAAGCTATCGCAAGCAGCGGCGAGCCAGTTATCGCTTCAGTCAGCAGCGCCTCGACATTGGCTGGTGTAACCTGCCAAATCGTCTGCAGCCAGGACGAATCCCATTCCGGCAGCACAAACTCAATGCCGTTGTCCTTGGCATTGCCGTACAGCCGATAAGGAAGAAGCAGTTCGAACTGCCGCTCTATGGCGAGCAGCCAGGTCCGGTTAAGCCGCCGGCCAAACGGGTTATGCATAATAACATGCGTCTGATTCATCAGATCACGGTAAGTTTCAATAACGATGCGCTTATCGGTCGGCAGCGCGCAGAACGATTGCTGAGACTGGATCAGCGATAAAAGCTGCTGAGCCGTATAATCATCCATCTGGTAATGCTCTGTCAGCCAGCCGAGCAATTGGCTCTCATCCCCGCTCTGCAGCCGCGTCTCGACTTGCGCAATAAAGACTCCGACTTTCATGCCAAGTGAATACGTTCTCCCCAGCCCTTCATTACGCCAAAACGGTATCTCACTAAAGCGATTGCCCGCCTCAGAAACATACACCCGGTCTTTATCAATCCGGCGGATCATCCAGCCGTTCATTCCCAACTGGAATACATCGCCTACCCGGCTTTCCTGGACAAATTCCTCATCCAGTTCACCAAGATGAACACGGCTGTCCACATGATGCACCGGATAAGCCGAGCTTGACGGAATCGTTCCCGCGCCGGTCAGCGCGCCAATCATCGTATTCCTGCGCTTCACGAGCTGATCCGTGTCGCGGTTCCAATCCAAGAGGGGCCGCATAAACGGGTAAAAGCCGGACAGTACCTGCAGCATCTCGCGAAGCTTGACAATCGGGAAGCTTCGGTAGCTGTCGCTTCGGGCGATCAGCCGGTGCAGATCGCCCACCACCATGTCCTCCGCAGCTACGATAGAGATCGTCTGCTGCGACAGGACATCCAGCCGATCCCGCGGGACCCGGATCGGCTCAATATCCCGCTCGGCAATTAAGCGGCCGAGCACGGCCATCTCCGGCAGCACCCCCCGCTGCCGGGCAACCATCGCGCCGCGGCTGGCGCTGCCGACGGCATGTCCCGCGCGGCCGATCCGCTGAATGCCGGATGCGGCTTCAATTGGTGAATCGAGCTGAATAACCAGCTCGATATGCCCCACATCAATGCCAAGTTCAAGCGATGAAGTAGCGACGATGCAGCGCAGCTCGCCGGCCTTCAACATCCGCTCCACCTCAAGCCTCCGCTCCTTGGCGATGCTGCCATGATGAGCTCTGGCCATCTCATAGCCGGCATGATCATTCAACCGCAGGCATAAACGCTCGCATAACCGGCGGCTGTTCACGAAGATGATCACTGATCGGCAATCAGACATCAGCGCAAATAGCCTGTCCAGAATCGGGAGCCATACCGCATCGCGGGTCTGCATCGGCTGCGATTGATCAGGCATCGTTAACGATATTTTAAGCTGTTTGCTCATATGGCTTTCCACAATCGTTACAAGACGCGGCAAATAGCCCAACGGATGACGGAATACTTCGCTGGCAGACACTTGGTGTTCAACTGCAGCTCCGGCAGATGCCTCTTGCCAGCCTCCAAGAAATCGGGCTACCCGCTCCAATGGCTTTTGCGTAGCCGATACGCCGATTCGTTGAATTCTTCTTCCGCACCACTCTTCTAAGCGCTCTAGTGACAGCGAAAGATGCGAGCCCCGTTTATCGGCTGCCAAATCATGAATCTCATCTATAATGGCATAGGTGACGGTCTTCAGCATCTCTCTCCCTTTCTCAGAGGTCAGCAGGATATATAGCGATTCCGGTGTTGTCACCAAAATATCCGGTGGTCTTCGATACATGGCGGATCGAACCGAGCTGGCAGTATCCCCTGTCCGCACCCCGCTTCGAAGACCCGGCCAGCTGTTATCCGATGAAGCGGCAAGCTTATCGATCTGCCCGATAAAAGCAACCAGATGATCGTTGATATCATTATTTAATGCCTTCAACGGCGTAATATACACCAGCCTGACACCAGCTTGACGCTGCTGCTGTTTCATACGTGCAATGCCGTCCAGGCAAGGCAGTACTGCCGCCAATGTTTTACCCGAGCCTGTCGGAGCGGCTATCAGCGTATTATCGCCTGCTGTAATCGCTTTCCAAGCTTGTTGTTGCACGTCCGTCGGTTCCCCGAACGAAGCCTCGAACCATTCCGCTAGGGAAGGATGAAAAGAAGATAATGACGAGCTTTGCATGACTTTCAGCTCCATCTGATTATAGTCCAGCACATTTCTTTTACTACTATATTATATCAGCACAACAGGACAAGCGCCAAAACGAAAAACAGCGCACAGAAAACCCTTAGGAAAAGGGGTTTCTCCATGCGCCAGCTTGCTTATTAGTGATACAAAATGTATCATAAATCTATACAAAACTTTCCTACGACGGGATGTGTTGGAATGTCTGTCCTCTTACGATTGCCGCTGCGGGGTATGCTGTTATGGCTGTTATTTTTCAGCCTGACCGACGCGGTTTTTACCGATATCGGGATAAGATTAACGCTTATTACCGAGCTTAATCCGTTTGTGTCCTGGTTATATCACTGGCATTCCATCGCCTATTATGGCGTAAAGCTGATGTTTCCCCTTCTTTTTCTACTGATCTATCCACAATTGAGTACCCGCATATGGATTCATTACTCGGCTGCTATTATGTTCTTGCTCTACTTAATTGTCAATTTGTATCACTTATTGTGGGTGGCTTTGGCCCTCATGTAAGCCCATCAAGGATGAAATGAACGCCAGAACTCCCCCTTCTCATCAATGATATTCATAATCTGCGAGAAAGGAATTTTGAATGCAGGGAAACCAGCTGCATAAGGCGCGATATCATAAGGTTCAAAATAAACATGCAATGCATCCTGTGTTACGAAAAATGGCTGATCCGGCTTAATCCCCTTATACGTATCCGGAAAAACATAATCATATTGCGGGTCCGTCTTAATCTGTTCGCCGACAATATCGCTAATCACCTTCACATAATCACTGCCCGGCTTGAACAAATCCTTCAGCGCGTACATGGCACCGTTCGTCACATTAATATGCGCGTACACCTTTGTCGGCATGCCATGCGCTGCTCCGGCCGGATAATTGTACCCAACCAGCTCGATCTCGAGCAGATTCTTCTTAAACAGCGTTACATTGAAATCCCCCGTGTACGTATAACCAAGCACCTGGTCTCCTGGAATCGGCTTCACTTGGGAAAGCACTTTAAGTGTATCATTTAAGCGCTCCTGTGCAGCCTGATCGGCAATCCCTTCAACCGCCGGATAATAAACAACATAGTCCTTGTTTGGTTTATACTTATGCTCCCTGACCAAATACGGCAGGCGGAGCGGAATGACCGTGTTAGGCTCCCATACTATTCGACCGTTACGGTTCGCGTATTTGATCCGCTGATCAATATTAACCTGGATGAGATCATCCTCCAGCTTTAAGGTACCGCTTCCCTCGAACTGCGGGTAGCCCGGAGCCGGATTGCCGTTAGTATTAATGAAGAAAGTTGTCTTACCGTTACTTGCTGAAGCGAGACCTTTCCTATAAGGCTGCACATCGGTATAAACAAAATCCGTCAAACGTTTGCCATCCGAATCAAAAATGGCATACATCGATCCAAGAAACGTCTGATCCGGATCAATCGCCTTTCCAACCGCATAACGCTGCTGGCCAATAGCTGTAATATCATTATAAATCGTCTGAATGATCAAATTGCCCCTTGTATCAATCAGACCATATTCCGCGCCAAAATCCTCCGCTTTATTCACAATCGCCCGGCTATTCTGGAATGGAAAGGCCGTCGAGTAAGTCGGTTGGATTTTCACTGTCCCCTTCTCATTGATATAACCATATTTCCCGTTAGCCGTTTGTTGGAACGGTAACAGCCCATCCCCGAGCACTCCAACAAACGGATAATGGAACTCCGCCTCCTTCGATCCATCATGACGAATTAAGGCATACTCATTCTCTTTTACCTTTACAATCGCATGTCTGTTTGCAAAATCACTCGCATCCTCATAACGCAGCGGAATGACTTCTTTGCCGGAGCGGTCCACATAACCGTACAACGTTTTCCCGTCTGCCTGCTGATTATTCACCATAGCTCGGCCGTCATGCATATCCGCCATGTAGGAATACCCTTTGCTCGTGACCATGTCGCCTGAATCATCAATCAGCTGGTATTTGCCTTTCTCATCAATTACGACGGCCCTTCCTTCCGAGAATGGAGCAATATAGCTGTATATCGGTCTGACAGAATAAGCGCCAGTGGTGTTAATTAATCCATTGCCATTATCCGCACTTACAACGGCAAGCCCATTGGCCTGGAAATCCTCCGCATAATCAAAACGGGCAGGAATTACCATTGTGCCAATACCGTTAATATATCCCCACCTGGTGCCTGTCGTGGTCTTTTCTGATCCCGGATACAGAGAGATTGCCCGTATTTCGATAGCCCGATCAGTCACAATATTGCGAAAGCCCAGCGGACTCCATTCATAGACAGCCCGTCTCGTCTGCTCCTCGCCAGTACGCCAATTAATAATCAAATTATTAACCATGCGGGTTGTAACTGGAACAGCTGTCAGCTCAGCTACGCCATACCCTTCACCTTTTGCCGCTGCAGCGATCCTCCAGCCAATATGCCGGTATTGCAAAATATGGACATAAAGCTCATCTTCCCAGCGATACACAACCGTCAGCTCCGGAATCCCATCCCCGCTTAAATCCTGCGGATAAATTGCATATTCATTGGGAGGATTCTCCATCATGACCAGCTCCGCACCTGGAGGCAGCGAAGATTGCGCCAATCGAATAATCTGATCGTTGATCCAGTCCATTCGTCCAAGTCCCCTTTCCCAGCACTTAACATCAACTCACTATTTGTATGCGGGAATTGATGGGGAATATGACCAGTATGAAGCCTGGAAGCACTCGAATATCCGACCCTATTTGTCCAACTGATATTCACAAAAAACAATCCGGTTCCCGAACGGATCGCCGATCCGGCACTCAAGACTATTCCATGGTGTCTCTTCCAGTCCGGGTCTTGCATATTTATATCTTTTATCCAGCAGCTCCTTATGCAGCTCTCTAATTCCGGTCATTTCGATTCGGATAGCTGAACCGGGACTGCAATCTCCATGATGCTCGCTCAAATGAAGCCTGATATTTCCTTTGGAGATTTGCATATATAACGGCATGTCCGGCTCAAAACGATGTTCCCAGTCCAACGTGAATCCGAGAAAGTCCAAATAAAATTCTCTCGCCTTTGTCTCATCAAAAATCCGAAGAATCGGCACCAGTTGTTCAAGCTTCATCATGATCATTCCCCTTGCAATATTTTTTGGTAATGGTCTCAATCAAATCCTCTATGGAACCTATACATTGCTCAACTTCTTCGATATGGTAAAAGGTCGTCGTAGCAGAACGCTCATTAATCTCATCAGAGGAAGCGTATAGGTATATTTTCTTCTGCAAACCTATGGCAATTCCCAATTCAATATGGCTTCCTTTACCGGCCGGTATCATAATTACAACAACATCAGCAGTCTTAATCCCATTTACCTCTTCCCGGTCAATGTCCCGCAGCTGAGCAATGGAAGTAATACTCGGGTGAACCGTCCAATCATAGGTTTGTACATGTCCGTGACGCTTCAGTTGCTCGGCTGCTTTCCGTACATTTTCAATGTTCCTGAAGCTGGATGCAATATAAAACTTCATGCTGCCTCCTTTTATGATGGATGATCAGAATCTATTGTTCTATTTCTAAATGACAAAAGGCTGCTGACGCAGCCTCTTGATCACTTACAGACCATTAACAAGTTCCCATCAGGGTCCTTGAAATTAAACCAATGTCCATTTTCAATCCCAGTTGTTAACTCCACATTCTTGTCTCGCATATACTCATACGCCTGTTCGATGTCTGTTGTATGGAATTGGAATGCTGGTACAGTAAACACATGCTCAGGCGAATAAATTTTGCTGTCCAGCACAAGATCCGGACCTTCCATCGGCAGAACATAGATATGACCAAAAAAAATCTCGCCATCTGTTGGCAGTCCTAAGATATCACAATACCAGTCACGAGCCTTCTCGACATGACTCACAGGAATAAAGATGCCATTTATTTTATTGGAGATAGGGTTCATAGCTTTCCTGCTTTCTTAAACAAGAATAGTTGGTTATACCTTTGGACGCATTGCGCCTAAAACGATATTATAGCCATCGAGATCATGAATATGAGCATTCTTAAATTCCCATCCTCCATGCTCTCCGACAAATGGTTCGATACCGATTATTCCGCCGCTTACACGGATCTCTTCGATATATGTATCGAGTTCACCCCAACCGATGTGAATATATGAATCCCATCCATATTCCGGACCTTCCCATTCCGTTGGATAGCTTGATCGTTTGGCTGAGACGGCATTAGGTTGTATATCCTGACTCGTTACGGCCTGCTGGAGAATAAAGCAAACATCATCACGTTCCGCATGTCCCCAGTCATCGATCTTAAATCCAAGGCAGTCTCGGTAATAAGCTTGTGCCTTCTGTAAATCTGAAACAAGACGAACCTGGATTGGTTTTCCAAGTTTAACCTTGGAGCTTTCTTCGGTTACTTGTTCACTCATCAGTAATCCCCTCCATTTGTAAATTGTAAGAATTATTGAGAATTGAGCAGATCAGAGATTAGAATTCCGTTTATCTTCAAGCCTGTGATATCGCAATTGTTGATCTCAACATGAGATAAATCGCACTTAGTCAGCTGGGTATTTGAGAGGTTGCAGTTCTCAAAGCTTATTGGTTTATACTGCCCGTCAGGCTGGTATTGAGGTTCCCCTTCCCTAGGCAGAACAACATTCTTAAATTCGGTTCCAAACAGATACACATGATCAATATTGGCATGAGTGAAGTTGGCAAGTTTAATACTTAGATTAGTCATATTCGCATCCGTGATTTGGATCCCGCTCATGTTTACATCATTCAGCTTTATTGCATTCATATTTACATTATTAATCGAAGTTCTTGCTAAGCTGACGTTGTCAATATTAAGCTCCTCAGCCCTAACCTCCTGCCATTTCGCGCCTGAAATATCAGCCTTCTGCAGATCATACGGTCCAACTTTTAAGCTCATCCTCAGATCTCCTCCGAACTTGAAATAAGTTGCATGAGTAACTTCGACACCAACCTAACACTTACCTTTATTATCCAGTCGTACTCTTTGCAAATACTAGTCTGCCTCTTAACTGTTCAGCCTCATCAGCCATACGTTGATGGATGACATTAATCTTCTTCAACTGACTTACCCTGTCTGTAAGCCAAGAATTTAATGGAACTGCTCCCTTAATTGATTGTCTGGTTTAGTTCTCCACCTATAATAGAACATATGTTCATATTTGTAAATATTTTCTTTTTGCGGAGTTCATCTATCCACGATCCCCGAAGTTATTTTCATATTTGATGCATAAGCTAGGGTCGAATCCTTCTGAAATACTTTTGACAGAAACGATTCTGCTTCGTACTGACGCTTCGCTTCCTCATAATCTGCACCGCGATTTAATAAGCGTTCAACAAATGCTTCCTCTTCTCCTGGATCTACACCAAATCCATCTTCTTTTATTGAAGAATATAAATCATTCCTTACATCCAAGTCTGAGTTGGAATCCAAGAAGTTCACTTTATCACTTACTCTGCAGTCAATATGTTTAACTCCTAAGGAACTCAGATAAGCAGGCACTTTAATGCCGATATTCCCATCCCTTCCACTACCTATCGCATCTACTTCGAATAGTTTCTGCAGAAATCCAAGTTGAATGATTTTTGACGTTTGGCTTCCCTCCAGATAATAGTTCGCCATGTTTGATATCCAATGAGGCTCAAAACAAATAATTCGCCCGCCATTAACCAAACAATCCAACATTTTTTGAAGAATTTCCTTCGGATTATGGACATGCAGCAAGAATGCGTGACAAACGGCAATATTATAAATCGGATCAATTTTGATATCCTGAATATCGCCAAGTATAAACTCCGACTCAAACGGAGCAGCCTGAAACAGTTCTTGTCCGCGCCCTATTAGTTGGTCCCCTGCATCAATTCCCGTGTAGGTTGATCCTGCTGGAAGCAGAGGCATAAGTTTGGATCCTAAATAACCATACCCGCATCCAAAATCAATCATTCGAACAGAAGAAGTAATCTTCCAAACCTTCTGAACCAGAAACTCCAAATAATCATCGTTATAATAAAGCCCCCTGGTTTTACTTAAATAATCGATTTTATTATTCCAATAATAATTACTCATTTGAATACTCCCCTCCTGTTCAGAAAATACTTTATCTTCCCGCTAATAGCTCATAATGTTTATCAGGCGACGGAGGGTTAGGCCAATTAACGAAAAACCCTGTTAACATATCAGCCGACACTTTGTCTAGTGAGGTCGTATATCGCAAGTATTCTCAACTCCTTCTCACAAAACAAGAACATATGTTTGCATCTTGTGCAGAGTTGTGGTATGATTTTTTTAAAACATTTAAAGAGGAGTTATTGAGATGACTCGGCAGACAGTCCTTTATAATTTCGGTAAATTCTCGTCATGGATAAGATCATTGGAAAGCATAGAAGAAAAGACTTGGTATATGCCCATCGCAGAGAACAAATGGTCAATAAGCGAAATCATCGCTCATCTCTTTAATTGGGACAGATATCTCATACACGAGATATTGCCTGCTGTTCAAGTAGGCCATGAAATGATATTTCCAGATTTCGATACCTACAATAAACAAGCATCAGACTATATACAATCAGGTGTATCGAAATCTCAGCTTATCGAGGAAACGACAGCGGCAAGGGATTTGCTTATTAAGGTGCTTACTAAGATGCCCGTTGAGAGATTGAACCTGCCTTTATCTGCTAATGGGATATCGCATTGCCCTCACACTGGAACCGCATACTCCCTTATTTATATCATTGAGGAGTTTACAGCGCATGATAACCACCACAAAAAACAAATCATGCATTTTTTGAACACCAGATAACCATGCAGCTATCCTTTCAGGCATTCGGATTGATACTTATATGTATCGTTTCACATATTCAAGCTGGGTAAGACCATAAATATATTCATCATAATGCTTGCCATGTGTGAAGATCATATCCCGAATTCTTCCCTCTTGGACAAAGCCTAGATGTTCCTGCAGGGCAATTGATCCGTCATTAAAAGCATAGACATGAGCGTTCACTTTCCGATACCGTAACTCTTCAAAGTAATATCTGAGAAGGATTGCGACCGCATCAGTGGCATAACCTTGCCGCCAATGGTCCCGGAAGATGGATACACCATATTTGAATGTGCCATGTCTGGGATTGCAAGAATGGGTACATATACTTCCAATTAGCGTTCCGGCCAACGTCTCAATTGCCAGAAAAGCATTATCTCCTTGATAGGTATTTATTGATTGATACTCTGCCCATTGCTTTGTACCTTCCTCTAATCTTGGAAAATGTATTTCATCACATAACCTGGCATTATCTGAATCCAGATCATTGTTGTGAAACTTGTCCCAATCTGATTGCTGAACCGGTCTTAGCCTGACCTTTTTGCCTGCCCAAATATAGTTCGTGTTCATATAACCTCCCGGTTTAAATTATTTGTACTCATCGCAGCTGCGATTCAAGTGCAATTTGAAATCATTTATATCAGCAAAACGATTAATGACAACTCCCTGAATTTTAAGATGTTTTTCCAAAAGAATGTCGAGACGTTCCACTGCTTCAAAGAGCGGCTGTAAATTATTATAATTTAATATAGCAGACAGATCGGGAAAGCCTAATCTTGTGTATAGCTCCATAACCCCTAAGGCAGTATCAGAAGATGCCGGCCAATATCCTTTTTCTGCATAAAACAGTGCTCTGGCGATTTCACCCTGTACCCCAATCCCCCAGAAATAAGCCGATGAATAGTCATTTTTCTCGCAAGCGGTTAATATTTTATCGAAATTTCCTTTAATCTCTTCATAGAAGCCCTTCATTCGATCCGTATACTTAGGACCAACGTTATACAACTCCTTTTGCTGAGTCAGCAAACGAATGGCATTCTGGAATAGTTGATCACAAGATTCACGAATTTCTGTACATGAACCTGATTGCATAATGGTTTGCATTAGGGCTTCAAGCTGATCCGGCTTATGAATAAGCGCACTTATTTGTTCGGCATTTTTGCCCCAGCCTTTTGTAAAATAGGTTCGATTGAGTAGAGAAACACTATTCAGAATATGTACAAGAAACTCCCGAGCTTCGAGACGGAATAGAGTCAGTTGGTTCGCATGTCGGGACCCGCTAATTGCTATTGCACACAAATGAGCACTGGCGTCCCGCAGTTGCTCTTCGGCTTTCTTGATGAATTCCATTCCTTTGGAAGCTGCAGCATTGATCTGCTCACGTAATTCCATGAAACGATTCAGATCTTCTTCTGAACGAACATACAGCAGCTTGCAATCTGCAATAATGGATACATTTAATTCCTCGAAGGCTGCCATTCTTTCCGCCCGCTCCCAACTTATCGGCCAAAAATCAAAGCAAATATCATTAACGATAAATTGCAAGCTGTGGCGATAAGCAGCAGCGCTTGCCGGAATAAAGAAGAAGTCCAAATCCGACCGCGCAGTGGCTGTTCCTTGAGCATAAGAACCGTAATAGGCTATAATAGCAATCTCGTCTGGATAGTTTGACTGTATATGCTTCACCAAGGAATCCGCGACTTCAAATACATTAAGCATACGGTATCCTCCTTTACGCTGTATTTATAAGCAAAAGCCGCACTAGAAACTCACTAATGCGACTTGTTTTCCATTTATTTAACTGCTTTGAGCAAGAGCCATTGCGGAATAGCAGCAGAGGGATTTTGACGCCAATCGGTGTAGCTCTCCACTTCTTCTTCGGTCAAATGCTCGCCCTCATCCGTCGAATCATCCACCCAGAACCAACCGTCTTCCGCATACATCTCTTCTATATGCTTAACGCTAAGCTTAGATGAGCTAATAGCATTCACAATATCCTGCATCCGCCACTTGAATGTCGGCACTTCTCCGAAAGGTCCCGTTAAGTCATATGGTTTCTTTACGACAAGGGCTTCTTTAGCCTTGATCTCAAATGGGCGCATGAACGGATGAATATCATACATCATGTAGATCCCGTTATTTTTCAGAACTCTATTCACATTGTTGTACATGGACGCCAGATCATGAATCCATACATGTACACCATTAGAGGTATAGACGAAGTCATATTCTTCGCTTGGCACTTGAGCTAATGTCATCGTATCCTCACATAGGAACTCAATATTCCAACCTTGCTTCTTTGCAATAATGGAAGCGTTCTCCAATTGTTTCTCCGAAATATCACAGGAAGTCACTTTTGCACCCATCAGATGAAACGCAAATACGGCATGGTTATCACCGCTGGAAGGAACCAATACACGCCTGCCCGTTAAATCCGGAAAAGCCTCTCTTATCATCGCATAAGTCATAGGATGAAAAGCTGAAGCTGGAGATGCAATAATTCTCGCTATCGCTTCCTCTGTCCGGTATTTCAAATACCAGGTATCCGACCACTCGTTCCAGCTGTCCTTGACCTTATTCGCACTGCTCATTTAATCGTTCACCTTCTTATCTGGATAATTAATCATTATGATACTTAATCCAATATAAGAAAAGGGAAAGGTTCTATTTACTGGAATTCAACCTATTCCACCCCATGCACCTGATAAACATCGCCGTTTTGGGGAAGCGGCGAGTTTATTAAATTCATGATTTGTCGTGCGACATGTGCAGGATCGGACAGGTACCCTTGTACCTTCTGCGCGGCAAAAAAAGCGGATAATGCCATATCCGACTCACGGGCTGTCTGCTGCATGCCTGTGTCCATCATTCCCGGATCAATGGCGAATACTTGAACGGCATTAGTTGCCTGCTTCTGCTCCAGCCCTACACATCGGGAGAACATATTTAATGCGGCTTTAGCCGAGCAGTATAAGCTCATACTGGGTGCAGGATACATGGCCGAACCGGAAGAAATGTTCACAACCCTCCTTGTTGCATCCCAATCAGTAGTTAATCTTATAAAAGCCGAGGTTAGCAGCAATGGAGCTGTTATATTCACATGTACATTTTTTGAAATTTCCTCTTCTGTACACTCTTGAATCTCTTTGAGCGGGGTTACTGCAGCCGCATTATTAATGAGGGTTATAGATTCCAGGCTGCTTGGATCTAATGCCGAAATAATAAGATGAATAACGGAAGCCAGGGTCTCTATTTTGACAAGGTCAACAGGATAAAAGGTAAACTTCCCCTCCGCTCTTTGCCCGCTGATCTCCTCGTTATTCGTTCGGGATAGACCGATTACTTCGTGCCCTTCCCTTAATAGCTGTTTAGCCAGCTCCGCGCCTAGTCCGCTCGATGTACCGGTAATAATGTAAACATGGTTTGACAAGATGATCATCTCCTCTTACGGTTATTTTCAGGTCGAACTAGCAAAACATTCCCATTCCATGCTATAGTGCTTAAGGTTACAGATTTCGAGAAAAGAGGGGAACTTAACATGATCGATCGTATTATTCTAGTGAAATTTGGCGAACAAACAACCAATACACAGCTGCAGGAAATCGCAAATCGCTTTAAGGCACTAAAGGAGCATTTGACTGGGGTCGTTGAAGTGAATGCAGGCATTAATTTCTCCGATAATAATAAGGGCTATCAGTTGGTACTTCGCGTCCGCTTTGAAGACAAGGCAGCGCTTGAAGCATACGGACCAAACCCGCATCACCAAGCAGTAGCAGCGCTTATTCGCGAATATGGCCGGGAAGACAGCATCGCAGCTAATATCGAAGTATAAAGGAAAAACAGCGATACGCCCGGCGATCGCTGTTTTTTGTTAGTCCTTTCACCATCCATCGGCTTAGCTTCTCAACCCGTCATATAACAGGATTGGCTGGCTGCATTGCGACTTAATGAGGCGTTTAGTATATGTAATAACCGTTCAAATTCTATTTCTAACATTGAATGAATTCGAAGGCTATAATCATCAAAAGATAAATTTTGGGTCAGCTCATTTGGAACAATAACAGTGTGCATTCCTGCCGCTCTTGCAGCTTTAGATCGGTTCGGGGAATCCTCAAAGGCAATGGCGCTTTTGGCTTCAAGGCCAAAGAAATCCAATACATTTAAATAAGCTCTGGGTCTGGCTTTACATGCTTAACATCTTCGTGAGTTCGGATACAGTCAAAATAGCCAACAAGATTCAACTCTTCTAAATTGGGCATAACCCAATCATAGAGCGCGCTAGACGCTAGTCCAATCTTCAATCCCTTCCCCATGTATGACGTTCCGTCTGAACAAAGCAATCTGAAACGCCTTTCGCCATTATCCATCAACTGATGCAATGTATCAATGCCTAACTTGCGAGCTTCTTTGATAGGATCTCCTTCTTGGCATACGAAATCACCTATCCATCTTATTAATACCCGTCTAATCCGATAAGGCATTTAGATAAATAAAAATTTATTACTTAAACATGGATTTATGCGGGGGTTATTCGCCCTGCCTTCTCTTCCACCGGATAAAGGGCAGGTACATAATCGTGAATAGGACAAGAGCAATGATTTCTTCCATTACTAAATAATAAGGATAAGGCCCCAATAAATCTAATAGGGATGCACCAACCGGCTTATGCTTGAGGAACATGTAATTGGCGTCCAGCCAATAATCTGTGCCACCAACAACTACGAGAAGAATGTTCAGAAATATCATCGTCATCCAAACGGATCTCCAGGTCGGACGGAAGTTTTCGATCCACGTCATATAGAGCGGGGCAAGAATAATCGCGATATGAACGACGAAAAAGTGAAAAAACCGAAAGTGCGGAAACGGATAATCTAAATCGGGAGTAAACATCGCTTGCATCGCGCCACCAATACCCGCGAAAAACACGATCTGATACAGCAAGCTGCTCCGAGTAAACAGCATGATTATGGCAAGCAGCTGTGATATACTGCAGAGCTCTAGTGGAAGTGTGTATTTAACGTCCCACAGTCCTTGGACAGCATACCAATAATAAAGGACAATTTGCGGTGCGAGCAATCCCAGAAGAATACCGCATCGGATAATTATTTTTATAGGAGCATGGTTACGGACTCCGGACCGAAAGCAATACAGAAGAAGCACCAACCCAATCATAGCGGCAAGCATAGCTAAATGTGATGCAGAGTAGGGAATAAATTTTTCTGTCGTATATCGGGCAAAAAACGAAGACAAATCCCTTCCTCCTTCCAAGTTTAATGTGGATGTCACAATCCGATATAGACAATCCACATCTATTTCCATGGAAATTTCCACATGTTCCTCCAGCATTCACTACCTCTTATTTTATCATAAAGCATAGAAGACATTGATAATGTTTACAGGAGTATGATGCTTTAAGACTGACCAGGATTAATAAGGACTCGCCGACAGCAGCTTTGCCGAATCAGATTAGGGGAAGCAAACGCCGCTCCCGTGAACATCGTTCTGCATTGGAAGACAAGCACAGATAACGATGCTACGAGGCGACGTTATTTCGGTGAAGCAAATATGGGCAGACTAAGTTCAGTTCGAGCTTAATGTACTGATATCATTGCATGGTGGTACTCTCTTAAATACTGTTTCAATTATTCAGATAAGTCCGAAATCTCACATTCAAACCGGGCATTCTCCAGCCACATTCCCGAAGCGAAATCCCGCCCCCTGATGATAACACGGTCTGCGTAAACATCAACGAACAGACCATGACTCCCATCTTTATGCTCGTCTTCATCCGTCCATAAGTACGCAACAGATGCCGCATTAAACATGATAGGCAGCCGATCATGCCCATCGTACATCGTGTTCAAGGCTCCAAGCTCCCAGTGGGTATGTCCAGTGAACAAGATTGCGTGCCGGTACTTGGAGAGCACATCTTTGAGCGCTTCATCTTGAACAACGCCGTACCATTTTTGCGACTCGTAAGATCCGGCAACCGTATCCTTGAGTGGTTGATGCAGGAAGACAAAGGCTGGACGGGCAGCGTCACTCCCTTCGCTTAGCTTGGCGTCGAGCCATGACAGCTGAGTCTCCGACAAATAGGCGAATAGCTCAATTTCCTGCTCCGATCCCAGGAAGATAAAATGATACCCTTTTACCCAATGATCGTGATAAGGTCCACTCATCTTCGTTGCATCCAGATAAGCTCCCAATCGTGCAGGCCAATGACCCATACTTACATCATGGTTGCCGGATGCAAAATAACTCACTGGCAATCCTGTTCCATGCTCACGCCATATTCTTTGAAACTCCGCATACTCCTCCATATGCCCATGGTCGGTAATATCTCCGACATGCATGATGCCGTCGCTATCCGGAGCCTGCCGTTTAATATCTTCCAGAGCTCTGCCCAAATTACGATTATATGTATGTTCGGGGTCCGCCGTTACATGCGTATCAGTTATTACCTGAAAATGGAGCAGCACATCTCCGTCCCGTTTTCGTCCTTCTTCATTCTGCATATTCAAGCCTTCCACTCCTTCAATATAATTGTTGTCTAAGATAGTCGGTAACTTTGTCTTCTATGATTTATAATCCCAACACACCTACAAACAAGATGCCGGTAAAGATGATGCCTGCCGATACGAGCCGGAGAGCCCCTTGTCTTTCTTTCAGGAGTAGCACTCCAATCACCGTACCGAATACAGTTCCAATCTCCCGAAGGGGAGCCACATAAGTTAACGGCGACATATTCATAGCGAATAAGAACAATAAATAAGAACCTGGAGAAAGAATAGCACCTGCTGTTAGCAATTTTTTGTGACTTTTTATCTCTTGAATCCAGTGTATTTCACCAAATCGAATAGAAGGAGCCAGTCCCAGCATAAATCCAATATTGGAAATTTCCAAAAGCAAGCTTGGTGAAAAATGCTGGAGATTCACTTTGTCTACCATCACGTATGACATCGTACAGATCCCTACGGCTATCGTATAGAACAGTACAGTTCCTGAGACATGTAATCTTTGTTTCCTCAACAAGATACCGCTTGTCAGGAAGAACCCAAAAGCAATCAGGCCTAGCCCTAGCCATCCCCAGTTCGATAACCGTTCATTAAGGAGAATAACCCCGCACAAGGGCAACAAGAAAGTAGATATACCTCTCATCATTGGATAAACCTGAGATAAGTCCCCGGAGGTTAAGGATCGGGATAAGAAATGGGCGTATCCCGCTTGAATAAGCATGGACAGGAATAACAATAGGTAGCCTGTCCATGGCGAGTCCGCTGCGATGATTTCTGCAATAAAGCTTGGGAACAGCACTAAAGTGACCGGCAGATAGATGATAAATAAAAATAACTGCTTATTCTCACTCGTCTTCGCCAGCAGATTCCATATTGCATGCGCAATACCAGAGCACAATACTAATAAAACTGCGAATGAAATGACTAAACATACCTCCATATACACATGATAAAATACAAAACACACACAAACACACATATTCACAACATGTGTTTGATATTAGCATGGGGAATCCCTTTCTGTCAATTGAATATAAATAAAAAAAGGGCCATCCATTTAGCCTGATTTCACTAGAGGCAATCCAACGTACGGTGACTAGGCCTCCCCCAAGTTAGAGTTGGGGGCTTCGCTCTTCCACAATCTGATAAAAAGCAGCCAGAAATCAAAAAAGTAGCGTTACAGAGCCATTCTCTCTATAACGCTACTTTTCGTATTTTATTTCCTTGTGCGAGCCGTTCCTTCAGCAAACAAACCTCTTTTGGGACGGCCCCCTCATATTAATCTATATGTAATCAATAATAATCCCTGCGTCCTTATAACGTTCAAGAAGATCACGGTCTATCCCAGAGTCGGTTACAATCCGATCAACCTTATCTAATCCACATATCGGCGTGAGTGAGATCGCGTCAAACTTGCTGCTGTCTGCAAGCACAACTACCTTTTGCGATCGCTCCAACATCTTCTTTTTCAATTGAATTTCACCTACGCCATAATCCGTCAAGCCTTCCTTCAAGGATATACCGCTAACGCTCATAAAGAAAATGTCTGCATGGAACTGAGAGACAAACGATTCTGCAAAATCCCCTACCACGCAGCGTTCCGAATTACGTACCGCCCCTCCGACAAAGAAAATCGTGAACTGGGGCTTCGCCATAAGCAACGATGCGATCTGAAAGGAATTGGTCAATATCGTTAATCGTTCAAAATGAGTCATCAATGCTTTAGCGAACTCTGTATTGGTGGTGCTTACATCCAGGAACATGGATTGCCCTTCTTCCACAGAGCGGAGAGCAATCTGGGACAGTTCGCGTTTTTCTTGAATTCTCTTCATTTCCCGTACGGTGAACGGAAGCTCCTTCTGATAGTCCGTTGCGGGCAAGGTCGCCCCTCCATGGACCCTTTTCAAGAAACCTTCTTGTTCAAGATATTCCAGATCCCTTCGAATCGTTTCAAAAGAAACCCTGAATCGCGCAATTAAATCTGCTGACTTAACTGATTGGATTTCATGAAGCAACTGTATGATTTGTTGATGCCGATCATGTACAAGCAATCCATACTCCTCCAATAATACGACTACATTTCATGTTACGAATACAGAATACCACAAAAACACACATTATTCTATGATTGCAAATCGCAACCAGATCTCGCAGTTCTCCTGCAACCCGCCTGTGGGACACGATTCATCTATATCATAGCAACGCAGCTTGAGACATAAAAAGACCCGATCATGAATGATCGAGTCTGTTAGTTAACATTTATGGTGCCGGCGATAGGAGTCGAACCCACGACCTACTGATTACAAGTCAGTTGCTCTACCAACTGAGCTACACCGGCATAAATGAAGCTTACTATCAAGATTTGCATCTTGAAAACTGGATGCGAAAGTTTGGACTCCTTAAGTCTTTCCGATTGTCACACCGGGGTCCCCGAAAAGTAATCGGACTAAGCTGCAACGCTTAACGTCACTTTTTGGGGGTTAATTTTGTAGGATAAGCCCTCGACCGATTAGTATTCGTCAGCTCCACACATTGCTGTGCTTCCACCCCGAACCTATCAACCTCGTCGTCTTCAAGGGGTCTTACTAGTTGGGAAATCTCATCTTGAGGGGGGCT